>OGXZ01001657.1_pt1 | contig 12458 bp, 15 predicted proteins | sample 1576431 | NCBI WGS metagenome assembly OGXZ01 (sample SAMEA3541590, study PRJEB24748) | human gut metagenome | biome: human gut; feature: human-associated habitat; material: faeces | place: China | collected 2012
TTATGGGCTGCAAGCAGCTGCGTTCAGACCTCAACTTCGCATGGCCGTCTTCAGAGATTGCGGTTATGGGTGCAAGCGGTGCCGTTGCAATCCTCTGCGGCAAGGAAGCTAAGGCTAAGAAGGAGGCTGGCGAAGACGTTAAGGCATTCCTCGCAGAGAAGGAAGACGAGTACACAGAGAAGTTCGCCAACCCGTACGAGGCTGCTTCTTACGGCTACATCGACGACGTAATCGAACCGCGCAACACACGCTTCCGCATCTGCCGCGGTCTGGCACAGCTCGCTACAAAGCGTCAGCAGTTGCCGGCTAAGAAGCATGGTTGTATGCCGATGTAATTTGTTTTACAAGTAGACGAGTAAAACAAGTAGACAAGGTTACAAGTAAACAGGTTACAAAGTATGGACAAGAATATATATGCTGCCATTGCCATGGCTCTATACGAGTATCAGGGCAACAACGTACACGATAAAGAACCGGGTTTCATCACCATACAGCCGCGTCAGACTATGTGGAACGCCAAGTTCTTAAGTTTAACAGCAAAACCATAAAAAGAAATGAAAGAATTTAAATATACAATCGACGGCAAGGAGTACAAGGTGCAGATTGAGGACGTAGAGGGCAACATCGCCGACGTAACAGTCAACGGTGAGGCTTTCAAGGTCGAGATGGAGCAGGAGGCTGAGCCAGAGAAGAAGAAGGTGGTGCTCGGTCAGCCGGCTGCTGAGGCAGAGGAAGGCGAGACAGCAAGTGCTGCTAATGTGAACACAGCCAACGCGCTCAAGGCTCCGCTGCCGGGCGTCGTAACCGAAATCAAGGTTGCTGTAGGCGACGAGGTGAAGGCTGGCGACGTAGTCGTAGTGCTCGAAGCTATGAAGATGGCTAACAACCTCGAAGCAGAGAAGGACGGAAAGGTTACTGCTATATGCGTGAAGACTGGCGAGAGCGTGCTTGAGGACTCTCCGCTCGTTGTTATCGAGTAATTCGGTAAGCCGATACAGAATGTCTGACCTTTTTCTGGGTTAGATATATATAAAGTCAGACCTTTCTGTGTTAGATATATATAATAAGGTTGAAAACGCAATATTGTATAATATGTTGCGTTTTCAACCTTTTTTAGTTTCTTTAGCCATTGAATAATGATAGATGTATATTATTGTTTTAATATGGGTGTTATTGTGTATTATTGGGCTGGTCTTGTTAAAATACGTAAATTTGAAACGTCTGAAAGAAAAATTTTTAACTTATACTTGTTTGGTATTATAAAATAGTTGTATATTATGCGGACATAAACTGACATAACTAATTAATAACTTTAAATATACCTATTATGAAATCATCATTCCTACGTGTTTTATTTGTAGTGTTGTTCGTATGTGGAGCAATCACAGTGTCTGCACAGAAGCAGACTGAAGGCAAGTCATCAGTATTCATAGATTATTTTGCTCATCCGTCTAACGTGAAGGATTCTTGGGCAGAGGCTCTTCGCAGCAAAGTGATCGAAGGCATCCAGGAGACCAATCGCGTTCTTATCACTGACGTTGATGCAGAAGACGCTTTGAGAGTAGAGAAAGCACGTCGTGAGAATGGCGAGCTGTCGGCAGCAGGCGATGCTTCTCGTCTCGCTGTGATGACACAGCTCGGTGCAAACTATCTGTTGCAGGGCACAATCACATCATTGTCTGTAGACCACAAGCGTTCTGACGACGGCAAGTCGGAGTGGTATGCTGCTGTAGTAAACTATACATTGAAGGTTGTTGATCCTAAGAACGGCACAACTATTGCTTCAAAGACATTCAAGCATGGCGAGAGCATAACAGAAATGGCTACCGGCGATACACCGGACGCTGCTGCTGTAGACGTTGCCAAGTTCGCACGCAAGGCTGTACGCGCTTTGGTTGATGAGGCTTTCAAACTCAATGGTACAATCCTCGAAATCAACGCTACAAAGGGTGATGAGGCTAAGCAGGTGTACATCAGTCTCGGTTCTGCTCATGGTGTAGGCAGCAAGGCACGTTTCAAGGTCTTCGAGCTTCGCACTGTTGCCGGCCGCAACTCACGCAAGGAGATCGGCGAGCTTAAGGTGAGCGCTGTTGAGGGCGAGGATCTCACACTTTGCGACGTTGTAAAGGGCGGCAAGGAGATAAAGGCTGCTATGGACGCTCAGCAGAAGATTGAGGTTGAGGTGTTCCATAAAGAAACAATATTTGGCAATCTAAAGAAGGTAATCTAATTAGACTTTGTTTATAAAAATGGCATGACTTCATTGAAAAAATGGAGCCATGTCATTAGTTTATATCGGCACGAAAACAGAAATATTTTATCTTTTTAGCTATGACCAGAATAATCTTATCTCTCTTATTTGGACTCATCTTCTGTACAAATATAAATGCAGAAGTCTATTCTACCGATGCTACATTGGTGTCGCAGGACGGTAATATAATCACAGTACGTTCTTCAGCCGTTGCCGACAAGAAGAAGGACGCTGCTCTGTTGGCTGCCAAGTCGGCTTTTCATACTCTGTTTCATGCTGGTATAGAAGGCGTGAAGGACGGCACGCCTATGGTTGCAGTGGAGCGTAACGACTACGACTATCGCTTCTTCTCGGAGTCGCGCTACATCAACTACATCACAAGCGAGGTAAAGACCGTTGGCGACAAGAAGGTAGGCAACAAGGTGCGTGTCACGGTGCAGCTCTCGATAAACGTGAAGTCGCTTATCGCAGACTTGCAGCATAACAACATGTCGATATCTCCGTCGTGGGGCGTGGCAAGTGCAAAGAAAAGCACATCGGCGCTCAACCCTACTATCGTTATTGTGCCTGGTCTGAAGGCGAGCAAAGGCTCAGACTTCCAGGCTATGCTTGAAGCCATTGACGCAAGCGAGGCAAAGAAATACGCTCTCGACAAGATGACTGGCGAGTTTACAAAGAAAGGTTACAAGACTCGTAACTTCGTATCGCAACTGCGCAACTCGAAGAAAGATGAGATGATGCGCACGCAAAGCCAGTCTGACATCAATACAATGATTGTGCAGCAGCTGCCTGGCGACATCATCGTCACCGTTGATGCAGCGGTTGTTACAGATGCAAACAACCAGATGGAGTGTCAGTTGAGCATAAGCGCTGTGGAGAGTCAGACAAACGGCAATCTTGCTTCTGCTACATTCCCCAGCGGAAAATACTATAAAGGCAATGTGAGCGAGTCGGAACTCGTCGACTATGCCTTCAAGAAGATAAAGGCCGACTTCTTCAACCAGATAAAGACATCGTTTGAGGCTATGGTGAGCCAGGGCAGAGAGGTGTATGTAGACATGACAATCTCTAACTCTATCGACGATTGGGACTTCGACCAGGACAGTCCGTCTACCGGCGACAACTTCAAGGATGTGCTCGACGAGTGGTTGCGCAGCCATGCGCAGAACAGCGTCTATGACATGAGCAACAACACCGATAAGTATATACACATGACCTTGAACATCCCGTTGTGGAATGTGGAGCGCGGACGCTCTTACACGTTGTCTAACTTCAGCAGCGACTTGAAGAAATTCCTCAAGACTCAGTTGGGCGATGGTTATAAGGCTTCTGTAACGGCACAGGGACAGAAGCTCGAAATTATGATTCAATAACTCTATATAAAGGTGTTTTATGAAAAAGACATTCTTACAGATTATATTCCTATTCGTTGCAATGGTAGGATATGCACAAAGCGATATACACTTCACCATATTGAAGTCGGAGACAAAGGGCTTGTCTGAGGATGTTGTTGATGCGCTCGACCTTAAGCTGCACCAGGTGTTCAACCGCAACAGTGCTGCTGCAGCCGATGTGTACAACGTATTCGCTGTATCGCCGTCGTTGTCTCTCGACAAAGTGCTGTCTACAGACGGCGGCATGGTGAGAAACGTGTCTTTGGCTCAAGGCGAACTGGTGCTTATCGCCAAGAACATCATCGACGGTGCAGAGTATTATAGTGTGACGATTCCTGTTCAGGGCGAAGCTGTAGGCAACAAGGAGAAGGCTATGCTCTCGATGGTGAAGAACATAAAGGTGACTGCACCTGCCTTCACGCGCTTCATCAATACGGCACGCAAGAAGATTGCTGACTATTACGCTAACAATTGCGCTTTCATTCTGCAGAAGGCTCAGAGTCTTTATAACCAGAACCGTTGTCAGGAGGCTGTGAGCTATCTGTCTGCCGCTACAGCCAACGTGCCTTGCTACGACCAGGCTGCGGCTTTGCAGAAGCAGATTCTTGAGAATATGGACAACACTCCAGAGCCGGTCGTCGTAGAGAAGGTTGTGGAGAAGGTTGTAGAGAAACCGGTTGTTGTGGAGAAGGTTGTGGAGAAGCCTGTTGTTGTGGAGAAGATTGTGGAGAAGCCGGTTGTAGTGGAGAAGGTTGTGGAGAAACCCGTTCCGGCGCCAGCTCCTGCCGCTCCAGAGTGCGAGATAACCATCTCTAAGAACGACCTCGACTTCCGCATTCTCAGTTGCACGGGCAATCCTATGCAGAAGCGCATCACCATAAAGGCCGAATACGTCAACAATAATGCGAATATCTCTAACGGCGACATCGCAATGAACGTAGTGATTGACGACAATGGACGCGAACTCACACGCGAGAATATGGCTGTTACCTCTAACGATTCGTCATACGAATGGGTGAGCATGCCAGCACGCGTCAAGCTGAAGCACGATTTCTACATCATCAACTACGACCATCCTATGGAGACTGTGTCTTATCTGAAGCTCAAAGTGCGCGATGGTATAGTGGAGATTCGCAACTTGAAGGTTAACTGGTAATAATTAAGTATATTATGAAAAGAATATCATTGGCTTTGTGTCTGCTTCTTGCTGCGTGTTGCATGACATTGGCACAGGACAAGGTGGTGGAGCGTAGCGCAAAGAAGACTCCCGAATGGCTTAACCAAGCCAACGATGGAGCGTTTGTAGTTACCGTCACTGCCAGTTCTCTTGCCGACGCTCAGGTGAAGGCGATGACGGAGGTGACAGAACGCATCATTCTCTCGGTGGCAAGCAATGTCAGTGTGTCGCAGCGCAATGAGTCGAGCGAGGTCGTGGAGAACGGCAGCGTCGATTCGCGCGACGAGTTCACACGTCTTTCAAAGATAAAGTCGGCTAATCTGCCTTTCCTCAAGGGCATTTCGCCAAACAAGATTGCCGGCATCTATTGGCAGCGTATGCTCAACAAGAAGACGGGCAAGGGTTATTACGAGTATTCGGTACTCTATCCTTACTCGCGCAGCGAGCAACTCACGCTTCAGGCTGAATTTGAGGCTCTCGACAAGGAGATGACTGCCAAGTACGAACAGCTGGAACAGAAGTTGAACAATATAGAAGCGGTGGAAGACATCAAGACTGCCATCACCGAGCTCGACGCTCTTAAGGCTTACTTCTTTGATGATGTGCGTTTGGAGCAGGTTGACGGCTTGAAGAAGCGCTATCGTCAGCTTTATGATGCGCTCAGCCTCACTGGAGAGTTCGTTAAGCATGGCGAATACCACTGCCAGCTACTGTTGAAGGGCATGCCTGTCACGGTGTCTACGGTGCCCACGTTGAAGTCGAACTGTGCTTCGCAGCTCAATGTGCGTCCTACAGCCGACGGCAAGTTCGTCATCACATACGACGATAGCGACTGTATTGAGGACGAAGAAAACTTCATCAATGTGCAGTTGCGCCTCGACGGTAAGCGTCTTTCGCATAAGTTCTCGCTGGCTGAAGCCGGCGCAGGCAATGCCGACCAAAGGCTCTCGCTTGTTCCTGAAGGAAAGATGATGCTGACAGCCGCAATGGTTGACGCAGCCGCACGTGAAGTGACCGACATCACCGTGCGCCTTACCGTCAACAACCGCAATGGCAGCAAGTTTGCGGTGAAGAGTCTTGAACTTAATGTGCCCGACCTCGCCGTGCCGCTTATCTTCGACAATGCAGACGCCGTCTATTCTACAAAAGGACTCATCCAGATAAAGATGCTGGCGAAGGGCGATTGCTCGCTGCGTAAGGTGAAAAAGGGCGACTTCGCATTCGTTAACGGCACGCTCACGGTCGTAAACCCCAACACCGGAGCTATCGAACCTATCAAGGTCGCGTTGCAGTATTCTACAAATTGGGAGTAGACTGGTTTTCGGGTTCTAAACCTTAGTCTGAAAATGTTTCAGATTTAGTCTTAATAAAGTTTAGACCAAGAGATTTGAAAAATGAAAGAATTAAACAAAAATAATTAATAATTATTTAAACTGAACTATTATGAAACAGAGAATTTTTAATGTATTACTGGCTATAGCCCTTGTGTTCTGCGGCACATCAGTAGCTTTTGCTCAGTCGAAAGCGTTGGCAAAGGATGTAAAGAAGACCTGCAAAGAGTGGAAGAAGGCAGGTTGGTCATTGTATGCTACAGCTTCTACAATGGAGTACGCATTGACAAAGTATCGCACATACGTTGAGGCTGACCCTGACAACCACCTCGTGCTTACAGGTCTTGCTGTAGGTAAGAACCCGAAGATAGGTCGCGATAACGCCATGATGAACGGCATCACAAGCTATGCAAGCCGTGCAAAGGCTCAGGTCGTAGGTAAGATGAAGAGTGTCATGTCGTCTGATGCAAGCGAACAGTCGGGTATGGAGATCGACAAGTTCGGTGCTGCTTACGAGTCGGGCGTCAACACAAAGATTTCTGGTCTTGTAAAGGTACACTTCATGCTCGTTCGCGAGAAGGGCGGCGTTAAGGAGTTCCAGGTTTACATGACTCTCGACGAGACTGCTGCTAAGAAGGCTCGCGAGGAGGCTGCAAGAGAAGCAAAGAAGAAAGCAGCCCTCGACGACCTCTCAAATCAGGTTGAGGAGTTCATCGGTGAGCCGGTACCGGCAGACGAGTAATTTCTTAGAGATGTTTTATCCAATCCGGGGAAGGGTAGACTCGTCTGCTCTTCTTCGGATTTTTTATACAATGATTAACTAAACGAAACCCGTACAAATGAAAAGATTGATATTATTTGCTTTAGGTGCAACGTGTTGTATGGGGACTCAGGCACAAGTTGTAGACGACGATTTCGACAGCTTCATAAAGACTGAGGTGCAGTCGTTAGATAAGTTCATTGACGATGCCAACAAGCAGTTCATCAGTTTCCTGCGCAATCCTTGGAAGGAGTTTGAGGCAAAGAAACCGGTGGAGAAGCGCACCAAACCGGAGCCTGTGAAGCCGGTCGTATACGACGAGAAAAAGGACCCGGTGGCGCCACCCGTGGAACTTGATATCGAGGACATCCTCGGACAGTCTACCGGCGAGAGCAAGCAGCGACCGCAGGGCAAGATTAATGACGGTGAGAAGGTTGGCTTTGAAAAGCCGCAGCCTAAGCCTGCGACTCCGACAGCTAAGCCTGCGACTCCAGCTCTCAAGCCTACGACTCCAGCTACCAAGCCTACGACTCCTACTCTCAAGCCCGCAACTCCAACAGTTAAGCCTGCGACTCCGACAGCTAAGCCTGCAAGTCCTACTGCCAAGCCTACGACTCCTGCAGCCAAGCCAGCAACCCCGACAACTCCGACAACTCCGCCAGCAGTGGTGCCGGTGCCAACCGCTAAGCCTTCTGCACCTATGAGCGCACTCTATAAAGAGTCGTCAGAGAAGCAGATGATTAACTACTGCGGACAGAGAATTTACGTAGACAAGTCGCTGAAGGGAGTATGCTCTATAGGCAATATGCGCGAGAAGGCTGTTGCCGATGCTTACGAGGCGATGTGCAAGGCCGACTACAAGCCGTTGCTTGCCGACTGTCGTCAACTGAAGAAAGACCTCAAGCTCAACGATTGGGGTGTGTTCCTCTTTGTTCGCGACGTGTCTAATGCCCTTTGTGCCGACGCACATGCGTCTGTTGTAATGCAGCAGTTCCTACTCAACGAACTCGGATATAAGTCGAAGATGGCGCGCCGTGCCGACCGCGACCAGATGCTTCTCTTCGTAGCGACCGACTGTAAGATGTATGGTCGTCCTTATTTCACTAAGGACGGACTCAACTATTACAACCTTACAAGCGACGAGACTTGCCAGTTCTATATGTGTCAGGAGGATTCGCCGAAGGCAAAGAGCAGTATCGACATGCAGATAACTAACGCTCCGCTGCTCAATTCTGGAATGGTCAACTCCGTACACAAGAATGGTGCGGGCACAGTGGCGGTATCTGTCGACGTTCCCAAGTCGCTGATGCTGTTCTACAAGAGCATGCCGCAGTGCGACTATAGCGTGTATGTTAATGCGAAGGTGAACCCGGCTGTTGCCGACAGATTGCTCTCGTCGCTTGCTCCGATCGTTGAGGGCAAGAGCGAGACCGAAGCTGCCAACCTGCTCATCAACTTCGTGCAGACCGGCTTCAAGTACGCCACCGATCAAGAACAGTTCGGCTATGAGAAACCGTTCTTCGTAGAGGAACTATTCTACTATCCCTACTGTGACTGCGAGGATCGTTCGGTGCTCTATTCATATCTGGTGCGCAACCTGCTGAAACTCGATGTCGTGTTGCTCGATTATCCTAACCATATCGCCACAGCGGTATGCTTCAACGAGAATGTGTCGGGCGATTTCGTCACCGTAGAGGGAAAGAAATACATAGTTTGCGACCCTACTTACATCGGTGCATCCATAGGAAAGGCAATGCCGCAGTTCAAGCGTGTGGCTGCCAAGGTCTTGAAATACTAAGACTTTAAAAAATGCAAAAACGGCATATCCTTGTTTTTTGGATATGCCGTTTTTGCGTGTTTTGTTTACTCAACTATTTCTGCTTCTATCCAGCTGTCGAGCAATGCCTTTGCGTCGTTTTCTGCCGTAGAGTCGTCGACGTCGTATTCCTCGCAGAGCAGATGTTTCAGCGTCTCAGCGTCGAACTCCTTGTCCTTAACGCTTTCCCAGAGGAAAGCCGAACTCTCGTTCATGCTGATAATCTTTGTGAAGTCGATGTTCTCTTTGCCTTCTGCAACGATAATGCTCTCGCCGCAAATGTCCTTCAGGACGAAACCTTTCTTTATCTTCATATTTCTTGGTGTTATTAAGCTGAGCCAGGACTTTTTAGGCCTTTCTAAGCCTTTTTAGGCCTTTCTAAGCCTTAGCTAATTCTTTTTACTCTTTTACCTTTTTACTCTTTTACTTTCTACCTTTCCAACCTGTTTACTTTTCTATATATGTACAGCAGGTAGCGGCGTATGGGTAGCAGTCGGGTCCAGATAGCCGAATAGATGCGCCATTTGCGTCCTGAGGTATAGTCGGGCGTGCTGCGTCCTTTGCGGTAGAACGCCAGAGCGATGCCGCGTATGTCTGCCAGCGTACACTCCTCGGTGCCGAGATTGCCGTCGCCGCGCAGCGTCACCTTGTCGCCGTCGATATTCACGATGCGGTGCAGCACGTACGTCTTCGGACTTATCTCTGCCAGCACAGCGTCGCCGCAACGCACGGTGGTGTGTTTGCCAAGTATCGCTTTGTCGCGTCCGTCTTCGAGGAATGGGCGCATGCTGAAGCCTTTCAGTTTGAAGGTGATGGTGTGCCCTTGGTTTATCATCTCCACGAAGTACGGTATCAGTTGTGCATTGTTGTACTGTCTTATTTCTTTTTCCATGTTGAGATAGGGTGTGAGATGGTGGTGAGATGGTGAGGTGTTGAGAGATGTTGTGGTGGTGAGATGGTGTGGCGTTGTGGTGGTGAGATGTTGATGTGTTGAGATGTGTTGTGATTTTACTGATGGGGTGCTGTCAGCGTCTTGAAGCTCACCTCTGCTGCCTCCTTGTTGGGCAGACAGTGCAGCGCATAGATGTACTGTGCAGCCTCGATGAGTCGTATCACGACGTTGTATGTGTTGCGGAACACCACTTTGTCCCACTTCATCGTAGAGCAGGCAGGCAGAATGTATGTGAACGCCTTTGTAGGTGCTAAACGCTCCACGCGGTTCTCCTTCGCGCGCACTATCTGCGTTAAGGCTCCGATCGGTGCCTTAATGTTGCGGTAGCACGGCGTCTTGCCGCTCCACGGACTGCCGTAGATGTACGCCTTGCCGTCGATGACGCGCACCACGGGGTTGTCGTCGTTCATCAGGTCCGATCCCGGTATGTTGTCGAGCCAAAGCTGCGTGTGCGTGCTCTTGCCCGTGCCGCTCTTTGCGGTGAACGCATAGCCGTAGCCGCCGTTTCTCACGAGCGAAGCGTGTATGAGCAACGTGTCGAAGAAGCTGCCGCGGAAGGCGTAGAGCATCATCAGCGCGTTGTTCAGTCCGAACTGGCGCATCTGATAGTTGCCGTTCAGCGCACAAACGCCCTCGCTGAAGTCCTTGTTGGTCTGCAGCAGACAGCAGCTGCGTCCGTGTATGTCCTTCACTATATACTGATAGCCGCCGTTGTCGAGTAGGTCTACAACGGTGTCGCCGTTGCCCGTCTCGAACGTGTCGATGCGCTCGCGGCGGTCCTTAGCCACGGGAGCCAGCGTGTCGTCCACGCGCAGCGTAAAAAGAAAATCGTCGTTTGAGCCTTCTTTCTTGAAAGGCTCGAACGACGGTAACAGTTCGGTGTTGTTCTTTCCGTTTTCGGCAAAGACAACCCTCACGTTATGTTCTGCGATGCAATAGTCTGCTATGATATCCATTATTTCTTCTTCGCCTTCTTTGTCTGCAAATCGGCACGCTCGCTATCGTCTGGTACGAGACAGCTGTATGTAAAGTCGTGCTTTGTGACGTATTTCACGTTGTAGTGTCCTCTTGTTGCGTAGCGCTTCTTTATAGCCACGTATTTCTTCTCTATCTCCTTGCGTGTCTTTGCGAAGTAGGTTACGCAAGTGGGGGTGGCGAATCCGTTAGCCTTCAGATGGTCGCGCAACTGGAACGAGTAGTTGTTGCGGCTGTAGAGAAAGCCCGTCTTGGTGTCTACCCAAGCCGAATCGAGCTGCTGAATCTCTGTGATGTACACCGTAGAGTCGTTGAACGATGTGGCTACACCGTATACGTAGAGTCGCTCCTGCTTCTGCAGTGCGAACATAAGCGACGGCATGAGCAGCAGTGCCAATGCCAGTAATGTGCGAATCTTCATTTCTTTCCTTGTTTTCTGTTGTTTCAGCGGCGCTGTCCGTTATGGTCGCGTCGCAGCTTTATCTGCCCAGGTAAGCCTTGAGCAGCTTGTTCTTTGTATTCTGTTTCAGCTTGCGTATAGCCTTCTCTCTTATCTGGCGTACACGTTCGCGTGTGAGTCCGTACTTGTTGCCGATTTCCTCCATCGTGCATTCGGGCTGGTTGATGCCGTAGAAAGCCTCTACCACGTTGCGTTCGCGCTCGTTGAGCACGGAGAGGGCCAACGCAATCTCCTCGCGCATCGACTCTATCACGAGCTGGCTGTCGGTAGACGGCTCGTTCTCGCTCGGCATGAAGTCGAGCATGCTTGCTCCGTCGCTCTCGGTCATCGGCGCGTCTACGCTCACCTGTCGTGTGTCCACCTTCAGCACGTCCTCAATCTTTTCGTGCGGCATATCGGTCTTTTCGGCTATCTCGTCGATGCTTGGTCGGCGTTCGTTCTCCTGCTCAAACTTGTTCAGTATGCGCTTTATCTTGTTCACGCTGCCCACCTGGTTGAGCGGCAGACGCACCACGCGACTCTGCTCTGCGATGGCCTGCAGAATGCTCTGTCTGATCCACCATACGGCGTACGAGATGAACTTGAAGCCGCGTGTCTCGTCGAACTTCTCGGCAGCCTTTAGCAGTCCGATGTTGCCCTCGTTGATGAGGTCGGGCAGCGAGAGACCCTGGTTCTGATATTGCTTTGCAACGGAGACAACAAAACGCAGATTCGCCTTTGTCAGCTTCTCAAGAGCCTTGCGGTCGCCGTTCTTTATGCGGTGGGCGAGCTCCACTTCCTCTTCTGCGGAAATCAGCTCTTCGTGACCAATCTCCTGAAGATACTTATCGAGCGAGGCGTTCTCTCGATTTGTAATCGATTTGGTTATTTTAAGTTGTCTCATTAAGTGTTGCTTTTTTTGATATTATTTTATTGTTAAAAGGCTGGTGCGTTATACACGCATCGTTCTGCAAATTTAGTTATTTCTATTGGTTGTCGCAAATTTTAATCTATTTATTTTTATTGTTGCTCGGCAAAACTAATGTTGGTGCCGTCGTTTTTACGTTCTGCACCGACCGCCGTCCGATCGGTTTCCGTCCGCCGTCCGATCAGATTCCGTCCGCCATCCGATCAGATTCCGTTCGCCGTCCGATCGGATTCCGTCCGCCGTCCGATCGGATTCCGTCCGCCGTCCGATCAACTTCCTGCACATTTATCTCGTCCAGTCACAATACATTCACCATAACCTCCAAACCCTCACAAAACACATCCATTCCATTAATACCCGCATTTTTGGCGTTCAACCCCCTAAAATCGCCCATTTTGGTTGATTTAAGTCAAATTGAGCCTAAAAATGCAACTT
>OGXZ01001662.1_pt1 | contig 12444 bp, 7 predicted proteins | sample 1576431 | NCBI WGS metagenome assembly OGXZ01 (sample SAMEA3541590, study PRJEB24748) | human gut metagenome | biome: human gut; feature: human-associated habitat; material: faeces | place: China | collected 2012
TGAAGGTGCTAAGTAAACCGATTTGGGTTTATTATATTATTGTAGCTGAAGAAGAAGTAATCCAAAACACACCAATCCACATGAAGAAAATCAAGATTTGTGAACTTCATAAAAGCGCCGCACGAGACGTAAGGACATAAAAAAAGGAGTACCGCTGTACTCCAACCTTGTTAACCTTAAATCTAATACTATGAAAAACACGTTGCAAAGGTATTGCTTATAACAATAAATTGCAAGTGTTTTTCATGTATTTGTTCCGAAATACACTCAATTCTTGATATACATCAAGGATATAATGTAATAAACTGTCAGCATTCCTCGCTTTTAAGTTACAAAACAACATAGGGTGTAACAATGCCAATGTATATTTCAGCCTGTCAGCACCTATCTGCTTCCAACTATCCAACAAGGAGGAGAAGCGGCCATTATCGTGCGTCATTCCCTTTCGCATCTTCCGTATCGCATATTACCAGTCCCTCCTGTTTCATTCCGTCCATCATGATATGCAACGGTTTGCTGAAACGAACGTGGCGCACATGCGGTGTCTCTTCTACGGCAGGCATAGCGTCGAGAATCTCCTTGCGGAAGAATCCCATGCCTTTATTCTCGTCGATGGTGAAATAGCCGACACCGAAACTGGTGAGGTTCTGGAAGAAGTGAGTGCCCTGACTCGGATCCACACTGTAGTTCTTCAGCGTGGTCTCCACGATGAGTTTCGCCGCACTGATATGCGGCCACTTCACCGGCACACCGAGCCACGAATCACTCGAGCCCCATCTGCCGGGTCCCACAAGCACATAATTCTTGCCGTCGGCAAGGAATTTCTTGTTTATGCGCTCCACCTCCATCGCCACCACGGGATTGTCAGATGCCGTGAAGTTCTCGTCGGTCTTCACATACACCACATCCACGATATCGTCGCTCACTCCATGTCCCAGGGAATTGTGCGAGCGCAACAGACATTTGTCATCAGGAATTGTCATGATGTCTTGGTCGAGTACCTGTTTGCTGTCCACGATAGGACGTATCTGCAGGAGATAGAACTCTCCCGTGCGGTCATCATTGAGAGTGCAGGCAAACTCAATCTCCACCGGACGGCGCATACTGTCGGCGCCGTGGTGCATTGACAGTTTCAGCAGTTCGGGCAACGGGAACACACCGTGGCGCAGCACACCGTTGAAACTGACTATCTTGCGTCCGCCATCATACAGTCCGTCGCGAATCACCCGGTCGTTGGCATCATAGGTGGAAGCGATAAAATTGAGAGCGCCGTCGTTTTCGGCATCCTTCACCTTGAGCTTCAGAATATTGAAACCGTCGTCCACCTTGAAGTCCACTCCCACGCGCTTCATGTCGAGGGCATAGAACTGCGTCTGTGTCTGGCGCAGGGCAATCTCCATGTCGCTCGTCTGCAACACCTGGGTGGGATGATACGGACTGACACGCAGCGTCTGTCCACCGTCTACGATATACTTTCCGAGTCCGAGGGCAAGACTGGCGATACCCTCCTCCGACTTCTCATATCCTAAAGGATAATAGTTGATGGAACGAAGCACACCGCTGAAATTAGGATAGAAATGGTCGCCATACTGCTTGCCCACCACCTCTTGAAGGATTACCGCCATCTTCTCCTGGTCTATCACGTTGCGCGTGGCAGTCATATACGCCTTGGAATCCTTGAAATACACCGAGGCGTAGACGCTCTTGATGGCGGCGGCGAGCATACGCAGCATCTCGTCCTTGTCGTCGAGATAGGGTATCATATATGTGGAATATATGCCGGCAAAGGGCTGGTAGTGTGAGTCTTCGAGCAGACTGCTGGAGCGTATCGCTATAGGATGGCGGATAGCCTCGAAAAAGGTCTTGAAGTCGTCGATGAACTGGTCTGGCAGCTGCGCCTTGATGAATGCCTGGAGTATTTCCTCGTCGGGAGCATCGCTGAGCGCCAGCTGATAGAGGTTGTTGTTGTCCATGAACTGGTCGAAGACATCGGTACAGAGCACCACGGTCTTCGGTATCGACACCTTCACCCCCTCAAACTCATTGAATTCGGGATGTGTCTTTATGATATTGTCCAGAAAAGCGAGTCCTCTGCCCTTTCCGCCGAGCGAACCGTCGCCGATGCGGGCGAAGTGGCTGTAGGCATCGAAGCGGTCGCGTTTGAACACGGCCACCGTTCCCACGTTCTTCATGTGGCGGTATTGCACGATGGCATCGAAGATGATCTGGCGATGCTGGTCCACGTCTCTGAGTTTCTCCAGCGTCACCGTCTTAAGGAATTCCGACACGGGGAATATCGCCCTGGCACAGAGCCAACGGCTCACGTGGTTGCGCGACAGGTGGTAGAGCATGGAGTCATTTGGGATGCTGAAGATATTGTCCTGCAACTCCTTCAAGTTGCGTATGCGGCGTATCTCCTCATGGGTCTTGGGGTCGCGGAAGATCAAGTCTCCGAATCCCATGTGCTCCGCCATGACATTGCGCAGGTCGATGTTCATCTTCTTTGAATTCTTGTCGATGAAGCGGAATCCCAACTTCTCGGCTTTCTCGGCATTCTCCGTCTCGCTGCTCTCCATGATGAGCGGCAGGAACGGGGCACGGCGGTGGAACTCCGACAGCAGTTTGAGTCCTGCCTCAGAGTCTTTCACGCCTCCCTTCGGAAAACGGCAGTCACTGATGACGCCGAGAATGTTTTCGGGGAAGCGCACGAAATAGTCCATCGCCTCCTCGTATGTTCTGGCGAGCACCACCTTTGGCCTTCCTCTCATTCGCAGCGTGGCGGTGTGGGAGTTGAGCGCCTCGGTAGCGAAGCTCTGGCTCTGGGTAAGGATGTAGCTATAGAGGTTGGGCAGGATGGAGGAGTAGAAGCGGATGCTGTCTTCCACCAGGAGTATCATCTGCACTCCCGCCTCGTCGATGTCGTGTTCGAGGTTCATCTTGTCCTCGATGAGTTTTATGATAGAGAGGATGAGATTGGTATTGCCGAGCCAGCAGAACACGTATTCGAATATCGAGAGGTCTTCGTTCATTATCCTTTGCGTGATGCCATGCGAGAATGGCGTGAGCACCACGCACGGGATATCCGGAAACTCCCTCTTCACCGCCCTCGCCACGGTGAAGGCGTCGTTGTCGGCATTTCCAGGCATACATATCACGAGGTCGATGCTCGTGGTGGAGAGCACTTCGGAGGCTTCCACCATGGTGCTCACCTGAGTGAAGGTGGGCGGATAGCGAAGGCCGAGCTCAGTATACTCATTGAAAATCTTTTCATCCACTCGCCCGTCGTCTTCGAGCATGAAGGCGTCGTAGGGGTTAGCGATGATGAGGACATTGAAAATACGATGCGTCATCAGGTTCTTGAATGACACATCCTTGAGATAAAACTTATTCCATTGCTGGGGCGCTTGTTCGTTCATAGGTTGGAGTGTTATTTGTTTGTATTGCCTGCAATTCACATCTTTGCACTGCTTCCGTTATGTGTCAGCAATGCTGATGAAATCGGTTCTTGATGCAAATATATCCATTTTCTCGCTAACACACAAATTAAGTATATATAAAATCACAAGCAATATGTCAACAATTTGGAATGAAAGACAACATATTAAACCTTAAACCACAGGTCCGGTTTGCCGACAAGCAAGTCTGCCACAAAGTGGCCGAACAACATTAAATGGGACATTTTTATAAAGCAAAAGGGGATATTCGACACCCAACCTTTAAAAAACGTGAAAAGAAAAGGAATACAAGAAGAAAAGTTACGCCATTAAGAGTATAATACGTATATTTGCACTGAAAGTATATGGATAATTCTTACCACAACGAGCACAGGCATCATTAAAGCCTGATGCCAAAAATCTAAAGCATGAACTAAGTTGGTTGCAACATGCGCCAACACGAGGAACGACAAAGGCGTTATTCAACAGTCTAATTCTCAAAACTTAAAAATGCAGGGATGATTGTTTATCTTGCGGCAAAGGGATTATCCTATATGATGACATTGACTGCGTATGTCATGCCTGAGAAACAAGGCTGACAGAAGCACGAAATAATTGTCGGGAATGTTATGCCGTGTCAGGAAACGAAGCAGCGGCGAAACGAACAGGCATCGGCGGCAAGCGGATTGTCTGAGACAAGAGATTCATAATAAAGACTTTTCATAACATTAATTAATTTATTGACTTACATATTTATTTAAAAACCTGGAGAGGTTTAAAAGAAATTCATGAAGCTGGATTGCCTGTTTTTCGCAGGACAACAATCTAAAGAACGATGTGATATCGGTGCTTCAAAACTTATGTAATTAGCGACATAAGGTAAATAGCTTTAGTGGAAGTTCAGCGTGCGAGAGCATACTGGACTTTTTTTTATGAACCGATCTAAAGCACATGAAAAGCCAAATGCCAAGAAATACCTGGAATACAAAGAAACTCCAAGCCGCTGACAAAAACAAAAGAGACCAGACTCTGCACCAGGACAAATACAACAGCCGTCCTACTTCTTCACATTCTTCTGCTGCCATGCCGGCACATAGCCGTCAGCTGGTTTTGTCACCTCCAAGTCAAATTCCGGAAGTTCCACATCATCGTCACCACGATACGGAATTTCATTTTTACGATGGAAACGCTCCACCAAGACCGTTCCCACTCCTGCCGCCATCAGCCCCAACTGTTTTGCCGCCGCCATCGAAAGGTCGATGATCCTGCGTGCATGACGCGAACAGCGGTCGGTAACCCTCACGACAACACTCTTGCCGTTTTTCACGTTTGTCACCCTTAGCAAAGTGCCAAGAGCATACTTTGCATGGGCACACGTCATACTGTCGCGATGGTATTTCTCCCCATTGCTCATTCGTCTGCCATGCATACGGTTAGAATAATAGGATGCCACCCCTCTCTCCTGAGCGAGGAGAGAGAGACGACATCCAAATGTAATCAATAAAATCAGTATTATGAAGTATTTTCTCATCAAAAAGAATTATACTATACCCTGAGCCATCATAGCGTGAGCTACCTTCATGAAGCCGGCGATGTTAGCACCCTTCACGTAGTTGATGTAGCCGTCAGCCTCAGTACCGTACTTAACGCACTGCTCATAGATGTCGCTCATGATCTGATGCAGACGCTCGTCTACCTCAGCCTCTGTCCAACCGAGGTGGATAGCGTTCTGAGTCATCTCAAGACCAGAAGTAGCAACACCACCAGCGTTGACAGCCTTGCCAGGAGCGAAGAGCTGCTTAGCCTCGATGAACTTGTCAACAGCCTCAGCTGTACATCCCATGTTAGAAACCTCAGCTACGCACAATGTCTTGTTAGCGAGGAGCATGTCTGCGTCAGCAGCACCGAGCTCGTTCTGGGTAGCGCAAGGCAGAGCGATGTCAACCTTAACCTCCCATGGCTTCTTGCCAGCAACGAACTTAGCCTCTGGATATTTCTCAGCGTATGGTGCACAAACGTCGTTACCGCTTGAACGGAGCTCGAGCATATAGTCGATCTTCTCACCGCTGATACCTGTTGGGTCGTAGATGTAGCCGTCTGGACCAGAGATTGTAACAACCTTAGCGCCGAGCTGGGTAGCCTTTGTAACAGCACCCCATGCCACGTTACCGAAACCGCTGACAGCGACTGTCTTGCCCTTGATGTCGATATTGTGAGTCTCGAGCATATGATGTACGTAGTAGATAGCACCGAAACCAGTAGCCTCAGGACGGATCTTTGAACCACCGTACTCAAGTCCCTTACCTGTCAATACACCGTTCCACTGGTGTGTGAGCTTCTTGTACATACCGAACATGTAACCGATCTCACGGCCACCAACGCCGATATCACCTGCAGGAACGTCCTCGTTAGGACCGATGTGACGATAAAGCTCTGTCATGAAAGCCTGGCAGAAACGCATAACCTCTGCGTCGCTTCTTCCACGGATAGAGAAGTCTGAACCTCCCTTACCACCGCCCATTGGCAGAGTAGTAAGTGCATTCTTGAATGTCTGCTCGAAGCCCAAGAACTTCAGGATTGAAAGGTTTACTGACGGATGGAAGCGGATACCACCCTTGTACGGACCGATAGCGCTGTTGAACTGCACGCGGTAACCGAGGTTTACATGGATCTCACCGTTGTCGTCAACCCATGGCACACGGAACGTGATGATACGCTCTGGCTCCACGATACGCTCGATAATCTTAGCTTTCTCGAACTCAGGATGCTGGTTGTAAACGTCCTGGATGGAAATAAGTACTTCCTTAACTGCCTGTAGATACTCCAACTCGCCTGGATGCTTCTGCTCCAGCTGTTGCATGATTTTCTCCACTTCCATAGTAATGTGTTTTTATTTAAAAGATTATGTTAATTATGTGTTTTATCAAAGTGTTTATTATCACATCGCAAATGTAGGCATTTTCAAAATACGCTGCAAGAAAAATCGAGAAAATTTTATTTTAGTTCTTACTATTTGTTAAATATCTGCTGATATAGCACCGAAAAACTCGTTTTCTGAGCTTTTTCACCTTATTGTAGTGACGTCAAACTCTCTGATTTCTGATTTGCGGAGTTGTGCCGACTCTTGGGCGCAGACTGTGAAATGCACCTTGCCGTCTTTCAGTTTCTTGTCTGCCTTCACCATCGCCGTATAGCGTATTCCCTTGCCGGGAGCGATTTTTTCCACTATGATTGGAGCCGAAACGAAGACATGCTTGTTGCCGGAAGTCTCCATCACCATGGGTTTCACATTATACATATATTCCGGAGTATTGTTGTATACCTCCACCACCACTTTTGCCAATTCACCGCTATGCAGCTCAAGACCGTTGCCCTTGCCCACGAATCTCACGCTGCGGAGCTCCAGGGGCGAAGCGCTGACTGGAGCCGGATCTGACTGGAGCTTGCTGACTACATCCGGTTCTTCAACGGATGTATTATCGGCAGGAGCATCAAACTGTATCACGTCGTCACCGCCATTCTCAGGGTCGAAATCACTTGTGGCGTCATCGTCTGAATCGCCATAAGACCGGCTGTCATACGAGGAATTGCCGTTTCTGTCGTCTCCACGGTAATTCCCGTTTCTGTTGTCTCCACGGTAATTGCCGTCGTAGCGTTCTGCCTTTCGCTGCTGTGCCTTATCAGCGGCGTCACCCACCACGGCACCTATCACGGCACCGCCGGCCATGCCAACTATCGTACCGACATCGCTGCCTCTTGGTCCACCGCTTATGCCGCCGATGGCGGAACCGAGAATGCTTCCCAACTCTGCTCCGAGAAATCCTCCCGAAGCGCCGCCGTCGCTAATCGAACCGCAGCCCGACACCAACAGTGCCGCACTGAGTACTACCGCAAATAATCCGTTTCCTTTCATAATCATAGTGTGTTTATGTCCGTAATATATATATGTGTCGATGGTGCGCACCATCGCACAATACAAAGATAGGAATTATTATTTACATTGCATCCTAAATTGAGCAAAAGAAACAATTTTAGGGAAGTTTTACCCTTCTGCATCTCCGTTTCTCCATTCCTTCGGACTCTTTCCCTTTGATGCCTTGAAGCTTCTGCTGAAATATTTAGGGTCGGAGTATCCGCAAGAATATGCCACGTCGCTTATCGGGATATCGGTTGACGAGAGCAGATGGCACGCACGTTTCATACGCGCCTCACGCAGGAAGTCGAGTGGCGTCACTCCCATGATCTGCTTCATCTTGCGCTGCAGCCCCGACCGGCTCATGGCTGCTGCCGCTGCCATGTCGCCCACTCCTATCTCCGCATCGCCAAGATGTTCGTCGACAAATGCCGACACACGCCTCATCATAACGTCATCCTCATGCGTGAGTTCAGGGCGCAACGGTGTGTCTGCCGGTGCCGGTTCATGGGCATCACCGCCAGTACCGTTACTGAGCAGATTCAAGTATGCGTCGAGAGCTTCACGGCGCTGACGCTTTATACGCCTTATATATATAATGGTATATACTGCAGAACCGAAGAACGCCAACAAAAGCAAGAGGAGCAGCACACGGGCGGGAGTAGTCTCCCAGAATGTCGGTGTCACTACTATCGTCAGCCTTCTCACGTTGTCTACCCAGGCGCCGTCGGCATTGGTAGATCTCACCAGCACGACATAGGTTCCGGGCTCCAGGTCGAGCAGTGTGGCAGAATGGTTATGGCCTATGTCATTCCATTTTACGTCTTCCTCATCACCGTCGTCCAAGAGGGCGAAGGCATACGAAAGGCGGACATCGGCGGAATAGTCGAGAGCGGCAAATCTCAGCGTGAAGCTCCTCTCGTTGCTCGCCAACACCAATGTGTCCATGGCATTTACGGAGCAGCTTCCTTCCACTCCCTGCACGCTGACGCCTGTGAGGGCGATACTCGGCACAAAGGTGCTCTTGCGCAACTGCTGCGGAGCGACATAATACTCTCCGTCTTGCAGTCCGAACAGCCAACGCCCATCTGGCAATCTCACGGGAATTGCCTCTGAGAACCTGCATTCCGACTGGAAGAAATTCTTTCCGAACGAGAGATAATCTCCATTGTCGGGGTTGAACATCACCAGTCTGTCGCTTCCCACCATAAGCATCTTGCGAGAAAACCCTACAACCGACAGAGCCACATCGGTGGGCATCCCGTTAGCCTCATCATAATGTCGGAAAGACAGCTTGTCTGCCGTCAGGTTTCCCGTCTGAATCATATTCACTCCACCACTCTCCGTACTGACAAAAATTCGTCCTCTATAGTCTTCAGCCACGTTCATCACCGCACTGCAACTGAGGGCATCCTTGCGATTTGCCTCACGAGTGTGGCAATGGAACACCATGTTTCTGACGCCATTCCCCGCTACCAGTTTGGCCACAAGCAGTCCGTCGGTCGTGGCGCATAGCATCACATTATCTTTGGTCAGATGTATCATCCTCACCTTCTTTGCCAGAGTGTGGGGATAGTTTCTTAATCCGGAGAAAGGTTTCACCACTACAGGTCTTTCCGCTCTCGGATTCTCAACGCAACACACTCCCCCACCAAGAGTAGCAATCCAGAGTCTGCCCCAACGGTCCTCCTTGATGTCATAGACATTGTCGCTGCCCAATCCTCCGATTTTATCTATTCTGTATGCCTGCATCCCATGACATCCGGTCAGGCGGAAGAGTCCCTGCGGCTTGCTTCCCAGCCAGATGCTCCCGTCTCGGGTCTGAGTGATGCAGTATATCGGACAGCGGAATTTAGTGTAGCCCGCCACAATCCTGCCATCCGGCGCAAGATACCCCACAAGTCTGTTGCTACGGTCGAAAATCCTCACTGTCTCGTCTTCTTTAGTGGCTATCCAGTATCTCTTGTCCCTATCCACGAAGACAGTCTTGACTTCAGCACCATTACCATTTCTCACCACATTTCCGTTCTGTCTCGGAAAACATATCTTGTATATGCAGCTTGTAGCAGCCACCCAGAGATTGCCTTGCTTGTCAGAGAGGCAGAAGCGTGCAGCCTCCAGGCTTTTCCTGTCACCGTAGGGTGTCTCCTTGCCTCCCCTTGGCGTATAGGTCAGTCTGCCGTCATAATACACCTTCCACAGATTTCCCACGCCATCGCGATGGCGATATGGTCTGTTTTCTTTCACCGCCGTGGCATTCCGCCCTCTCAGCTGCATTCCTCCGATTTTTTCAAACCGGTAACGCTTGAGGTTGAAAAGATACATGTCGTCGTCCACCCTGCATCCCAGATTCCCGTCATCACACAACCACACGCTGCGCATGCGGTCTGTTGCCAATCGGCTTCCGTCACCTACACGTCCTTTGAATCCACGGAATTCGTAACCATCGAAGCGACATAGTCCGTTCCATGTCGAGAACCACATCATGCCCTGACTGTCTTGTGCCATCTGAGTGACGTGCCATTGGGTGAGTCCGTCGTTCTCATCATACCGCTGGATATGACAAATCGGTGTGGCTGCAGCAGAGACGGCAGACAGCAGCGACAATGATAATGACAGGACAAGTGTTATAAGCCTCATTGTATATTCGGGACAATTTGTTTTGACAGATTCAGTGCCAGATTAATCCCCAATGTCTGGATTGGTGGAGCAACTGGTTTTACGATGCAGAGCATCTAACACGCTGATAATCAGATATGAACACAATGCAGGAACAGAGTTTGAGCCGTTGTTGGAAACGGAGGTCTTGCTTCTGCAAATCGCTGATTATCAATACAATATGCCGTAGTATTCCTATTTGTTTTCTCTTGTTTTCACGTCCTACTTTCCAATACAGAGCGTGTAACACTCTGACTATCAGTGTATATAGTGTATAACGGTCGGTAATTGAGCCGTTGGTCATACTCTCTGTACTTCCCTGTTAATCCTTTGAATATCAGCGGTTTCGCTATTTCGCCATGATTTGACCTTCCATTGAGGAGATGTCTTCTAATTAACATTTTCTACTTTCCCACGCAGATTTTCAACACATCTGATTATCAGTGTTTTACGTATTAAAAGGACGATAGTTGAGCCGTTGTCCTTTTGAAAACATTTTAGCTTGATTATCAGCTATTTGTCTAAGTTTTGCTTTCTCTTCTTTTCATTTTGAACCTAATTTTGAAGATTGTAAAATTAACATATTTAACATTCAATAACACGATATTGCTATGTGCTCATATCAAAACGTAGCGTAATCTTGCTTTGTTCTGCAGATCCAGTTGTTCAACATGAACACCTCGAAGAACTTGTATGTGTTCATTCTGGCATATGCTTTCATGCTTTTTGGAGAATGCAATTCTATCTTGGCTCGACATCTTGCCGATAAGATGTATGAGTTGCAATCTATATTACCTGTTCTAATGATGATGCAAAATTACCACAATTACTTTTCATTGTGGCATTTTTATACTGAAATCAGTCAAAACGCCTCAAAATTTAACTTTCTTCAGTAAAGAGAAAGAAAAAATGGAGTATCAGCTATTCATACAAGTTTATTTCGTCATATACATATATATGGCTTTCATAAACCTGTAAACTCAATCTCTGTTCCTGTTCTAAGCCATTTGAGGTCATGACTTTTGAGTTTGGAGAACATGTATATATACATGAGTAAGTCTAAACTTAAACTTACATGCCATAAGTTGAGCCCGATGGCTGCTCATTAACGGCAGGGGCAGTCCTTCTTTTTTCTCCTTGCTGAATTACCTCTTTCTTTAACTTCTGTGAATCGTTGCGAGAACCGTATTGCGTTTATTCTCGACATCCTAATCCCCAGATGTGCCTTCCTTCTGTTCCCTTCCTTGTGCGTTCTCCGTCTTTTTCATCGTATTTGCACCCCCAATCTCTTCATGCTGTTGCTCAGTTTCCGCCCATCCTTCAACGGCTATCTGCACGATATTTGTTCATCGCTTGTTTATCTGATATAGATACCTGTTTCCTTTACCTAACACCGATTACTTGATTTTCTGCACTTTTCTCCACTTCTTATTTTGGACGAAGCAGACACACTTACTTTTTCCGTCGCAAAGTTAGTGCAAGCCGCATTGTATCAAGTATCAGTGCCTTATTACCTGAATTATTTCAAAAACTTTTTCGTCTGACATCATCCAAAAAACTTTTCTGTGCCAAGGTGAAATAATTCGGTAATTCCTTGCTTGCCTGCTTTCCTTGCCAACTCTGATAGCAACGTAAAAAATAAATGTTTCACTTCTAAAATATCAAAGTTATGAAAAAGATTGAAAATTCTTTCGTAGTAAGCGGTTTCGTAGGTAAGGATGCAAGCATCCATCAGTTCTCAACAGCATGCGTTGCACGTTTCTCACTGGCCATCAGCCGTACTGAGAAGAATAGCGAGGAAACAAACCGCACATCAGCCTTCATGAATGTAGAGACATGGCGCAAAAACGAGAACACCTCTTCCTTCGATCGCCTTGTAAAGGGAACTCTCCTTACGGTAGAAGGCTACTTCAAGCCTGAGGAATGGCAGGATACCGATGGAGTTAAGCACAATCGTGTTGTTCTCGTCGCAACCAAGTTCTACGAAGCTGTGGAGAAAGAAGAAACTCCTGCTCCACAGGAGAGCAAGACAAAGAAGGGCTAATAACCTTTCTCGTCATCAAAGAGCGGCCATCGGGTCGCTTTTTTTGTGTTTTGGGCTCTCTTTTTCCTTACAGAACCATAAAATTTGCTCTTTATCCAACATTTTCCTTGCCGTTATGCATTTATTTCAAAAACATTGCGTAATTTTGCAGTCGTAAATATAAGCGTAATATTTATTTGCGAAATAATTCCGGCGATAATTTGTTGGGGTGGGAAAAAATAACTAATTTTGTGGTCACCATGCGGCAGTAATAATATACATATTAATACGAGTTAGTAATCCTGTAGTTCTCATATGCTACGAGGAGGTATTAAAAGGTGCGTTTCGACAATGCATCTACTGTAGTATATTATTGCTTAATCCAAATGAATATTATAAATTTAGGAATTCTTGCT
>OGXZ01001668.1_pt1 | contig 12419 bp, 10 predicted proteins | sample 1576431 | NCBI WGS metagenome assembly OGXZ01 (sample SAMEA3541590, study PRJEB24748) | human gut metagenome | biome: human gut; feature: human-associated habitat; material: faeces | place: China | collected 2012
TACAGGACTTCTGCTCGGAGAACTGAAAAAAGGGCGGTTTGAACCATCCCAGGCGCTGGCAATGAACCTGCGGATGCAGGAATTTGTAAATTACTTAAATTTTAATGCCTCGGATGAGCGCACGATCCGCTATTTAAAGGGCGAGACATTGACAGCCGCAGAGGAAGAGGCAGCAGATGGTCTTGTACTAATCTGTGTGGATGGATTTCCGCTTGGCTGGGCGCAGAAACGGGGCGGTCAGCTTAAAAATAAATACAATCCCGGATGGAGGTGGCAGTGATGGGACAGGGTAAAAGTATACGTTTAGACCGTTTCCTGGCAGAGATGAAGCAGGGAACGCGCAGTCAGGTAAAAGAGATGATCCGCAAAGGGCGGGTTCTGGTCGATGGAACCGTCTGCCGCGAGTCTGACCGGAAAATATTCCCGAACGAAACCCGGGTTACACTGGATGGACAGCCGGTTGGCTGGGCAGACACGGAATATTATATGTTAAATAAACCGCAGGGCGTCGTTTCCGCAACGGAAGACGGGCGCTATCAGACTGTCATTGACCTTATTGATGAAGCAAAGCGAAAAGACCTCTTCCCGGTCGGACGCCTCGATATTGATACGGAAGGACTGCTTCTCATCACAAACGACGGTGCGCTGGCGCATGAGCTTCTGGCACCGAAAAAACACGTGGATAAGGTCTATTTTGCACGCGTAAAGGGAACACTGAAAGAAGGAATCGAAGCGCGCTTTCAGGCAGGACTGACGCTGAAGGATGGCACACCGGTACGGCCGGCAGAGCTTGTGATCGAGAAAAAATGGAACGACGCAGGAGAAGACCTCTGCGAGGCTCGCCTGACCATCCATGAAGGAAAATTTCATCAGGTAAAGCGGATGTTTGAGGCAGAGGGCGGCGAAGTCATTTACCTGAAACGCCTTTCGATGGGACCGCTTGCCCTGGATGAGGCACTGGCGACGGGAGAGTACCGGGCGCTGACGGAAGATGAAATTAGAGCGTTAAAAGAAAGAATGCTAACCTCACAAAATTGTGTATCGAATGACGAAAATTTGTCAGACACCCAAAATAACACACCTCCTGAAATCAACTGGAACACAGTAGACGCCGTCCTCTTCGATCTCGACGGCACCCTGGTCGATTCCATGTGGATGTGGAAAGCGATCGATGTGGAATTTTTAAAGCGTTACGGCTATGACTGTCCGGAAGATCTTGAGAAGGTGATCGAGGGCATGAGCTTTTCCGAGACAGCAATCTATTTTAAAGATCGCTTCCAGCTGCCGATGACCCTGGATGAGATCAAGGCGATCTGGATTGAAATGTCGATCGATAAATACCGCCATGAGGTACCGCTGAAATCAGGTGTTGCGGAATTTCTTTCATTTTTAAAGAAAAAAGGAATCCGCATGGGAATTGCAACGAGCAATGCACAGGATATGGTAGCAGCCGTGCTGGATTCTCTGGATATCCGTTCCTATTTCGGTGTGGTGGCAACTGCCTGTGAGGTGGCAGCAGGAAAACCGGCGCCGGATATTTATCTGAAAGTAGCGGCGGATCTGGGCGTACAGCCGGAAAAATGTCTAGTATTTGAGGACGTCCCGGCGGGGATTCTGGCTGGAAAACGGGCTGGTATGCGCGTCGGCGCGGTCGAGGACGTATTTTCACTTTCCATGATCGAAGAAAAGAAAGAATTAGCTGATTTTTATATCCGGGACTACCGGGAACTGATACAGGGGGCAAGATAAAATGATACATGATTTTTTACCGATCTGCAGGGCGGATATGGACAAGCGCGGCTGGGAGAGCTGCGATTTTGTCTACGTGTGCGGGGATGCGTATGTCGATCATCCGTCATTCGGCCACGCGATCATCAGCCGTATGCTCGAAGCGCACGGCTATAAAGTAGGCATCATCGCCCAGCCGGACTGGAAGAATCAGGAATCCATTCAGATTCTGGGCGAACCGCGTCTCGGATGGCTTGTGAGCGCCGGAAATATGGACTCGATGGTAAACCATTATTCGGTTTCGAAAAAGCGCCGCGCAAAGGATTCCTACACACCGGACGGCGAGATGGGAAAACGTCCGGATTATGCGACGATCGTCTATTCCAACCTGATCCGCACCTGGTCGAAAAAGCCGATCATTCTCGGCGGTATCGAAGCCAGCCTGCGGCGTCTGGCACATTATGATTACTGGTCTGGAAAAATGAAACGGTCCATTCTGCTGGATTCCCAGGCAGATCTGATTTCCTACGGAATGGGCGAGCGCTCGATCGTGGAGATCGCGGATGCACTGGCGAGCGGCATCGAGGCAAAGGATATCACCTTCATCGAGGGAACTGTTTATAAGGCGGAAAACCTGGATTCCGTTTACGACGAAATCCGTCTGCCGTCTTACCGCGAGGTTTCCTCCGATAAAAAGACGTATGCGGAGAGCTTTTACACCCAGTACAGCAACACCGATCCATTTTCGGGAAAACGCCTCGTTGAGCCGTACAGCGACCGCCTCTATGTGGTACAGAATCCGGCGGCGAAACCACTGACCCAGGAAGAGATGGACGATGTCTACGCACTTCCATACATGAGAACCTGGCATCCGTGTTACGATGCAGCGGGTGGTATTCCAGCGATCACGGAAGTAAAATTCAGCCTGATCAGCAACCGCGGATGCTTCGGCGGATGCAGCTTCTGTGCGCTGACCTTCCATCAGGGACGCATCGTGCAGACCCGCAGCCATGAATCAATTATTCAGGAAGCAGAACTTTTGACCCATGAACCGGATTTCAAGGGCTACATCCACGATGTCGGCGGCCCGACTGCAAACTTCCGTCACCCGGCATGCGAAAAACAGATGACCTACGGTGCCTGTCCGCACAAACAGTGCCTGTTCCCGCAGCCGTGCAAAAACATGAATGCCGATCACAGCGACTATATTTCCCTGTTAAAGAAGCTGCGGGCGATTCCGAAGGTAAAAAAAGTTTTCATCCGTTCGGGTATCCGTTTCGATTATCTGCTGGCGGAGAAAAACAGGGCATTCTTGCGGGAGCTTTGTCAGTACCATGTCAGCGGACAGCTCAAGGTAGCGCCGGAACATATATCGGATAATGTATTAAAACGGATGGGAAAACCGGAGAATAAGGTTTACCGCCAGTTCATGAAGGAATATGCAGCGATGAATGACTCGCTGGGAATGAAGCAGTACCTCGTTCCGTACCTGATGTCCTCCCATCCAGGTTCCACGCTCAAGGAGGCGATCGAACTGGCAGAATATCTGCGCGACCTCGGCTACATGCCGGAGCAGGTGCAGGATTTCTATCCGACGCCATCCACACTGTCTACGTGTATGTATTACACGGGATATGATCCGCGCACGATGGAAAAGGTGTATGTGCCGACCAACCCGCATGAGAAAGCGATGCAGCGTGCGTTGATCCAGTACCGCAATCCGAAAAACTATGATCTGGTGCTGGAAGCACTCCGTCTGGCAGGCAGAACGGATCTGATCGGTTTTGATAAGAAATGCCTGATTCGTCCGCGGCAGATCAAAGGACGCGATTTCGCGGCTGGCGGATATAAAGGGGCGCATCATGGCAGCCAGACGACACCGGCTGCTGCCAATCGTGCAAAAGACGCCAAAAGACCGGCTGTGGGCGGTATGACCGGGCACAAACAGACCGGCGTAAATGGAAATGGACGAAATGCGGGGGGATTTGGCGGCGCTGTAGGTGGAAAGAGCAGCGGAAGCGGAAAGAAAAAAACCATCCGGAACATGCACAAGAAGAAATAAAACGTATGTACGCTCGGAATGCAGGAACGACTCCGAGCGTACATACTTGAGACGGGAGGAATTTCTCATGAAAATTGCGATAATTACAGGTGCCTCTTCCGGCATGGGGCGCGAGGCAGCCAGACAGCTGGCGGATCGCTTTTCGGGACTTCAGGAAGTCTGGCTGATTGCCCGCCGGATGGACCGGATGCAGGAGCTGGAACGGACGCTGCCGATCCCGGCGCGGTGTTTCGCCATCGATCTGACGGATGCATCCCAGCGGGAGACGCTGGAAAACGAGCTGGCGGCGCACAAGCCCAACGTAAAGCTTTTGGTAAATGCTTCCGGCTTTGGTAAAATCGGAACGGTCGGGAACCTGCCGCTTGACGATGAAACGGGAATGGTAGAGCTCAACTGCGAGGCGCTGTGCGCGGTCACGCATATGGTGCTTCCCTATATGAGCGAAAACAGCCGGATTCTCCAGTTCGCGTCAGCAGCCTCCTTTCTGCCGCAGCCGGGATTTGCCATCTATGCGGCAACCAAGGCATTTGTCTTAAGCTACAGCCGCGCCCTGCGGGAAGAACTCCGCCCGCGCAGAATCGGCGTGACGGCGGTCTGCCCCGGACCGGTCAAAACCGAATTTTTCGACATTGCCGAGACAACCGGGGAGATTCCTCTTTATAAGCGTCTGGTGATGGCAGATCCGCACAAAGTTGTAAAACTTGCCATCCGCGACTGTATGGCGGGAAAAAGCGTGTCGATTTACGGCGTATGGATGAAGGCATTCTTTGTGCTCTGCAAGATAGTTCCGCATGAGTGTATTCTGCGCGCGATGCAGGCGTTAAACCATTAAATCAGACAAAAAGCTAGTATCATTCAATAAAAACATGATAGAAAGGATTTTTACACCGTGAAAAAGATAAAAAAAGGCGATTACGGCTACCGCAATCATTTCAAGCGGAAACAGCTTTTTATCATCGCACTTCTGGCGTTATTTATCATCGCACAGCTGGTTGGGCGATCTTTTACAGACAATGATTCCATCAAAAAAATTCTGACGGTCATGGCGATCGTCACGGTACTTCCGGCGGCGAATCTCGCTTCCCCGCTGATTGCCATTTTCAAATACCATACACCGGAGCAGGCGTTTCATGAGGCATATATGCCGTATGAGGAAAAATTTGAAGTTCTCTATGATCTGGTTCTGACGACACCGGAAGATGTGATTCCGTCCGATGTGACCGTCGTTCACCCGACCGGCATCTATGTGTACTGCATTAATCCAAAGCTGAATGTAAAGCGCGCGGAGGCAGGTTTAAATGAACTGTTAAAGGCTAACAAACTGGATCCGAACCTGAAAATCGTGACCTCACGCAGCACCTTTGACAAGCGGATTCACAGCCTGAAACCGGCGTCAGAGTATGAGGACGATGGAACTGTAGAGTACGGTGTGCGCGTAATAAAAGGATTATCGATGTAAAAAAGGGAGGCGGCAGCCATGCGGATGCTGACAGTATCTAAAAATGAGGCGGGGCAGCGCCTGGACAAGCTGCTGGCAAAATATCTGAATCTGGCGGGAAAAAGCTTCATTTATAAAATGATGCGGAAGAAAAACATTACCCTGAATGGAAAAAAATGCGACGGTTCCGAACATCTGACCGAGGGCGATGAGATCAAGCTGTTTCTGGCAGAGGAGACGATCGAGAAATTTTCGGAAGTGAAGATTCAGAAGGTTCAAAAGAAAAAGCTCGATATCGTCTACGAGGACGAACATATTTTACTGATCAATAAGCCATCTGGAATGCTGTCCCAGAAAGCGAAAGAGACGGATGAATCGTTGGTTGAATACCTGATTGACTATCTGCTGGATTCCGGCAAATTAAAGAAAGAGGACCTGGCGTGCTTCCGTCCGTCCGTCTGCAACCGCCTCGACCGCAACACAAGCGGCATCGTGGCAGCTGGACGTTCCCTGCCGGGACTGCAGATCATGTCCGAAGTCATCAAGGACCGGAGTCTGGGAAAATATTATGTCTGCGTCGTGCGGGGAATCGTAAAAGGCGAAGCTCGCATCGAGGGATGGCTGACGAAAAATGAAAAGACGAATCAGGTGTCGATCCGAAAAGAGGAGACCCCTGGAAGTCTGCCGATCCGGACTGCATACAGACCGCTGGTATCTGGAAATGGATATACCCTTCTGGAGGTTCATCTGATCACCGGACGATCCCACCAGATCCGCGCCCACCTGGCTTCCATCGGACACCCGATCGCCGGGGATCCAAAGTACGGCGATCCCCGGGTCAATGAGGAAGTGAAGAAACGCTTCGGCGTCCGTTCGCAGATGCTTCATGCGTGGCGGCTGGTAATGCCGGAAACGATCTCCGAGCCGCTTTCATATCTGGCGGGCAAAGAATTTACCGCGTCTATGCCAGCGGAGATGAAACAGATGGAAGAGATGATGAAATCAGCTCCAAAACGCCCAGCCAGTCATCGCCCGTAAATTTTAAATTGTGGGAAAAACTAAAAAATAAGTGGAGGAGCAACAACATGGGGACTTGGAACAGCCGGGGACTTCGTGGTTCAACCCTGGAGGATATGATAAACCACACAAACGATCTTTACCGTGAGAAAAAGCTGGCATTGATCCAGAAAATCCCGACGCCGATCACACCCGTCTCGATCGATAAAACCAGCCGCCATATCACGCTGGCGTATTTCGACCAGAAGAGTACCGTCGATTACATCGGCGCGATTCAGGGCGTCCCGGTCTGCTTTGATGCGAAAGAATGCGCGGCAGATACATTTCCACTGCAGAACGTCCATCCGCATCAGGTCACATTTATGCGGGAATTTGAAGAGCAGGGCGGGATTGCTTTCTTAATTATATATTTTTCACAGAGGGATGAACTTTACTACCTGCCATTTTTCCATCTGGACGCATACTGGGAGCGGATGCAGCAGGGCGGACGAAAGAGTTTTACATATGAGGAAATGGATAAAACGTGGCGCATCAAAAGCCACCGGGATATATTAGTCCATTATCTGGAACCGCTGAGCCGGGATTTAGGAGAAAGAGAGGATGATTTTTCATGACAACAGCCGTAGAACGTTTTTTGAAATATGTATCATATGATACGCAGTCAGACGAGGCATATGACACCTGCCCGAGCACAAAAAAACAGCTTCTGTTAGCCAATGAGCTGAAACGCGAGCTGGAAGAAATGGGTGCATCCGATGTGCGGATGAGCGAGTACGGATACTTGTTTGCACGCATTCCGGATAATACAGGCAGTACCTCTGCTCACGGTGCATCCGGCGTTGGACAGAAAACCACCATCCCGGCACTTGGCTTCATTTCCCACATGGACACCGCGCCGTCCTTAACCGGAACAAACGTAAAGCCGCGCATCGTCCAGGCATATGACGGCAAAGATATCGTATTAAATGCAGAAAAACAAATTGTCATGAAAGTTTCAGAATTTCCGTTTTTAGCCGACTTAAAAGGTCAGGATCTGATCGTAACCGACGGAACCACGCTTCTGGGCGCCGACGATAAGGCAGGCGTGGCGGAGATCATGACGATGGCAGAATATTTCCTGAGCCACCCGGAGATCCCGCACGGCGAGATCTGCATTGGATTTACGCCGGACGAGGAGATCGGACGCGGCGCGGATCGTTTCGATGTGAAAGACTTCGGTGCAGCGGTTGCTTATACGGTGGACGGCGGTCCGATCGGCGAGATCGAATATGAAAATTTCAATGCCGCTTCCGGCAAAGTCCGGATTCAGGGAGCCAGCATCCATCCGGGAGATGCGAAGCTCAAGATGAAAAATGCCCTTCTCATCGGCATGGAATTTCAGAGCCTTCTGCCGGTCTTCGAAAATCCGATGTACACAGAAGGTTACGAGGGATTCTATCACCTGGATGAAATGAGCGGAAATGTAGAAGAGGCGCAGTTAAATTATATCATCCGCGATCACGACCATGAAAAATTTGAACAGAAAAAGAAATTTTTCGCCGAAGCCGCCGATTTCTTGAACCGCAAATACGGTAAGGGCACCGTGATCGCCGAAGTAACGGACAGCTACTACAACATGAAAGAAAAAATTGAGCCGTGTATGTACCTGATCGATACCGCCAAAGAGGCGATGACAGCCTGCGGCATCGAGCCGGAGGTCGTTCCGATCCGCGGCGGCACCGACGCCGCATATTTGAAAACACGAAATTTTACCGATGGCTTGGAATATCCTTTACATCTTGATTGTACGTTTTTCCATGCTGAATCTACCCCGTCGTTTTCATTTTGTAAGGAGTAAAAAGCTCTTCTGATTAAAAAGTATATCTGTTTGTTCATGTTTTTCCAGTTTCATTTTGCTTAAGGGGATCGAAGCCGGAAAATGTGCCGCACCTGTCAGCGCCGGATCTTCAAAAGAAAAAGTAACCTGCCCTTCTATCCTTGTAGGAAAAATATGCTTAAGCAAAAATTTTCCATGTTTCCATACAAGCTTTCTGGCAGCTGTCACTCTGGGATGTTCTATAAACGCCTTCCACCAGGACACATTCTTCTTAATCTTCCCGAATGTCCTGCGGATATTTTGCAGTTTTGTACGAATCGACTGAAATATATTTCGGATCCGGTCATAGATCCTTTTTATAAAAAACTGCCTCTTCTTTAGACTATTCTGATCTGTATCATCTGCATTCAGTTCCTGCTGTCCGGATATCTGACTGTTTCTGATCCTCTCTGTATCAGCAGATGTACCTGAAGCTGAATTTCTGTCTGTTTTCAGATCCTCAGTACTTACGTTTCTAACGACAAGTACGATCACATCATGATGGCTTGGGAAACTTCTATCACAGCTGATGGCTGCCACTGCGCTGAACTGAACGGTACAGCAGAAGAACAGGCTGCTTTGGACAAGAGCTACGAACACTTGTGTGCTCTGCGTGACGAAGTAATCGCTATGGGCGTTCTTCCTCCGGTAGCTGAATGGAACAAGCTGAATCCGAACATTAAGTAATCGAAACTTAATCACCTCTATAAAAAGGGCTGAAGGGAACATTTCCTTTCAACCCTTTTTTCATATCCTGCCCACAATTTGTATTTTTTCATAAAAAACGTATTCTTAACCAAATACGATGAACCTTTTGACAGACTTTCCGTTATATAGAATTTAAAATTACACGACGGAAACCATGACACTCTCTAAAACCTTTATCCTGATCAGTCTGTCATTCTCTTCCCAGTTGCTGCATGCACATTCCAATTCCGACAGTCTGTACATACACTACAAAGATTCACAACTCCTTAACCGGACAACCCGCCCTACCCTGCAAGTAAACGCACGCGAAAGTTTTCGGAAAGAATTCTCTTATATGGGAATCCCGTTCATAGCTTCCGGTCTGATCGTCAAAAAAAGAAACAGTGACTTCCGTACATTACGCAACCGGTTTCAACCAGCTTTTCATCTGCGCTATGATGACTACACACAATATGTTCCGCTGGCTGCCACCTGGGGACTGAAACTGGCTGGACTGGAAGGACGAAGTTCATGGAAGGAACTGACAGTCAGCAATGTCTTTTCCGCCGCTCTCATGGCTGGTTTTGTCAACGCACTGAAATATACCACAAAAGAAACCCGACCGGACAATTCTTCAAACAACTCGTTTCCATCCGGACACACAGCCACTGCCTTTATGTGTGCCACCATCCTTCATAAGGAATACGGGATGATCAGTCCCTGGTTTAGTATCGGAGGATATACGTTTGCCGGACTGACAGGCATTACCCGTCAGCTGAACAACCGGCATTGGATCGGTGACGTACTGGTGGGAGCAGGTATCGGAATGATTTCGACCGATTTGGGTTATTTCCTGTCAGATCTGATATTCAAGCGGAAATATACGGATACATGGAAAGGAAAAACAGATTATGACCGCTATGATGCACCTTCTTTTCTGAGTTTCAGTATGGGAGCAGCCTCAGGCCCATCCCTTCTGCGCACGGCTGAACTGTATGATACGGAAAACGGCTCTCCACTAGGGATGAAGCTTAAAGCAGGAACCGCTACGACAGTCAGCATAGAAGGCGCTTATTTTTTCAATACATACTTCGGAATAGGTGGACGACTGAAAGTAGCTACGCTTCCAATAATCGCGGACATCCCGGAAGAAAACAAGAAATTTTTCGATATGGATGGTGACCGATATCAGGGAGCTCCGGTCAACATGTTCCTGCTTGACGGTCTGGAATCAGACCACCTCGGTATGTTTGATATGGATTTGGGAGTATATGGTTCTTATCCGGTCAGCCGCCATTTCCTCATTGGAAGCAAATTGCTGATAGGACGAAGAATGAATGCCAATTTCAGTCTGAATTCCGTCTGCCGGATCAATCCTCAGATTTTTGATCGCAGAATTGTCAGTGAGGAAGCCTACAAACAATTTTATCAGGAAGATGTAACGTACTATATGCAACAGGAAGATCTGACACACGAAGACTTGTTACAGAATCAGTATGTGGACGATGACTTCCTGAGTATCCGGAAAAGTTCTACCTGGAAAATAGGAACCGGAATCTCATTGACCTACCGCTATAAAGAAGACGCTGCTTTCCGGCTGTTCTGTGATTATGATTTTGCTTCTCCCCGGCTGACTTACGATCTGAAAAATACATGGACAGATGAAGAGGGGAAGCGGCCTTCCCGTTCCTACAGCCGCCGCACTCCCATGCATAATGTCACATTCGGAGGGGCCATCGTCTTCGTTTTCTGAACTGAAAGTCGTTGCACATTCTACTTATTTTTATTATTTTCGCCTCCCGATATGATAGACCAAGCCACCATAGACCGTATTCTTGATGCCGCCCAGATTGTGGATGTGGTATCTGAGTTCGTGACTCTTCGCCGCAGAGGAGTCAACTATATCGGACTGTGCCCGTTTCATAACGAAAAGACTCCTTCATTCAGCGTATCACCCAGTAAAGGTCTTTGCAAGTGTTTCAGTTGCGGAAAAGGAGGAAACGTGGTTCATTTTATCATGGAACACGAGCAGCTTACCTATTATGAAGCACTGAAATGGCTGGCTAGAAAGTATAACATTGAAATCAAAGAACGCGAACTGACTGATGAAGAAAAACAGGCACACAGCCTGCGCGAAAGTCTGTTCGTGGTAAACCAATATGCGGCCGAGTATTTTCAGGACATTCTTTACAACAACATTGACGGGCAGCGTATCGGTATGACCTATTTGCGGGGACGAGGATTCCGCGATGATATCATCAAGAAGTTCCAGCTCGGTTACAGCACAGACAGCCATGATGCCCTGGCCAAAGCTGCCATTCAGAAAGGATATAAAGCCGACTATCTGGTAAAGACCGGACTCTGCTATCGCAAAGATGATGGCTCGCTGAGAGACCGGTTCTGGGGACGCGTCATTTTCCCTGTACATACGCTTTCGGGCAAGGTAGTGGCTTTCGGAGGCCGTGTGCTCAATGCGGCTACCAAAAACGTGCAGATGAAGTACGTAAACTCCCCTGAATCGGAAATATACCACAAGAGCCGCGAACTCTACGGTATCTACTTTGCCAAGCAGGCCATTGTCCGTCAGGAGCGCTGCTTTCTGGTAGAAGGATATACCGATGTCATTTCCATGCATCAAAGTGGTATTGAAAATGTCGTTGCCTCATCGGGTACGGCACTGACAGCCGAACAGATACGGATGATCCATCGCTTCACCAATAACATCACTGTACTCTATGATGGTGACGGCGCCGGAATCAAAGCCAGTATCCGGGGTATTGACATGCTGCTGGAAGAAGGGATGAACGTAAAAGTCTGCCTGCTTCCTGACGGAGACGATCCGGACAGCTTTGCCCGGAACCGCGTAGTTGCAGATGGGGATGCTAATAATGGTAAATGGGTATTTGTAGAAAAGAATATGCAGACATTAGATTTATGGCGTAAACCGCTGAAGTGTACTGATGTTCAGTATTATTCAGAAATCGACAATGGCTGGATTAATAATAATCCGAAATTGGTTAAAAACCCGTATCAATAATCTAAAATTAGAAGAGACAATGAAAACAATATCAAAGATTTTTTCAGTATTGCTGTTAGGAGCGATGATGTTTACCAGTTGTATGAAAGACAACTACGATGCTCCTGAGTCAATGTTGACAGGTCGTGTGATGTATAATGGTGAAGCATTGCAACTTCGTGGCAATGAAGCTGTACAATTACAGCTTTATCAACATGGTTATGCTAAACACGATCCTATTAATGTATATGTTAATCAGGATGGTATGTATTCTGCTAGTTTGTTTAATGGCGAGTATCAGATGATAACAAAGAGTGGAAATGGCCCTTGGACTTCTGAAGGGCGTGATACTATCAATGTAACTGTTGCTGGCAATACAGTGCAGGATGTTGAAGTTACTCCTTATTATCTGGTAAGAGATGCACAGATGACCTTAGAAGGTAATAAGGTAAATGCATCTTTTAAAGTAGAAAAAGTTGCAGGTGGAGGAATTGACCGGGTATTTTTCATGTTAAGTACTACTCAGTTTGTGAATGATGCAGAACATAATGTAGACCGTTATGCCCAGGCTTCCAACACCACCATAGGGAAACCCTCATGGCGAGAGCACATACAA
>OGXZ01001674.1_pt1 | contig 12383 bp, 10 predicted proteins | sample 1576431 | NCBI WGS metagenome assembly OGXZ01 (sample SAMEA3541590, study PRJEB24748) | human gut metagenome | biome: human gut; feature: human-associated habitat; material: faeces | place: China | collected 2012
TATCATTTTGGTGCAAGCGTGATTCATGGGCAGCGTAGCAATATTTTGCGCTTACGGTATTTCTGCATTGATAAATGATAAGAACATCAAACTTGATATGCTCATGGAGGGTTTCCCCTCCATATCATCTGCCTCCGATTTTACTCAATTACAGGCTCAGCTCAGAGATATGCAGATGGAAATTGCTATTTTAAAGGAGACGATTAATATCTAAAAAAGCCCTCGACATTGATTAGATAACCCTCCCCAAAAGGGAGAAGACAGTAATTATCGATGCCATGAAAAGTAAGTACCCACTTCCTACCCTGCTGAACCGACTTGGATTATCAAAAAGCAGTTACTATTATCAAGAAGCTGTCAAAAAGCAGCCCGATAAATACAGAGATATTTGCGATAGGATACGTCAACTTTTCCGCGAAAATAAACAATGGTATGAATATCGGCGTAGTTATGGCCTTCTGAAATGGGAGGAACTCACAGTTTCAGAGAAAGTGGTTCGCCAGATTATACGAGAAGAAGGATTTATTGTTATCTGAAAACGGCGCAGAAAATATAATTCCTATTAGGGAGAGATCTCCCCATACGTATCCAGCAAAATAGAACGGGATTTTCATACAGATAGGCCGAATCAAAAATGGCTCACGGACATTGCTGGGTTTGCCTTGTCAGCGAAAACAGTCTACATTTCTCCAATCGTAGACTGTTTTGATGGCATGGTTCCCTTTTGGACAATTGGAACAAGCCCGGATGCCACCCTGGTAAACCGTATGCTCGATCACACAATCTCTGGCCTAAGGAAAAGGGAGCATCCCCTTATTCATTCGGACAGGGGATGCCATTATCGCTGACCCGGCTGGATCAGTCGACTGGAACAGGTAGGGCTTGAACGCTTTCTCTCAAAGAAAGGAGGCTTCCTTGACAATTCTGACTGTGAAGGATTGTTGGGACATCAAAAAAATGAGATGTTTTATAATAAGGATTGGACAGACATCAGCATCCTGGAAAGCATTGACATATTGAATGAATATCTGATATTGTATAACGAAAAGAGAATCAAAACATCACTTGGAAATATGAGCCCAAGGGAGTATAGACATAGTCTTGGATTAGCAGCCTAATCAGTCCAGGAAAATGTCCGCATCTCACTCTTCCTTACTACCACGGTATTAAGCTTAAAGCGGATGGCAAACAGTTGTTTGGCTACAACTTATACCAATTCGCGTTTGATAAATATTACATAGAGATTAGTGATTAAAACTGCTGGTATTTTAGCGATTCCCTAACTTTCCCATGCTCAATTATATCCGCAATACGTTCACAGGCGTGGCCATCACCGTATGGATTAGTAGCATATGCCATGGACTTATACGAGGAATTATCATCCAAAAGTTTTTTAAACTCCCCATAAATTGTCGCTTCAGTTGTCCCTACAAGCTTTAATGTTCCAGCTTTTATCCCTTCGGGTCTTTCTGTAGTATCACGCATTACTAAAACAGGCTTACCAAGCGATGGAGCTTCCTCCTGTATTCCTCCAGAGTCAGTAAGAATTAGATAACTTTGATACATATAATTGTGAAAGGCTATTACATCTAAAGGTTCTATGATACGGATACGATCGTCTTCACCGAAAACATCTTTGGCGGCCTCGCGAACTACAGGATTCATATGAATTGGGTAAATTGCCTTAACATCTTCATGCTCGTCAAGAACTCGCTTTATTGCCTTAAACATATTATACATGGGTTTTCCTAGATTTTCTCTTCTATGAGCTGTAATCGTAATTAAACGGCTCCCCCTAGCCCATTTTAGGTTTTCGTCGTCATAGTTTTCTTGAACAGTTGTTCTTAACGCATCAATCGCAGTATTTCCAGTAATCCATATAGTCTCTGGACTCCGCCCCTCTCTTAGCAAATTATCCATACTCATTTGTGTCGGAGCGAAATTATATTTAGATATAATTGAAACGGCTTGTCGATTGAATTCTTCTGGATATGGGCTATAAATATCATATGTTCTAAGCCCAGATTCTACATGTCCTACTGGAATTTGTAAATAAAAACAGGCAAGAGCCGTTACAAACGTAGTTGACGTATCACCATGCACTAATACAAGGTCTGGGTGGACCTTTTCTAATATCGGTTTGATATTACACAGTATATTAGTGGTTACATCAAATAGTGTCTGCTTTTCTCTCATAATTGCAAGATCATAATCCGGAATTACACCAAATACATTTAGAACTTGATCTAACATTTGTCTGTGCTGCCCGGTCACACAAACCAAAGTGTTTATTGAATCCCTCGTTTTCAACTCGTTAACTAGAGGACACATTTTTATTGCCTCTGGTCGAGTCCCAAAGACCAACATAACTGTTTTTTTCCCTAAAGTATACATATTTTCCCTTTCTGTATTGATTTAATCCATACTCTAACGCATAAGAGAATGAGTGCGTAAAATCATAGATAGCTTATCACATTGTTTATCTAATTTATATACAATTACTGCTGATAAAATATCATGCACATAATATTAAAAGATTTAAAATGAAATATGGTGTAGCTACCATCATGGAAAATGGTCCTAAAATAAAAAATTGATGTGTTAAATATCCAACATATGAATACTTATCGGATATATAGTAATTTGTATATTACCTTATGTTTTAATGATAATCGCGGGATTATATAATTCTTTAAAAGCAAATACCACTTATTGCAGCTCTTTTAAATAAGAGATAGTCCGCCTATACATCTCTTCTAACCCTACACTTGGTCTCCATCCCAATGATTCTAATTTCTTCCCTTTCAAATTTAGCGTTGTATCGGTTGCATATCCTAAATTATCTGCTATCTCATATACTACCCGAATATCTCCATGAGCTATTCTATGACATACCATCTGTGCCATTTCGGCAATACTTGTATGGGCTTGCTCATTCACAATATTATAAGCTTCCGCTATATTCCCTTTAATAAGTATTGTTAGCAAACCTCTTATGGTATCGCGTAAATAACAGTAATTCCCTTCAGATTTCCCATGTGTATGAAGCACAATGTCCCGTCCAGATAGTACACTTTTAGCGAATTGAGCGAATACCCTATTTTCCCATGGAAGAATGCCTGCACCGAAAGTTTGAGATAGACGCGCTATTTTAACGGGAATATTAAATTCAGAGATGTATGCGATACATAAATTTTCGCACATACGCTTGCTTTCTGGATAGTTACTCCTTACTTTCAAAGGATCTATGTAGCCGAGGCATTCTTCAGTACAATTATTACCATCAGCACTTTCCTTCTCAAAGTTTCCATACATTTCCATCGAAGATGTATAGACCATTCCTTGTATATTTTTATTTACTGCCATTCTTAAGATCTGGTTTGTCCCTTCTATTGCTGTCAAAATAGTATGTACCGGATAAGTAATCATGTTTTTTGAAGAAGTTACATTCGCTGTATGAAAAATGTAGTTAATTAATGTATTGGGAGGGAGATACACTTCGTATGGAGATGTTACATCCCCATATATTATCTTGAATGCACGATCATTTATATCTCCATAAACCATTTTAACTTTTTGTTCGTCCCGGGCTAGGCCATATATGATTAAATTTAAGTTGAACTTTTGATTTGCTAAAAGGAAAGTCTTGATTAAGGTTGATCCAATAAGTCCTGTTGCACCCGAGATAAATATAGAACAATTTCTAAAAAAGTTAAAATCAATATTACTATCTTTCAATATAAAATATAAGTCTTCAGTATATGTTTTGCTAGATTCCATTTTTTTCATCATATCTTTACCCCATATATTTGTGCATTTTCTTTGGCATCCAACATTGCTCTCATAATGTAAAAATCTTCTGGTGTTGTAACTTTTATATTTGATTCTGGCCCTTCTACCAAATATAGAGATTTTCCATAATATTGCATCATGGAACAAGAATCAATGAAGGATGTTCGCCCTTCTTTTAGTGAAACTTCATGCGCGCATAAAATATCATCCAACCAAAAACTTTGGGGTGCACGAGCTAATCTGGAACTTTCTCTGTTTGGCACGTCGATAACTCCATTATCTGAATTAATAAGCAATACCGTTTCTTTTGCTTTAACACATGTTATAGCAGAACCGTTTGTTTTAACTGATTCAATATTGTCATGTATTGTGATAGGTGTAATTAAAGGTCTGACACCATCATGGATTAAAACAATACTTTTTGTGCTACCGGCAAACTCTTTTGCCGCTCGTAACCCATTATAAATAGATAACTGTCCCGTAATTCCACCAGGTACAATTTTTTTGATTTTCTTAAAGTTATATTTTTCAACAATTTTTTCGAGATGTTCGATCCACTGTTGAACACATGCAATTATAATAGCATCTATTTCTTCAGACGTCTCAAAAACATCTATTGTATGCGCGATGATAGGCTTACCATGCATTTGTAAGAATTGCTTTGGAAGTGCCTTACTGTGCATCCTTGAACCAATTCCACCTGCAAATATTACTGCTATATTCATTTTATTCTCCTATTATAAAATATTTACTTATGCCTTTGAGTTAGTCCGCTAATGTATATAGAAATCCAAAAAACAATCCAAAAGTATGGATAATACAAAGTGTTATCCGTGTTTCCAGCGAGAATTATATATGTAATCATTGCTATTCCAGCTGCGCTGAACTGCCCTCTTTTTATATTTTTGAATACTTTATTTACAATTATTAGTATACAAACAAAGAAGATACCAGCAAAAAACACACCACATTCCAATAATAATTGCAGATATATGTTGTGTACATTTCTCGCTATACTAATTCCTGATGCCCCGGCATAATGTGAAAAATTCATCCATCCGAGTCCCCAAAACCAATTTTCTTTTACAAGTTGATATGCAATTTCATATAGAATACTTCGACCGTTTGATGTATCTATATTAAACTTAATATCATGTATCGTCATCAAAATACGGTTGGAAGAATGGAAATTATAGGAAACAGTACAAAAGAAAATAACAAACATTCCTATTGTAGCTAGGCATATAGAGATTGCAACATAGCATATCAGTGGATGAGAATGTATGAATTCAATTATTTTTTTATAGAAACAAAAAACATAGATTAAAACAATGGAAACAATACCAAATATGATCTCGGTTCGTCTTTGACTAAGTATTAGACTCCCTAATAAGTATATCGAACATATACATCGGGGCTTTTTTATATTGTTAAATAAACAGATATATGTGGCAAATAAAATCATATTTAACGTATAGGATATATCACTATATACAAAAACAGAGTATCCTTGTCCTGTAATAAAATTTATATCAGATACAGCTTCTTCTGTTAAATACGGGAATATAACTGAACGATAACATTCTGGATAGAATTCAAAGAAATATATCAATGTTGCAAATAGTATACCGGTATAAATAACTAACTTATTTATAACATTCACCGTGCATTGTGTGTAATTTGTAACACCAAATGCTATAGTAGAAGTAAAAGCCATAATTAAATAATATGTTTTTGTATTATCTTGTAGATCATAATTATTTAAAGATGTTATCAAGATAATAATCATCATGATTAATATAGGAATTACCCTTTTATTTATACCTAGATTTCCATGACGAATATTTTTATATAATGACGAAATACAACAGAGTACACAAATTACTCCTGCGTAAGCTGTAATACTTAATCCAAGATCAGCAATTAAAAAAGAAGTACAATATAAAAAGGTTACGAAAACAGGTGCAAGGATGCATCGTTTACTCTTGGGTAATCTACGAATAATCACATTCATTCTATCCTTTTCTTTTTTTTATGAATTTTAGCAGGAATGCACTTAGAATATTAAAACCAAAGATTATAAAGCTTGTAAATAAAGCTTTTTTAATCCAATCCATCCATCCACTATCACCTGCTTGATATATAAATTTATTAGCATAATAAATCCCCATGCTTGACGAAATAAAATAAAATACAAATTTTAAAAAGAATATTTTAGGATCACGTTTTAAAATTTTCTTTTCCAAATAAAAAACATGGAATAGAGTTCGATATGTCATAGATATTAAAGTCCCTAATGCAGCTCCATTTAATCCTAAAAGATATACAAAAATTAATGATAGAACTATATTTATTCCTGCCTCAATATAAGCATATTTTCCCACATCTTTATACGCATTTCCAACGTAGGCCATATTTACGTAAGGTTCTCTTAAACAAAACATAGCATATGAAAAAATTAATAAAACAGAAAAAATAGGTTGACAATAATCGGTATCTTGTATTCCACTTGTATAGTTTATTACAAACGGGATTATTAAAACTAATGTGCACGCATATATGCTAAAGGTCGAAAAAAAAATGAGATTCTCAAATTTAGTAAAGGTTTCATTTAATCTATGAACGTTTCCCAATGAGTATTCTTTTCCTAAACTCGGCGTAATTCCAGCTGAAATAGAGGTAATAAGACTTTTTATCCCTACGACAACCAGACTATACACGCTATAAATTGATACATTGGAAAGTGTCGAAAATAATGTCAGAACAATAACATCGGTATTATTATTCAAAAATGCAGCTAAATTTATTCCAAATCCATCCCACCGGTTAGTCAACGCATTTACATTTTTAGGGGCTAGTTTGTCAATGTTATATTTTTGGTTTATATAACAATTATATAAAACAGGTTGTAAAATAAAAGCTATAGATGCCATAAGCTTCACAAAATGAATAGAAGGATATACCCGAATTGCCAATACTGTCAATATTGTATTGAGGATAATAACTATCATTTGTATGCTTGCCGAAATATAGACTTTTCTATCAGCCTGGAGAAGTATTTTCCATGTTATCGAAAAATAATATTGCACAAACAAAGCGATTCCTAATACCAAAGATAATGAACACACAAAGCCATATGGGAAGTTGGTTTTAACTATAAGTGGATAAAGAAAGGATACAATAAATAAATAGCCAAGAAATATCTTTGCAATTTTCTGAAATATATTATTGCCTGTTTCAATTATGCTGCTAACAGAACTAATATTATTCTGATTTAAAGGTTTATAGAGTGCAGTCATTAAAACTGAACCCAGTCCTCCCTCCACCAAGCTAATGTAATTGAGAAATTGTGTAAGCGAATTTATTAATCCGTTAATATCTGAGCCAAAGACAAGTAATATTTGACGCGGGATTATAAAGCCACTTAATATAGTTATAAGTTGCAGTCCGAGAGAACTAATCATATTTAGTCTAGTTTTTTTATCCATGTAGCCTTGTCCTAAATTATATTCTTATCCGATATAAAATCATATATCTTAATTTCAAAAGAAGATATCAAAGCTTCAAAATATCTACCAACGTTTTTGTTGCTGTTCCATACTCAAAGCTTCCCAGATCGTTATGATGTTGTAAAATTTTATATTTATATTTTTGCTCATCAAACTCAACAATATTTTTGCATAAGTTTTGCATATCTTTAGATACAATTCCCGGCCATGTGTTTATATCAGAATAAAATCCTCCTCTAGTCGTTATGTATTCATCTAAATCTGGAACAAATAAGAAGCACGGCTTAAACGTAAGTGAGTAGTCCCAAATACTAGAGGAGTAGTCTGTAATTAATACGTCTGCGATGCATAGCAAATCTTGCATATCAGAATATTTAGACACATCGATTATATTAGAAATATCCTTTTCTTCTTTTTTATAGTAATGAGTTCTATATAAAAATATCCAATCACCTCCAAAACGTCTAGACAGCGCACATAAGAGCATGCTTATATCAGGCATTAGAATATTGTATTCTGTATTCCCGCTTTCTCCACGATAGGTAGGTGCAAATAATACGATTTTTACATTGCTCGGGAGTCCCATACATTTCCGAATTTTAAAAATATATTCTTGTCCTAATTGTAAAAAAATATCATTTCTTGGCATACCAATGTTTAGAAACTTTTCTTTAGACACTAGCGTTGATGGTATCATAATATCCGTAAATTTTTGACTGCTCGATACAAAGTATGTAGTTTGCTTAGCAATAATGCTTAATTCTTTATATGAGGTGCCATTTATATTCTGGTCTATTAATGTACCAACTTTCTTATAAGCACCACCACCATGCCATGTATTTACACATATTTGGGATTCCCTAATTGAAACACTAGCAGAAATACCACTATTAGTAATTATATATTTTGAGGTGAGCAAATGTAAAAAATACAAAAATGAGTTATGCTTTACAATAATTACATTTGATTTCAAATCTTCTGGTATAGGCGTTGTATTATACTCCCAAACATACCTCATATTTCTTCCACTACTTTTAAGATATCTAAAGATACATTTTGGATTACATGAATATTGCTTACCCTCGTAACTTGAAAAGAAAATTTTGTTTGATGATAATGGTAATATCCAAAATAATTTTGTGAATAATCTTTTATATTTCAATAATTTGTTCATTTTATTTTTAGTTTATCCATTGCTTCTATGACTTTTTTCATTAACCGAGGCCCCAATGCTTGTTTGATTTTTAATCGAAATTTGGTTTTGTCTTCAGTCCAACTACCCGCAAAGTGATGAATCGTATATGTATTATTTGTTAATTCAAGTTCTAGTGTTCTACTATTCTTGGGACAAAAATACTCCCTGGGGTAAAAGGTAAATCCATTTATAGTTTGTTTGGTATTATTTAATTGTAAACCTCGCGTTACAAAATAATCTGTGATATATTCTACATTTGTATGCAAATTTAACGAGCCATCGCTATTAATAAAATGTCGTTTATCATAATCTGCCAGTAAATCTCCGATAGCAACCTGTCCTTTTCTACCGGCCATAATTCCTGTTGGAACCGCATTAGGCCTTTCAAATCCAGAGAATGCCTCATTTAACAAGAAAGAATCTAATGGTTTTAAGACTTCTACATCTGTATCCATATATATACCGCCAAAATTATATATAGCCCATAAACGAACATAATCGGTTACAAATGCCCATTTTTTGCTAGTATATGCCTCTTCAACATATTTATTGCATTTTATATCGAATGTTTTTTCATTCCATTCAATATATTCATAGTTGGGACAATTTTCTTTCCAACTTTCTAAATACTGTTTGAAATCATCGGGGTATGGATTACCTCCAAACCAGCAATAATGAATCTTTTTAGGTATCATTGTGTTCTCCTCCTAAAATTATATGACTTACAACGTGCTTCTTTTTATCGCCCATTATGCAGGAAAACTTGAAAAACCTTTTTCCTCATCCATACTGGAAGTATGGCAACGCCTAGCTGTACTATGAGGGTATATACGTAATCCAAGCCAGAAATATATCCTGTTTTATAAATCTCTTTTCTTCCCATGTAATATTTCTTAAAGTACTCTAACCCGCCTCTTCTGTTATACATATCCTTTCCTACTCTTGCATAAACCAGAAAGTCATCAACATTGGCACACCGGCTTCCGCTTTGTATCATATGTATCCACAGGAGACTGTCTTCCATAAGCAATGCGTGCTGATAATTTCCAGCTTTAAGTACAGCCTCCTTTTTATACATAACTGTCATATGGTTAAAACCATCTCGTCTCCTCTGGTACTTTTTAATTTCGTTATCTCTGAGCGGAACCTTTCTTACGGAGACTATATTTTGTATATCATCTTCGAATTCTTTGATATGGCTGCCACAAATATCCAGGCTTGGGTCCTGCTCAAACATAAAAAGCTGTTTTGCGAAACGATCCTCCCGAGCAATGTCATCAGTATCCATTCGTGCAATCAATTCACAATTACAATGAAGCACGCCCTCCCGAAGAGCAAGGCCCAGGCCTTGATTCTCCTTTAACTGTACCCTGTGGATTAATCCTGGATAAAGAGACTCATACGTATCAAGTAACTGGTACATTTCTGATGTAAGAGGGCCGTCTTCGACAATTACCCATTCATCAGCCTGTATTGTCTGGCGTAAGAGGCTGTCAAAACACTGCTTTGCATAATCAGCCTTTTCTTTGTAATAAAGGGACATTAAAACACTGAATTTTGTTTTCATATTAAAACCGTCCGTTTCTGTATCGAGTTTTATATGGACATACTATCTAAACATTGCAAATACTGTTTTTGACATCACCGTGCAATCGTGAAAAAAACTGTTTTTCCCAAGTTCCTTCAGATTATGCTTCATCTTCTCCGGTAATATCTTCTCCACATAAACCCGGTCGGCCTTCTCTCCACAGACCCCCTGCAGCAGCCGTTCCTCGTCTTTATAGCAGATACTGGCCATGGAGGTCACTCCTGCCGGCAGCAGCAGTGTGGCGTACATCTCATCCGTATATTCCTTAACAAATTTTGGTACCTCCGGCCGGGTTCCCACAAAAGTCATTTCACCCTTCCAGATATTGATCAGCTGCGGAAGTTCGTCCAGGCGGCATCCCCTGAGAAAGGAACCGGCCCGTGTGATCCTGGGGTCCTTCCCGACTGTCACCTGGCTCCCGATCCGGTCTGCGTTGACGACCATGGTCCGGAACTTATAGATCTCAAAGGGCCTTCCATACTGGGTGATCCGTTTCTGGCGGTAGAATACAGGACCTTCCGAATCCATCCGGATCCAGATCCCGAGTCCCAGCAGGACCGGGGAGAGGAGGATGAGCATGACACTGGACATGGAAAAGTCAAACAGCCGCTTTAGATACAGGCTGTACCGTTTTTTTTCCAGTGCCTTGTAGTAAGGACGCACCGCATCGGTCCTCATGAATTCCGGAAGCTCTTCCCAGCGCCTTAACATGTCTTCTCCCTTTTCTGGATATACGGCTTCACAACGCTGGCGTAGGTTTCTGCCACATATGTAACCTCCGCATCCGACAGCTTTGTGTGGAGCGGCAGCGTGATCTCATTTACAAAGTGTCCATATGCATTGGGGTAATCCTTTATATCAAACCCCATATTTTTATATGCAGTCATCATCGGAAGTGGTTTGTAATGGACATTGCAGGCGACACCTGCCTCCGCCATCTTTACAATGATCTCCTGCCTCTGCTCCAGGCTGATCCCCGGGATCCAGGTCAGATACAGATGACCGGACGATGTACAGCCGCTGGTGTAATGCTCCAGAGTGCCCACTCCCACAGGCCTTAAGACCTGGTCGTACTGCCGGATGATCTCCTTCCGCCTCATCAGCAGCCCCTCATATCTGCGCAGCTGGGCCAGGCCGATCGCAGCCATGATGTCTGTCATGTTGCATTTGTACCATGGCCCGGCAATGTCATATTCCCAGGCTCCCAGCTGGGTTTTTGCAAGGGCATCCTTGGACTGCCCATGAAGGGAATACAGCTGGAGCTGATGGTATATATCCTCATCCCCGATTCCTGGGATCGGATTCCACGTAAGGGCTCCCCCCTCGGCTGTGGTCAGGTTCTTGACTGCATGGAAACTGAAAGAGGAGAAATCCGCAATGCTTCCTGTTTTTTTTCCATGCCGTTCTGCCCCAAAGGAATGGGCAGCGTCTGCACATACCGCGATCCTCCCCATGGCCTCCTGCAGCTGGTTTGCGGGACGGAACAGAGCTTTTTTTCTTTCCGCGATCGAGAAGATACGGTCATAGTCGCAGGGGATCCCACCGATATCCACCGGGATCACGGCCTTTGTATGCTTTGTGACTGCTTTCTCCAGTGCCTCATAATCCATTTCCAGGGAATCTGGCTGGGTATCCACCAGGACCGGACGGGCTCCTACATGGCAGATCACAGAGGCGGAAGCCGTATAGGTATATGCCGAGGTGATCACTTCGTCTCCCGGTCCGATCCCCAGAATACGCAGGGCCATTTCTGCACAGGCAGTCTGCGAGTTCAGGCATACCGCACGTTTCACTCCGCAGTAATCTGCGATCTGCCGTTCAAACTCCTTGGTCTTTGGTCCCGTGGTGATCCATCCGGAACGCAGGGCCTCTGCCACCTCCTGGATCTCTTCCTCTGTGATATCGGGCGGTGAAAATGGGATCTTCATCATAGCTTCTTCCCCCTTGAAATTCTGCAAATACAGTTTTTTAATGAAAAATCGCTGCCAGCTGTATCTGCTGGCAGCGACCAGTCTTATCCTGCGGGTGGCTTTACAGCCACTCCTTTATCCTTTGACGTTTTTCGGTTCTTCCGGATATTCCTAGTTTCCACTTTGTCATGGTCAGGACTTTATCCCCGCCGGATGATACGTCCCCACAATCCGCATCACATCCTCCCGGATCCCGTCCCCGTCCTCATTGGCGGTCACATAAAGCTCCTCCAGCTGCCCTTCAAACCGCTCCATATCGAACTCGATGGGTTTCCCGATATGAATTAACTTATTGGGCGTGTCCTGCATCCCTTCCTCGTTCATGAGAA
>OGXZ01001675.1_pt1 | contig 12379 bp, 9 predicted proteins | sample 1576431 | NCBI WGS metagenome assembly OGXZ01 (sample SAMEA3541590, study PRJEB24748) | human gut metagenome | biome: human gut; feature: human-associated habitat; material: faeces | place: China | collected 2012
TTCATTGGATCTGATGTTGGAAGAGGCAGAGAAGCCTTTCGCTGAGTTGCGCAAGCCATACGCCCCGACGCACATCCACTCAAAATCAAAGCGGAAAGCAAAATTACTGTTAGTTGTTTCTTCATGAGTCTCTCTATTTAGTGTTATTATTTATTCTACCACTTTAAAACGAGCGAAACGTAATAATAGTTGTTTGTCTCCCGCATTTTTAAAATGAATAGTTGCTTTCGCATTGTCTCCCGTTCCTTCTACTTTAATCACTTCACCCAATCCGAAACGTTCGTGCTCTATCATCTGTCCGGCCTGTACTCCTGCTACCGATGGCGAAGTGGAAGAGGTTGCCTGTGCACCGCTACTTGGGCTAACAGTACTAACTTTCTTCAAATTCCTCGGTACGCTGGGAGCAATGATCTGTGCTTTCGGACGTTCACGTTGTTCAGAAGATGTACTTCCGAAAGGGGCACGCGACGGAGAAGCAGAACGGGTGAATCCTCCTTCAATCTCTCTGCGGAAACGTCCCGCACCTTCATCGACAGCCCGACTCACTCCTGCCTCATGCGGCAGTTGCAAGTAATGAACATCGATATCACGCAAGAAACGACTGGGGCTTCCAAATTCCATCTTTCCATAACGGAAACGGGTTTTGGCAAAAGACAGATAACAATGCTCCTCCGCGCGAGTAATAGCTACATAGAACAAACGGCGTTCTTCTTCCAGTGCCCGGGGAGAATCTCCTACCATCCCACTGGGAAACAGGTTTTCTTCCAGACCGACCACAAATACATTCTTAAACTCCAATCCTTTAGCCGAATGAACTGTCATCAACGTTATCTTTTCCCCATCATCCGCCTTGTCGGAATCCTGATCGGTAAGCAATGCAATCTCCGAAAGGAAATCGGTAAGAGACACATTCGGGTTACCCTCCTCCTGTCGCAAAGCGCAGAAGTCATTCATTCCATTCACTAACTCTTCTATATTCTCTTTACGACTTAGATTCTCGGGTGATGTGTCCTGACAGACATCGTTGATAATGCCGGACTGACGGATGATATTCGTTCCTATTTCATAAGCGTTCTTATCTGCCTGATCGACAATGAAACTTTCTATCAATTCACGAAAGCCTTGCAGTTTCGCATGCGTTCCTTTATTTATATCCAGTCCGTAACTCAATGGTTCGCAGAGTGTCGCCCAAAGACTTACACCATGATCGGTAGCCGCCGATATAATCTTCCCGACCGTCGTATCTCCAATGCCACGCGCCGGATAATTAATAATCCGCTTGAATGCTTCTTCATCATTCGGATTCACTACCAAACGGAAATAAGCAATCACATCTTTTATCTCTTTTCGCTGGTAGAACGAAAGTCCTCCGTAAATCTTATAAGGTATACTTCGTTTCCGAAGAGCCTCTTCAAAAATACGGCTTTGTGCATTCGTACGATATAGGATGGCAAAATCAGCATATCCGTAGCGATACTCCCGTCGCAGTTCCGCAATCTTATTAGCTACAATATCTCCCTCTTCCACATCGCTATACGCCTGAAATACGCCGATAGGTTCCCCCTTTTCTTTCTCCGAAAACACGGCTTTCCGTATCTGGCGTTCATTCTTCTCAATCAGGCTGTTGGCAGCACAAACAATGGTTTGTGTGGAACGGTAATTCTGCTCCAGTTTAAAGACTTTCGTATTGGGATAGATTTTTGTAAAATAGAGAATATTGTCAATATCCGCCCCACGGAAAGAATAGATACTTTGCGCATCATCTCCCACGACACAAATGCGTTGGTTCTCTTTCGTTAGTTGTAGTATAATATTGTGTTGAGCATAATTTGTATCCTGATACTCGTCTACCAACACATAATGAAATTGATCTTGATAACGTGTCAACACATCTGGGAAATCACGGAACAGAATGTAAGTATATACCAGCAAGTCATCAAAGTCCATGGCTCCCGCCTGACGGCATCTTTCCCAATAGCGAGTATAGATATCACGGATAGCGGGCATCCTAGCAGCTATATCTCCTTCGTAAGCCTCTTTATTGGCAGCGTACCCCGTAGGAGTGACCAAATGATTCTTAGCATTGGAAATACGCGCCTGCACTACTCCAGGTTTATAAGTCTTCTCATCCAGTCCCATCTCTTTAATAATAGAACGAAGTAAACTTTTACTATCAGCTGCATCATAAATAGAAAATTGGGGAGTAAATCCGATATATTGTGCTTCTCGACGGAGGATACGAGCAAAGACTGAATGGAAAGTACCCATCCATATATAACTTGACCATGGAAGGCCTATGTCACGATTAACACGTCTCACTATCTCATGTGCAGCCTTGTTGGTAAAAGTCAATGCAAGTATATGATGTGCATCATACCCTTTCTCCTTTATCAGATAATCAATTTTATAAGTCAACACACGCGTCTTCCCCGAACCTGCGCCAGCTATCACCAGCGAAGGACCGTCAATATAAGTCACAGCTAAATATTGACTCTCGTTCAATTCATCTATATAATTGGTATTCATAACAGCATTATAAAAACAATGTGGATTTTTAACAAACCCTTGGCATTCAAATTTGTTCTCAATACAAAAGTATAATATTCATTCGAGAATGAAGGTATTTTTATGAATTTTCATCACTAACTATTTTAACCTAACACCAAAAAGCAATGAAAAGAAGTATATTTTTATCGATTATTTTGAGTTTGTTTCTGGTCGCCTGCATTCCACAGGCAATGGCACAAAAGCAGAGCCGCCTGGAAAAGCTGCTAAGGTATCTGAACGATAATGACGCCGACAAATGGCAGAAAAACCGTGATAAGATAGATGACGAGACACAAACCTATTATGCCGAGGAACTGGCATTATTGGATGTGCTCAACGGATTGTGGAACGAGCAAAGCGAACAGGCTGCCACCAACTATTTCGGATGCTACGAAAGGGCAACGAAAGCTTATTTTCCCAATATCTGTGAAGAAGAGAAAATACAACTTTCCAACGTACAAAACAAAGCGGAACTGGCTGTTATCTCCATTCTGGAAGCTTCGAAAGATCAAATCCCTTTTAGCAAGACGTTGATGGACAGTATCCAGTCAAGCGGTTATCCGGGAGATTCTACCATCTTGCAAAAGGTACGGGACATCCGTGAAATGGCTTTACTGGAAGGTATGCTGAAAACACCTACGCTGAATATTTATCAAACGTACATCACGGAATATCCGAACGGCAAATTTATCTCTCAAATCAACACTGCGGAAAACAAACGGCTTTACCAGATTGTAAAGAGTAATCCGACATCAGCGAATTTCAAGGCATTTTTTGATAACGCCAACATGCAGAAATTCTTCACGGATAAAGACACGCGTCCATTCCTTCCGGAAGTTCGCGCGTTATACGATGATTTTCTGTTTCAAGGAATCGACAGCCTCCGGGAGAAAGGAAACGCAACAGCCATCCGGCAGATTATTGACGAGTATAAGCAATCACCTTACCTGACTTCCATAGCACGTACTCATCTGGACGACCTTGAATATCTTAGTGAAAAAGCTGATTTTGAGCTTTTAAAAGCTGCCATTGTTAATTCCGAATCTTTGAGTATGCTGCAGGATTTTCTTTGCACACACAGATACAAGGAATTTCGTGACCAGGCCAATGCACTACGGACACCGTTTATTCTGCAAACAATCATATCCACTCCTACTTCTGTGAAATACTATAATGGAGGACGATTGATTAAGTCTGCGGAAAATGACAGTACGGGAAATACCTCGACCACTTATTCGTATGACGATAAGGGACAGCTCATTTCTACATTGTCGCTTACCGTAAAGAACGGTCAGCCAAGCAATGAAATACAAACGAACAGATTATACGATCCGCAAGGTCACTGCATCTTTGAAGTGCAAACGAATCCGAAAACCAAAACGGATCTCTACCGACGGACACGCCGTATCGGTACGGACGGAAGTATCGAGAGTGATTCGCTCAAGTATACAGATGGAAGAGTCATCATAAGTTCCTATAATAAACAGGGGTTATTGACCGAAACCAAAGAGTATAATAAGAATGGAGAACTTCAGGCGTACACCGCAAACAAATATGATGATAAAGGCAGATTGATTTCATCCCAACATCAAAACCTGCTTTTTGCCAATTCTTCGGATCAGATTATTTCACAAAAAGATGCTTATGAATACGATAAATACGGTTATCTGACACAAATCGTTTACCAACGGATTTTAGGCAATAACCAGAAAACATCGGGATGCCTGACCTGCCTGTACGATAAATACGGAAACCAGATCGATAGCAATTCTTATTATGAATATGATAATACGGGCCAATGGATCTGCCGGACCGACCGTGAGCATCCAAAAGAAGTGGAACGCATACAGTACATTTACAAATAAAGTAAGATGCTGTGAACATTTTGCAAAGGGCTTCTGTTATTATAGTATAACAAGCCAATTAAAACTTGTAACATTATGAATACTATATTAATGTCTTTAATTATGATGACCATGACTTACGAAATGCCTAAACTTCCTTACGCTAACAATGCGTTGGAACCTGTAATCAGTCAGCAAACAATAGATTTCCATTACGGAAAACATCTACAAACGTATGTAAATAATCTGAATAGCCTCGTGCCCGGAACAGAATATGAAGGTAAAACGGTAGAAGAAATCGTTGCAGCCGCACCGGATGGAGCTATATTCAATAACGCCGGACAAGTATTGAACCACAACCTGTACTTCCTGCAATTTGCCCCGAAACCTTCAAAGAAGGAGCCGGCCGGTAAACTGGGAGAAGCCATCAAACGTGACTTTGGCAGCTTTGAAAACTTCAAGAAAGAATTCAATGCAGCAGCAGTCGGATTGTTTGGTTCAGGATGGGCTTGGCTATCCGTAGATAAAGACGGTAAACTGAAAATCACTAAAGAGGGGAACGGCAGCAATCCGGTACGTGCCGGTTTGAAACCACTTCTTGGATTTGACGTTTGGGAACACTCCTATTATCTGGATTACCAGAACCGCCGTGCCGACCACGTAAACGCCCTGTGGGATATCATCGACTGGGATGTGGTTGAAAAAAGAATGTAATCAAATTTACAAGCTAAACTATACTTATGGAAAAGGTCGTTGTGTTTTTCACAGCGACCTTTTTTACAGATTAAAAAGAAACAGACTTTTATTGTATATCAGATGCATTAGTTGTATTTTTGCAACTCATAAAACAACATAACAAACAATTATGATACTGTATAAAAGAAAAAAAATACGATTTATTGTCTCCATTGCTGTACTCCTTTTCCTCCCCCTTTTCGGCAATGCTGCCACCACAGAAGAATCTGAGGAAGAAATCCTGTTTATCACCTCTTATAATTCTGACACTAAATATACCTACGATAACATCAGCACATTTATAGAGACCTACACCCAATTGGGAGGAAGATATTCGACCATGGTAGAAAATATGAATGCAACAGACTTAACGCAGGCGCATCAATGGAAAAAAACATTGACCGATATTCTGGACAAACATCCGAAAGCCAAATTAGTTATTCTCCTGGGTGGTGAAGCATGGAGCAGTTTCCTCCATCTCGAAGATGAAAAGTACAAGCAGCTTCCTGTTTTCTGTGCAATGGCATCACGCAACGGAATACGTATTCCGGAGGATTCGACCGACATCCGAAGCTATAATCCCGAAAGCATTAACTTAATGGAACGCATGAAGGAATACAACGTAAGATATTGTAGCACATACGAATATGACATTAAAAAAGATATTGAAATGATACAGGATTTCTATCCGGAAACAGAACACCTTGTATTTGTATCGGATAACACATACAACGGACTTGCCGAATTGGCATGGTTCAAGAAAAACCTGCAACATTTCCCACAGTTGTCTATCACCTACGTCGATGGTCGCATCCATACACTCGATATGGCTGCCAGTCAATTGCGCAATCTTCCCAGAAACACAGTCATGTTGCTTGGCATCTGGAGAATCGATAACCGGGGTATTACTTACATGAATAACTCCGTTTATGCTTTTTCCAAAGCCAATCCTCTCCTGCCTATGTTCAGCATGACTTCCACTGCAATAGGTTACTGGGCTATCGGAGGATATGTCCCGCAATATGAAGGAGTGGGACAAAGCATGGGAGAATATGCCTACCGCTTTTTAGACCAGAAGGAAACTGATATCAGCAGTATCAATATCTTACCCAACAGATATAAATTTGATGCGAAGAAACTAAAGGAATGGGGATTTGAAAACAAGAAGTTACCTGTTAACTCAATGGTAATCAATCAGCCCATCCCATTCTTTGTGGCCTATAAGACAGAAGTACAATTCATCCTGATTATATTTCTCGTATTAGTAGGAAGTCTAATGATTTCGCTGTATTACTATTACCGGACTAAAATCCTGAAGAATCACCTTGAAAGAACTACGAAACAACTACGGGAAGATAAAAAGAAGTTGGAAGAGTCTGAAGTCGAATTGCGTGATGCTAAAGAGCGCGCCGAAGAAGCTAACCAACTGAAAAGTGCCTTTGTTTCGAATATGAGCCACGAGATACGGACTCCGCTAAATGCTATTGTCGGTTTCTCCAGTCTGATTATCGGTTCGGTAGAGCAGAATAACGAACTGAAAGAATACGCAGATATTGTCCAGACCAACTCCAATCTGTTGCTCCAACTGATTAGTGATGTACTGGATATATCACGCCTGGAATCAGGAAAACTGCAATTCAACTATGAATGGTGTGAGCTGGTGAACCATTGCCAGAATATGATTACTCTGACCAACCGGAACAAGACAATGGATGTAGACATTAAACTGCAAATGCCTAAAGAGCCTTACATGCTCTACACAGATCCCTTGCGCCTGCAGCAGATTATTATCAATCTGCTGAACAATGCCTTGAAATTCACTCCTGCCGGAGGAAGTATTACGCTGGATTATGAAGTGGACGAAAAAAAGCAATGTATGCTGTTCTCGGTAACTGATACCGGCACCGGAATCCCCGAAGATAAACAGGAGCTGGTATTCCAACGTTTCGAAAAGCTGAACGAGTTCGTACAGGGTACAGGATTGGGACTGGCTATCTGCAAACTGACCATCCAATATATGGGAGGTGATATCTGGATTGACAAGAATTACAAAAATGGCGCCCGATTTATCTTTTCTCATCCTATCAAAAAACAGGAATCAACAGAAAAATGAAAAAAAATCGAATGATTTAGTGTTTTTCTGTTTCTTTTTCACTTACTTTGTCCCCGTAAAGACAAAGGGGTGCCCCATGAGGGGCTGAGATTATACCCTAGGAACCTGAGGCAGTTAGTACTGACGTAGGGATTGTGTTTCTTCTTATCGCCTTTCCATTCAAGCACGCTCTTTGTATTTACTTTCAACTTATTTATTCTGATAGGACAATGAAAGTACAAGTGAACAACAAAGAGGTGGAAATTACTCCCGACTCTACCCTTACACAACTGACAGCACAGCTCGAACTTCCGGTTCAAGGCATTGCTATCGCCGTAAACAACAAAATGATTCCCCGTACCGAATGGGAGGGTTTCATATTGCATGAGAACGATAACCTGGTGATTATCAAAGCTGCTTGCGGAGGATAAGGGAATGGTCAGTCTACAATTTATCACGCATCAGACCGAACGGTACTCGTACCTCGAATCGGCACGTATGGCACTCGAAGGCGGGTGCAAATGGATCCAACTACGCATGAAAGAGGCTCCTCTCGAAGAAGTGGAGGCAGTAGCCCTGCAACTGAAACCGCTTTGTAAAGAGCACGAAGCAATTTTGGTTCTGGACGATCACGTTGAACTGGCGCGAAAGCTGGAAGTGGACGGTGTGCATCTGGGCAAAAAGGATATGCCTATCGACCAGGCCCGCCAAATTCTTGGAGAGGCTTTCATTATCGGCGGCACTGCAAATACATTCGAAGATGTTGTACAGCACTATCGTGCCGGTGCCGATTACCTTGGCATCGGTCCTTTCCGGTTTACTACCACTAAAAAGAATTTAAGCCCTGTACTGGGATTGGAAGGCTATTCCTCCATCCTTTCACAGATGAAAGAGGCGAATATCGAAATCCCCGTAGTAGCGATTGGAGGAATCACTTATGAGGATATTCCTGCCATACTTCACACAGGAGTAAACGGGATAGCCCTGTCGGGAACCATTCTCGGAGCGGATAATCCGATAGAAGAAACACGTAGAATCCTGAATCATGCGTAAAGCAATGATGTACAATCAGTAATTTAATTTATAATATATATAGAATGGAAAAGTTAGTAATTGCGGGACGCGAATTTAACTCCCGTCTTTTCCTGGGAACAGGAAAATTCAATTCCAATGAAGTAATGGAACAAGCTATTCTGGCTTCAGGCACGGAAATGGTTACTGTTGCCATGAAACGAATCGACATGGACAACAAAGAGGATGACATGCTGAAACATATTATTCATCCGAATATTCAGCTATTGCCCAATACTTCCGGTGTACGTAATGCAGAAGAGGCTGTTTTTGCAGCACAGTTGGCTCGTGAAGCCTTTGGAACAAACTGGCTGAAACTGGAAATTCACCCGGACCCACGCTATCTGCTCCCTGACTCTATCGAGACACTGAAAGCTACGGAAGAACTGGTAAAACTGGGTTTTATCGTGTTGCCTTATTGTCAGGCTGACCCTGTACTCTGCAAACGTCTGGAAGAAGCGGGCGCAGCTACCGTTATGCCGCTCGGTGCACCAATCGGTACCAATAAAGGATTGCAGACCAAAGAATTCCTGCAAATCATTATCGAACAGGCAGGTATCCCGGTAGTCGTAGATGCGGGTATCGGTGCACCCAGTCATGCTGCCGAAGCAATGGAACTGGGAGCTTCCGCTGTATTAGTTAATACCGCAATAGCCGTTGCCGGAAATCCGGTAGAAATGGCAAAAGCATTCAAAGCGGCTACAGAAGCCGGAAGACAGGCTTACGAAGCAGGATTAGGATTACAAGCCGTCGACTTCGTGGCAGAAGCAAGTTCACCTCTAACGGCTTTTCTTGATTAAAAACGAATAAACTATGGAACAAAAAATAAAATTCCCCCGCTCGCAGAAAGTCTATTTACCCGGTAAACTTTATCCGAATATCCGTGTAGCGATGCGGAAAGTGGAACAAGTGCCCAGTGTCAGCTTTGAAGGCGAAGAAAAGATAGCAACACCGAACCCGGAGATATATGTATATGATACCAGCGGACCGTTCAGCGATGCAGATATGAGCATTGATCTTAAAAAAGGACTGCCCCGTATGCGTGAAGAATGGATTGTAGGCCGTGGTGATGTGGAACAACTTCCCGAAATTACTTCGGAATACGGACAAATGAGAAGGGACGATAAAAGTCTCGATCACTTACGTTTCGAGCACATCGCTCTGCCCTATCGCGCTAAAAAAGGAGAAGCAATCACTCAAATGGCATACGCCAAAAGAGGGATTATCACCCCTGAAATGGAATATGTAGCAATCCGCGAGAACATGAATTGCGAGGAATTGGGAATTAAGACCCACATTACTCCAGAATTTGTCCGTCAGGAGATTGCAGAAGGACGTGCTGTATTACCGGCCAATATCAACCACCCAGAAGCTGAACCGATGATTATCGGACGCAACTTCCTTGTGAAAATCAATACGAATATCGGAAATTCGGCTACTACCTCAAGCATAGATGAAGAAGTGGAGAAAGCATTGTGGAGCTGCAAATGGGGTGGCGATACCTTGATGGATCTTTCCACAGGAGAAAATATCCATGAAACACGCGAATGGATTATCCGTAATTGTCCCGTACCCGTCGGCACGGTTCCTATTTATCAGGCACTTGAAAAGGTGAACGGCATAGTGGAAGACCTCACCTGGGAAATCTACCGGGATACATTGATTGAACAATGTGAACAAGGTGTAGATTACTTCACCATTCATGCAGGGATCCGCCGCCATAATGTTCATCTTGCCGATAAGCGGTTGTGCGGTATTGTCAGCCGTGGAGGAAGCATAATGAGTAAATGGTGTCTCGTACACGATCAGGAAAGTTTCTTATACGATCACTTTGATGATATTTGTGATATCCTGGCACAATATGATGTAGCCGTTTCTTTAGGCGACGGACTTCGTCCGGGTTCTATCTACGATGCGAACGATGAAGCGCAGTTCGCCGAACTGGATACCATGGGAGAATTAGTGCTTCGTGCCTGGGATAAGAATGTTCAGGCATTTATTGAAGGCCCCGGACACGTTCCGATGCATAAAATCAAAGAGAACATGGAACGTCAGATTGAAAAATGCCATGACGCCCCATTCTATACACTCGGCCCGTTGGTGACGGATATTGCTCCCGGATACGACCATATCACTTCTGCTATCGGTGCCGCACAAATCGGATGGCTGGGTACGGCTATGCTTTGTTATGTCACTCCGAAAGAACACCTTGCCTTACCCGACAAAGAGGACGTACGCGTAGGAGTCATTACCTACAAGATAGCCGCTCATGCCGCTGACCTGGCAAAAGGACACCCGGGTGCACAGGTACGAGACAACGCATTGAGTAAAGCTCGCTATGAGTTCCGCTGGAAAGATCAGTTCGACCTGTCTCTCGACCCGGAGCGGGCGCAGACCTATTTTCGTGCAGGACATCATATCGATGGAGAATATTGTACGATGTGCGGACCTAATTTCTGTGCAATGAGATTGTCACGCGATTTAAAGAAAAGCGCTAAAACCAACAAATAATGAGTATAGATTGTGTGACGCAGCCTTTAGGACTTCGTTATTATCGGATTGATCCGGATAAGGGATTCTTTTTGAATGGCAAGCATCTGCCTCTTCACGGTGTTTGCCGGCATCAGGACAGGAGTGAGGTGGGTAATGCTTTACGTCCTCAGCATCATGAAGAAGATGCAGCCCTGATGCTGGAAATGGGAGTGAATGCGGTTCGGCTGGCACATTATCCGCAAGCTACCTATTTCTATGATCTGATGGATAAGAATGGGATTATTGTCTGGGCAGAAATACCTTTTATCGGTCCCGGAGGATATGATGATAAAGGATTTGTTAATCTGCCTTCTTTCCGTGCCAATGGGAAAGAACAGCTGAAGGAGCTGATCCGCCAACATTTTAATCATCCTTCCATCTGTGTATGGGGGCTGTTCAATGAACTGCTTGAATCCGGTGATAATCCGGTGGAATATATCAAGGAATTAAATGAGCTGGCGCATCAGGAAGATACTACGCGTCCTACCACTTCGGCAAGTAATCAAATGGGTGACTTGAATTTCATAACGGATGCCATCGCATGGAATCGGTACGACGGATGGTATGGAGGCACCCCGGCCGATTTAGGACGCTGGCTGGACGGTATGCATAGAGATTATCCGGAAATCCGTATTGCCATCAGTGAGTATGGTGCCGGTGCCAGCATTTATCATCAGCAGGATTCGTTGGTAAAATCCGTGCCAAACAGTTGGTGGCATCCGGAGAATTGGCAGACCTATTATCATATCGAGAACTGGAAAGCGATTTCTGCCCGTCCTTACCAAAATGAACGAGTGCGGCCAAACACTTTTAGGGATTGGCCACCTTATATATGGGGTAGCTTTGTATGGAATATGTTTGATTTCGGTGCGGCTCACCGTACGGAAGGCGATCGTCCGGGAATTAATGATAAGGGGCTGGTTACCTTTGACCGGAAAGTACGTAAAGACGCGTTCTACTTTTATAAGGCTAACTGGAACAAGGAAGAACCTGTGCTTTATCTGGCCGGAAAACGTAACACCGTACGTTCCCGACGTCTGCAAACGATTACTGCATTCACTAATCAGCCCGGGGCGGAACTGTTTGTCAATGGAAAAAGCTATGGTAAGGCAATGCCGGATCAGTATGCTATTTTAGAATGGAAAAATGTGGAGTTGCAGCTGGGAAAGAATGAAATAAAAGTAGTTTCTAGCAATAAAAAAGTAAAATTGATGGATAGTTTTCGCTGCAAACTATAGCATAATGCAATAGAAAGCATTACCTTTGCGGTCTATGTGTAAAGCTAAGAAGGAGTCCGTGAAGTAAATAACCTTTGGCAGTCTGTCAAGGTTATCCCTTAATTCATACTCTGGCATATTCTTGCCAGAGTTATTTTCATATTCTATATAATAAGTATAATCGCATGTCTATAAAGCGGATAATAACTATCTGCAAGATATACATGCTCAAAAAAACAATGAAATGATAAATTCAATTAATATACAAATCAGAGAGACCAATACATCATCAATATCCGCTTCAGTCAGCTTTCCGGCTTTCACGGCATTCAGCACGGCAT
>OGXZ01001681.1_pt1 | contig 12346 bp, 9 predicted proteins | sample 1576431 | NCBI WGS metagenome assembly OGXZ01 (sample SAMEA3541590, study PRJEB24748) | human gut metagenome | biome: human gut; feature: human-associated habitat; material: faeces | place: China | collected 2012
CGCATGGCACATGCAGCTGTTCCAGCTGGGCGGCCACGGCGGCAAGCGGATTCATTGAAGGCGTGTAGCTGTAGAGCTGGTCAAGGATAATGTCAGAGCTGCTCATGAGCTTCCTGTATTCGGCAAACGGCACCGACACGGCCTTGTTCAGAACAGCCTTGTCGGGATAGTGGCTCACGATGTCTTCGGCTGCGCTGAGCATTATGTCTGTGCCCTTGTAAGCGCTTCGTGACGCGTTTATGCCGATAAACATCTTCAGAGGTCTGTGTTGCGATGTGTCGGACTCTTTGTCGGGAGCACAGGTTGTCGCGTCCTTGCAGTCGATGGGGAAGGGAATGTAAGTGGTTTTCGAAGCCCATTCTGTGGTCGCGTAGCACGCCCAATACTCATACAGTCCGGCGATGATGCCGTCACAGTCGGCAGCAATTTCCCGGTTCAGCTTCTCCTTCGCCGTTCCCACCCAACTGTTACGGTAAATCATGGCTTCGTGGTCTGTGCGCAGCCGTTTGCCAATGTTGAAATCGCTATAGCGCAAAGGCATCTGCTTGCAGCACACGTCGACCCAGTAATAGTCCATGCCGAAGGCGCCCATGAACATCTTTCCGTTGTTTCGTCTGAGATAACGGTAGACGGGCATCATGCGCTCCGCTTTCAGTTCAAGGAACAAGGGGTTGATGATCTGCACGACATCAAACCCTCTCAGCTTGGGCAACACCATTGCCAGCTTCAGCAGATAGGCCAGCGCCCCGAGGCGTGTTGAAGAGCGTGACAGGTCGATGTCGCGAGGATAGTTTTTCCAGAAATCGCCATTCGAAACAACCAGCACCTCGTGTCCCAAAGCGCGTAGACCCTTAGCCAGGGTGGCATGCACGTTGCTGTATTCGCCCAATAGAAGAATTTTCATTTTTAACGTTTTTCAAGATGCTCTTGCGTTTCGCAATACGTTCTTATTCTGTTGAACGATAATGTTTTATAGTTTTTGCTTTAAAGCTATTGTTGCAAGCATTATGCGACGCCCCATTTTAGATGCGATCATCTTTCTGAATGCCGAATATTTCTTTGTGTAGCCTTTGTCGGGCAACGGGAACAGCCCCTTTGCTTCAAGGCGTTTTATCCTGCTTTCCACCTCGCGCATGGATCGTGTGAGGCTCATCGTGATGTAGAGATAATCCATCGTGAGCTGGTCTATGCGTCTTTGCAAGGCTGGCTGGTCACCAATGGGGAGTGTCTCCTTTTTCTCGAACAGGTGGTAGATCACGTTCTCCGTGTCGTTAAGGCGTTGCAAGATGTGCTTCGTGTCGTTGTTGCTGATGATGCTGTTCTCGCGTTCGCGGTAGAAATAGCATTTGTCGTCGGTACTGAACACGCGCTCGCAACGCAGCACAAGCTGTGGTGTGAACTCCTCGTCTTCGTGCAGTATGCCTGGTGTGAAACGCAGGTCGCCGAGAACGGAGCGTTTGAAGATGTAGCCCCATGCCGACGCACGAAGGTTGTTGTGGCGCATATATTCGGCACCCGTCACAGGGGTGGGGAGCACAAACGGCGTCTCGCTTTCGTGCTTGTGTGTGAAATGGAAGAGCACGATGTCGGGGTTGTGGTAGCGTGCGAGGTCGAGAGTGTGTTCATAGGCCGTTATGAGCAGATAGTCGTCGGCGTCGACAAACTGAATGTATGTTCCCGTCGCCATCTTCAGGCCCGTGTTTCGTGCGACGCTCAGCCCCTTGTTGGGCTGGTGAATGTACGTCAACTTGTCATGATATGCGGCAAGCGCCATAAATATGTTTGTGTCGGAGCCATCGTCGACCATAATGATCTCGCGCTCTTTGTCAGAGAGCGAAAGGGCCAGTATGCTGTCAAGACATTGTTCTATCATCTCGGCAGGTTCGTTATGGTAGGTTACGATAAAGCTCACTAAAGGTTTGTCCATATCTCTTTTCTTTGTTTTTTTATCCCGATTTGGGTTTATGCGTTTTTGTTCTCGGCTTGTGTCTCAAGGCGGCGCATGCTGAACTCGCAGCCACAATATTGCTGGTTGTAAAAGCCATACTCTTTAATTATGGCTATGCGTCGCTCGCTCAGCCCGCCCTTTCGCCAGTTCTGATCCCACCATGTGACGTCGTCAAACGGTTCCACGGCCCATGCGCCGGCTTCGTTTATCTGCTCCAGGCTCTTCCATCGCGATGAGGCCAGCGTGGTGGTCACAACGCCGTAGCCATGGGTGTGGGCATAGGCTGCCGTGTCGCGCAGACGCATCTTAAAGCAAAGCATGCATCGGGAACCGCGTTCAGGCTCATTCTCAAAGCCTTGCACGCATCGCAGCCAATGGTTGTGGTCATAGTCGGCATCGACAATTTCCAGTCCCAACGACAGAGCGTAACGTGTGCATTCGTCCTTGCGTATGTTATATTCGTCAAGCGGATAAATGTTGGGGTTGCAGTAGTAAATTGTAGGGCGGATGCCGTGTTGCATCAGACACTCAATTATGGCAGACGAGCAAGGAGCGCAACAAGTGTGTAGCAGCACCTTCTTTGCGTCGCCGGGTACATGTATCTCAAATTTCTTTTTCATCTTGATTTCTTTTGAAGGTGATTCCCTCAGACGCAAAGTTACTACATTTATTCCAAACAAAAGCAGGGACGGTGGGAAAAATGATGCTTAAATCAAATGAAATTCGTTTTTCTCACCTGTGCGTAACATAAAATAAATAGTCATTTCTTTCGATTACTCGGATTTTTACACTATCTTTGCACGCAAAAATAAAAACAAGAACAAAAAAGATATATATGTCGAAAAAGTTTGCCGAACACAGCGGGCTTAATCTTACCGCTGTTAACCAAGAGGTATTAGCAGAGTGGGAGAAGAACGACGTCTTCCACAAATCTATCGATGAGCGCGAGGGCTGCCCTCAGTTCATCTTCTTTGAGGGACCTCCATCAGCCAATGGACATCCCGGCATTCACCATGTGTTGGCTCGAAGCATCAAGGACACGTTCAACCGCTACAAGACCATGCAGGGATTCCAGGTCCACCGCAAGGCCGGCTGGGACACTCACGGTCTGCCCGTGGAGCTTGGTGTGGAGAAAGAGCTTGGCATAACAAAGAAGGATATTGACAACAAGGCTTCTGACAAGTATATTTCTACAGAAGATTATAACAAGAAATGTCGTGAGAACGTGATGATGTTTACGGCCGAATGGCGTAAGCTTACCGAGGAGATGGGCTATTTCGTTGACCTCGACCACCCCTACATCACCTACGACAACAAGTATATAGAGACCCTGTGGTGGCTCCTCAAGCAGCTCTATAACAAGGGTCTGCTTTACAAGGGCTATACCATCCAGCCCTATTCGCCCGGAGCAGGTACAGGTCTTAGCTCCCATGAGCTCAACCAGCCTGGCTGCTACCGCGACGTCAAGGACCTCACAACCACAGCCCAGTTCCTCATCAAGGACCCGAAGGCAGAGTGGACAAAGTGGGGCAAGCCCTATTTCATCGCATGGACAACCACCCCCTGGACCCTTCCTTCAAACGTGGCTCTGTGCGTAGGTCCGAAGATCGATTATGTGGCCATCGAGACCTACAACCTCTATAACGGCGAGCCCATGACTCTCGTTATGGCCGAAAGCCTTGTGGGCTCTTATCTCAAGGCCGACCAGGAGTGTAAGGAAGGCGAGCTGCTTCCCTTCGACAAGGAGAAGAAGCAATGTCCTTGGCGCATCGTTGACCGCATGAAGGGTGCCGACCTTGAGGGCTTCCATTATGCCCAGCTCATGCCTTGGGTCAAGCCTTGTGAGAAGGTCGATGCCTTCGCCCCCAAGTTTGTGACCGATTATGCCGAGGCCCATCCCGAAAAGGTGTTTGCCTCAGAAGACGGCCGCGACAAGTTTGTGGAGATGGAGGATGAAGCGTTCCGCGTAATTCTCGGCGACTATGTCACAACCGACGACGGTACAGGTATCGTTCACATCGCTCCGACCTTTGGTGCTGACGATGCCAAGGTGGCAAAGGATGCCAACATCCCCGCTCTCTACCTTATAAACAAGAAGGGCGAGACCCGTCCTATGGTTGACCTTCAGGGCAAGTTCTATGTGCTCGACGACCTCGACAGCCGTTTCGTTGCCGCATGTGTTGACAAAGACCTCTATGCCCACCATGCCGGCGACTATGTAAAGAACGCATACGACCCTAAGTTTAACAAGGACGGCGTGTGGGACAAGGCGGCAAGCGACAAGGCCGAAGACCTCAACATCGTGCTTTGCTATGAGCTGAAGCAGGAAGGCAAGGCCTTCAAGAGCGAGAAGCATGTCCACAACTATCCCCATTGCTGGCGCACAGACAAGCCCATCCTCTACTATCCGCTCGACAGCTGGTTCATCAAAGACACGGCCCGCAAGGAGCGCATGGTGGAGCTTAACAAGACCATCAACTGGCAACCCGAGTCGACAGGTTCAGGACGCTTTGGCAACTGGCTTGAGAACCTCAACGACTGGAACCTCTCGCGCTCACGCTTCTGGGGCACCCCGCTGCCCATCTGGCGCGACGAGAACCGTGGCGAGAAGTGCATAGGCTCTCTTGAGGAGCTTTATGCCGAGATCGAGAAGGCTGTTGCTGCCGGCGTGATGAAGAGCAACCCGATGAAGGACAAAGGCTTTGTGCCTGGCGATTTCTCCAAGGAGAATTATGACCGCATAGACCTCCATCGTCCTTATGTCGACTATATTGTTCTTGTCAACGACGAGGGCAAGCCCATGTATCGTGAGAGTGACCTTATCGACGTGTGGTTCGATTCGGGCTCCATGCCTTATGCCCAGCTCCACTACCCGTTTGAGGGCGAGATGGCAAGCGGCACCGAGGCCGACCGTCAGGCGCTTGTCAACAGCACATACGAGGGCTACGCCATTCCGCCCAAGTTCTTCCCCGCCGACTTCATCAACGAGGGCGTGGACCAGACACGCGGATGGTTCTTCACGCTTCACGCCATCGCAACCATGGTGTTCGATTCGGTGGCCTTCAAGAACGTCATCTCCTCAGGCCTTGTGCTCGATGCCAAGGGCAACAAGATGTCAAAGCACCTCGGCAACGCGGTCAACCCGTTTGAGATGATCGACAAGTATGGTGCCGACGCCGTGCGCTTCTATATGATGACCAACTCGGAGCCGTGGGACAACCTCAAGTTTGACCCCACAGGTGTCGATGAGGTGCGCCGCAAGTTCTTCGGCACCCTCTACAACACCTACTCGTTCTTCAGCCTCTACGCCAACGTCGACGGCTTCACCTATAGCGAGGCCGACGTGCCCGTGGCCGAACGTCCCGAGATCGACCGCTGGATCCTGTCTGTGCTCAACACGCTCGTCAAGGGTGTGCAGCGCGAGATGAACGGCTATGACCCGACCCGCGCCGGTCGTCTCATCGACACGTTTGTCAACGACGACCTGTCCAACTGGTTCGTGCGTCTTAACCGCAAACGCTTCTGGGGCAAGGAGATGTCAAAGGACAAGCTCTCTGCCTACCAGACCCTCTATACCTGTCTTGAGACCGTGGCCAAGCTGCTCGCGCCCTTCGCGCCCTTCTTTGCCGACCGTCTCTACACAGACCTCACCACGGCCACAGGCCGCGACAACAAGTCGGTTCACCTCGCTGCCTTCCCCAAGGCCGACGACGCTCTCGTCGACGCCGACCTTGAGGCCCGCATGGCCATAGCACAGAAGATCACGTCGATGGTGCTGGCTCTCCGCCGCAAGGTCAACATCAAGGTGCGTCAGCCGCTACAGGCCATCATGATTCCCGCCGCAAGCGAGGATCAGAAGAAGCACATTGAGGCTGTGAAGGAGCTTGTCATGAACGAGGTCAACGTCAAGGAGCTTCGCTTTGTCGAGGGTTCGGGCGTGCTTGTGAAGAAGGTAAAGTGCAACTTCAGAACCATGGGCAAGAAGTTTGGCAAGCTCATGAAGGGCATTGCCGCCGCCATGTCGGCTCTCGAGCAGGAGCAGATTGCTGACCTTGAGAAGAACGGCACCATAGCTCTGAACGTCGATGGCAACGATGTTGTGGTTGAGGCTGCCGACGTGGAGATCATCTCTGAGGACATTCCCGGATGGCTCGTGAGCAACGAAGGCAACCTTACTGTTGCCCTTGAGGTGGAGCTGAACGACGAGCTGCGTCGCGAGGGCATGGCCCGTGAGCTTATCAACCGCATCCAGAACCTGCGTAAGGAGAACAACTTCGAGATTACGGACCGTGTAAACGTCGAGGTGTCGCCTAACCAGGAGGTTGAGAACGCCGTGAGCAGCTTTGCCGACTATATCAAGGGTCAGGTGCTTGCCGACAACATCGTTGTTGCTGACAACGATGGAGCAGAGGTCGAGTTTGACGAGTTTAAGCTTAACATCAAGGTCGTGAAGGCATAAGCCTCTCGCCTGGCGGCAGAAGGACCTTCGATGTCTGGATGCCGCAAGAACCAAATAATAGACTGAATTTATTAATCTCTGAGCAAGGGAGGGTCTCGTGACGGAGACCCCTCCCATGCCCTACTAAACCAACAGACAACTATGACAGAGAAGAAGCGTTATAGTGATGAGGAGCTGGAAGAGTTCCGCACTATTATCAACGAAAAGCTGCGTTTAGCACGCCGCGATTTCGACTCAATGATGAAACAGATTATGAACGCCGATGGCAACGATGTGGACGACACGTCTCCAACATACAAGGCTCTTGAAGAAGGCAGCTCCACACAAAGCAAGGAGGAGCTGGTGCAGATGGCAAACCGTCAGCAGAAGTTCATTCAGGGCCTGGAGGCTGCCTTGGTGAGAATACAGAACAGAACCTACGGCATAGACCGTATCACAGGCGAGCTCATTCCGAAGGAGCGTCTGCGGGTTGTACCTCACGCCACCCTTAGCGTTGCGTCGAAGAATGCTCGAAAGAAATAATGAAAGAAAATAAGGTATCTACAAATGGTGATGGCAAGTTGGCTCTTGCCATCATCGTTTTATTGCTTGTCATCGACCAAGCCATCAAGATATGGGTCAAGACACACATGTGCATTGGCGAGTCTATCCACATTGCCGACTGGTTCCAGATCCTTTTCATAGAGAACAACGGCATGGCCTATGGCATGACGTTCTTCAACAAGCTGGTGCTCAGTCTGTTCCGCCTGGTGGCCATCGGCGCTATCGGCTACTATCTGTGGCGTCTGGTCCATCGTGAGCACAGACGGGGCTATGTGGTATGCATGGCCATGGTGCTGGCAGGAGCGTCGGGCAACCTGTTCGACTCTATGTTCTACGGCCTGGTGTTCGACAACTCGTCGTTCTACTCGGTATCCCATTTCGTGCCTTTCGGCACAGGCTATGCCGATTTCCTTTACGGCAAGGTCGTCGACATGTTCTATTTCCCGCTCATCGTAACCCATTATCCCGATTGGTTTCCTGTCAAGGGAGGCGAAGAGTTCATCTTCTTTTCTCCCATCTTCAATTTTGCCGATTCGTGCATCTGCGTGAGCGTGGCAATAATCTTTCTTTTCTTCCGTCACGAGCTGGAGAACATAGGCGAGGTTATGGCTTTCAAAAAGAAGCAGACAGAAGGCAAGGAGCAAAAGCAAAACGGGAACAAAGGATAAAGCAAAGCTGAGAATAAATGTGCAAAACAATTGCGACAATAAAGACCAATGTGTTCGTGGCCTTGTGTGCCATGCTCCTTTTGGTTTCGTGTAAGCCGGGCGTGCCGGACGACTATCTGCAGCCTGGCAAGATGGCAGACATCTTGTACGAGTTTCAGTTGGCGCAGACGCTCTATGACCAGCAAGGTGGCGATTCGCTCACGTTGCTGTCATACAGGGCCAACATTTTCAAGAAAAACGGAGTGACAGAAGCCGAGTTCGACTCGTCAATGGTCTATTACGCCCGCCACACACGTCTGCTCTATGACGTGTACAAGAAGGTGGGCGACAGGCTAAACAACGAGCTGATGGCGCAAGGAGGCTCCAGCATGTCGATGGCTCAATATGGCGAAAACATAGCGAGCGGCGACACGGCAAGCATCTGGAAGGGCGACATGTGCTTCGCTCTGACGCCTTATCAGGCCGACAACATCTACACTTATGAGGCCAAGGCCGACACCTCTTACCATAAGGGCGACAGGATCATTCTCGACTTCGATGCCCAGTTTGTTTATCAGGAGGGCGTGCGCAACGCCGTTGCTGTGCTCACGGTAACCTTTGCTAACGACAGCGTGGCATCGGAGGTGAGCCAGCTCACGTCTTCGTCTCATTATCACATCCAGATTGAAGACACTAGGAAGGTCGGCATAAAAGACGTGAATGGCTATTTCATGCTGGGCAACAGCTTGGATGAAGGCCCGTCAACAACGTTGCGTCTCGCCGTCTTCTACAACATCCAGTTGCTGAAGATGCACATCAAGGAGGTTGCCGCCGACAACAAGAACGCCGCCGCCCCGTTGAACGGCGCACAGACCGACATGCAGCCACTACCATCGGAAAGCGGTTCCTCGGCAAGCGGCTCCTCGGCAAGCGGCTCCTCCCCGCAACCCGTGCCTTCGACAACAGATCCTGTGGAGCATGTTTCGAACGTGAAGCCCATAAGGCCCGTCAAGATGCTCCCCACAGGCAAGCCGCTTCCCAAGGGCAAAGACATTCCTGTGAGAAAGCCTGTTGCCGCAAAGAAGATAGCGACGGACAGCCCCAAGCTCTTGATGAACGAGAACAAGAAATGAGCTGATCCTTAGCAACAGATATCAGCCGATTTTCTGCAACAGATCAGCCTATTCTGCAACTTTTAAAACGACAGACGCAAGATGGTGAAAATTGGTGTCGGAAGGGTAGAGGGAACCGTCAGCATCGGAGCTCCAGCCGTTGTGACCCTGAAGGGCTGTGAGGTTGTCGACGTGCATCCGCTCGACGGAGAGGAGCCTTTCACCCTGTGGATGGGTGGTGTGGCAACTGTCAGCGACCGGCTGCTTGTCGACGGCAGACCTGTCGACGAAGAGTTTGTAAGGCGTGGCGTGTTCTGACTTTTCCTGGCGTGCGCCACGGCCCTATAATGAAAAAAAATGACAAAACAACAAAATCTTATAATAAGTATGTATAGCGTAGACGAACTTGAAGACCGTCTTATCGATTTGGCTTTTGCCGAAGACATAGGCGATGGTGATCACACAACATTGTGTTGCATTCCTGAAGAAGCAATGGGCAAGTCGCATCTTCTCATCAAGGAAGACGGCATCCTTGCCGGCGTAGAGGTGGCAAAGCGCGTGTTTGCACGCTTCGACCCCACAATGAAGGTAGAGGTGCTGATGGGCGACGGAACGCCTGTCAAGAAGGGCGACATTGCCATGGTCGTTACAGGAAAGGTGCGTTCGCTGCTTCAGACCGAGCGACTGATGCTTAACATCATGCAGCGCATGAGCGGCATCGCCACGATGACAAACCGTTATGTGAAGCGTCTGGAGGGCACAAAGACACATGTCCTTGACACACGCAAGACCACTCCCGGCATGCGCATGCTGGAGAAGCAGGCTGTCAAGATCGGCGGTGGCATGAACCATCGCATCGGTCTGTTCGACATGATCCTGCTTAAGGACAACCATGTCGACTTTGCCGGAGGCATCAAGAATGCCATCACACGTTGCCATGAGTATCTTAAGGAGAAGAACCTCGACCTGAAGATCGAGCTTGAGGTGCGCAACTTTGATGAGCTGAACCAGGCTCTCGAGCAGGGCGGCATCAACCGCGTGATGCTTGACAACTTCTCGGTTGAGGACACGGCCAAGGCTGTGAAGATCGTCAACGGAAAGTATGAGGTCGAGTCGAGCGGCGGCATCACTTTCGACACCATCCGCGATTATGCCGAGTGTGGTGTCGACTTCATCTCGGTTGGCGCTCTCACCCACTCTGTAAAGGGTCTTGACATGAGTTTCAAGGCTTGCGACTAAAAAAAAGGAATTTTTCTGTTAACCCATATCGGTCGTTAGGGCTTGCTTGTATTTTGGATTTTTAGAAGAGTGGATTTTGTTTGGCTTTTAATGAGCAATAGCGGGCTATCGCGATTTAAAAACAAGCAAAAGGCACCTTATAAAAACCAAAAGGCTGCAAGCAGTTATTTAAAACGACATAAAACGGCCTAATGACCGATATTGGTTCAAGCGGGTAAGATCTTCTTACCCGTTTATAATTTAATAAAGTTTATGGTGAAAAAATTGTTATTGGCAGTCTTTGCATGTGCGTGTGTTGCAGATGCTCTTGCCTGCACAAACTTTATCGTGGGCAAGAAAGCCAGCGTTGACGGGTCGGTAATGTGTACCTATAACGCCGACGATTACGGCATGTTTCAGGGGCTTTGCCATTACCCCGCAGGAACACATGCCAAGGGTGAGAAACTGAAAATTTATGACTGGGACACGAAGGTCTATCATGGAGAGATTGACCAGGCTCCCGTGACCTACAACGTTATAGGCAACATCAACGAGTTTCAGGTAACCATTGCCGAGACCACTTATGGCGGACGTGAGGAGATGGTCGACACAACAGGTGTGCTCGACTATGGCTCGCTCATCTACATCGCTCTCCAGCGAAGCAAGACAGCCCGCGAGGCCATAAAGGTCATGACATCGCTCGTAGAGAAATATGGCTATTGTTCTGAGGGAGAGACGTTCACGATCTGCGACCCCAACGAGGCGTGGATCATGGAGATGATGGGTGCCGGTCCCGGCTCAAAGAGCGTGGTATGGGTCGCCCTGCGCGTTCCCGACGATGCCATCTGCGCCCATGCCAACCAGAGCCGCATCGGCAAGTTCAACATGAAGGACAAGAAGAACGTGCTCTATTCTAAGGACGTGGTGAAATATGCGCGACAGATGGGATGGTTCAAGGGCAAGGACGAAGACTTCTCTTGGAAGAACGCCTATGCGTTCCCCGACTTCAGCGGACGCCGTTTCTGCGAAGCGCGTGTGTGGAGCTTCTTCCGCCATTTCGACAACGGCTTCGACCGCTATCTGCCGTGGGCAGAGGGCAAGGACCCCAACGCTGAGGACATGCCGCTCTGGATCGTGCCCAACCGCAAGCTGAGCGTCAAGGACGTGGAAAACTGCATGCGCGACCACTATGAGGGCACGGCTCTCGACATTGCCAACCGCAAGGTGGCAGGAGGCATCTGGAACATGCCTTACCAGCCCACACCTCTCACCTATAAGGTTGACGGCAAGACCTGCTTCAACGAGCGACCCATCAGCACACAGCAGACGGGCTTCACTTTTGTCGCCCAGATGCGTTCCTGGTTGCCCCGCGAGATCGGCGGCGTGCTGTGGTTTGGCAACGACGACCCCAACATGGTGGCCTACACGCCTGTCTACTGTTCGAGCACACGTCAGCCCGAGTGTTACAACACCCCGGGTGCCGACGCCGTGACCTTCTCCACAAAGAACGCGTTCTGGGTCTGCAACTGGGTCAGCAACATGGTCTATCCGCGCTATAGCCAGATGTTCCCTTCGCTGAAGGAGGTGCGCGACAGTCTTGACAACAGCTATCTTGCCAACCAGAACGCCATAGAGCAGAAGGCCATGGAGGTGCTGAAAGCCGATGGCAGCGAAGCAGCCGTGAAGCTTCTCAACGATTATGGCATAGAGAAGGCTCAGCAGATGCTCGACAGCTGGAACAAGCTGGCCGTTTATCTCATCGTCAAATATAACGACATGGCTGTGAAGCCTGAGGCCAACGGCACGTTCAAGCGCACGAAGACAGGTCTTGGAGCCACCGTTGCCCGTCCCGGTTACCCTGCCGGGTTTGCGCGAGAGATGTATCGCATCAACGGCGACAAATATGTTGTGCCTGAGGCCAAATGACCCGTTCGTCGGCAAATTGTTATAACGTCAAATTGTTATAACGACAATCTTGTCATAAAGGCAAACGTTTAAAAAAAATAGAGTAGGAAGAGAACAAATGTTTTTCTTCCTACTCATTTTTTTGTGCTTACATGCTCTTTCTTAATTTTTTTTCTTGACTTCGTCGCTACAAAAATCAAGCCGACATGCAGCTCATCATGCAGAAGCTGCTGGCGATGGCCGTGAGCACGGTAATGACGAAATTGATAATAGTTTTCAAGGTTTCCTTTTTCATGGCTTTAAAATTTTAATTGTTAATGTTAATGTTTTGTTCTTGTTTTTGTTTTGTTTTTGTTTTAAATACACACACACTTCAAAAACCGTTAATGACCTTAATTATTAACGCCCGCTTGGGTCTGTTCGCCGTTGGTGCCCTCAGCGCCGCCAGCGCCGTCGGTTCCGTCGGCCTTCAGCTTGTCCACACACTTGATGGTGGCATCGAGCTTAAGGCTTG
>OGXZ01001684.1_pt1 | contig 12323 bp, 9 predicted proteins | sample 1576431 | NCBI WGS metagenome assembly OGXZ01 (sample SAMEA3541590, study PRJEB24748) | human gut metagenome | biome: human gut; feature: human-associated habitat; material: faeces | place: China | collected 2012
GGGCAGGGGAGCCTATGGATTCTACCATGCTGGGAACGCTCTTCAACAAGACGATTTTCAAGCCGCGCCTTGAGTTCTTCGAGCGTATAGCGATCAAATCGGTCACTCACCAAGAACGTGTCCAGTGCCCAACCGTGATTGGTAGTGTGCACACGTGTGTCGACAATACTGAGCCCACATTTGCCTAAAAAATGGACCGCTCGCAAAAATAGCCCCTGACGGTCAGGCATGTACAGCAGCACAACATAGTCACTTTGCCCCGAGGCTTCTTGCACTTTGACGATGGGGTGCGTGGTGTGCATGACCGGGGCGAGCTCCAGCGTATGCCAAATGATTTCGTCGGTGGTGTGACGCATAAAGTACACCACGTTGAGTTCTTTCCAAAAAGCGTCACAGAGAGCGGGTGAGAGCTTGGCACAAATACTGGATCGCGCTTGCGCTAAGCGCTTTTCCATGGCCTGCTCACTGCTACTTTCGCCCGTGAGCATATCGGCGGCGGCATAGTAGAGTTTCTCTAAGAGTTGGCCTTTCCAAGCGGTCCACACTTTGGGGCTCGTGGCGCGAATGTCGGCAACCGTGAGAAGGTAGAGCGCGTCGAGATGGGTTTTGTCCCCCACGGCTTCGACGAACTTGCGTACTACGTTAGGGTCGGAGATGTCTTGACGCTGAGCGACTTTGCTCATCAAGAGGTGTTGACGTACGAGAAACACCATAAAAGCGGCATCGTCATCGCTAAAGCCAAAATCGCGAGCAAATTCCGCCATGCGTTGCGCACCGATCACATCGTGCTGTCCGCCTTGACCCTTGCCAATGTCATGAAAGAGCCCTGCAATCACCACGCGCCACGGTTTATCCAGCCCAGCCATGATGTGCGAGCAATGCGGGTATTCATGCGCAAAAGCGCTGCGCGTGAAGCGACGTATATTGCGCACTACACGTAACGTGTGTTGATCTACGGTAAAAATGTGGTAGAGGTCGTGCTGCATTTGTCCAACCACAGGACGAAACGCCGGAAGAAAACGCCCCAACACGTCCCACATGTTCATGTCCCGCAGCGCGTGGTACGTGCCTTTGGGCATGGTCAGAATGTGCATAAAGCTTTTCTGATTGCGAGGATCGTGTCGAAAAGTGTCATCGATTTTGGGGACGGCGTGCCAGAGGGCGCGCAACAAACGTGTTGCATAGCGACTGGTATCGCTACGGTGATAGAACTGGTAGAAGGTACGCAAAATGGCATTGGGATCGCGATCAAATACCTCGTCGTCGACGAGGTCGAGCTCATCGCCTCGCATCACAAAGGCAGGATCTTCCGTGGGAGTGTCCGTAGCCGTCAACGTGCCCACGATACGGTCTTCAAGACTTTGGAGCTGAATGACAGAGAGTTGCACGACGCTACGAGCGTTGAGGTAGTAGCGCTTCATAAAAGCTTCACTGGCGCGAAGCTGTTCGGTTTGCTCATAGCCAAACCCATGAGCGAGCTCTTCTTGTACGTCAAAGATCAGCCGATCTTCGTGACGGTGTGCGAGCAAGTGTAGGGCAATGCGCCAATATTTGAGATTCCACCAGGCGGCTTTTAGCGCTTGAAGCTCTCGCTGTGTGACGAGTTCGGCCGTGGCCATGTCGTCCAAGGTGTTCGCGAGCCCTGCGGCTTGAGCACACCATAAAAAGACTTGTAAATCCCGAAGGCCACCCGGGCTTTCTTTGAGATTGGGCTCAAGCGAGTAGGGAGAGTCTTCGTAGCGCTGATGACGACGATCGAGTTCAAGCATTTTGTCTCGAAAGAACGCTTTAGCATCCAAATGATGTCGAAACGTCTTCCAAGAGGCCTCCGCTAGCGTTTGGTTACCCCATAGAAAACGGCTTTCCAAGTATGTGGTGGCGACCGAGACATCGTGAAGCGCTTCTTCAAGAAAAGCCGTTTCACTTCGCACGGAAGCTCCAACACTCAAGCCCAATTCCCAAAGCGAGGTGACAAAAGCACCGATACGTTCTTGCGTGAGAGCATCGTCAGCGTCGGTATTGGCCGTCAACACCAACACGTCAATGTCCGAAAAGGGGAAAAGTTCTCGTCGGCCATAGCCTCCCACCGCCAAGACGGCTACGGTTTTCGCAGGAAGTTGAGCGGCCTCACAGAGCGCCTGTATCGCCACGTCGAGCGCATGACTGTGCGCGGAGAGATACTGGTCGGCGTCGTGATTGGCCTGAAAACGAGTGGCGAGTTGTTCGCGTGTGGCGTGAAACGCTTCGACAATAGGCGAAGAGGAGCGAATGGGAGGACAAGGCATACTGTTTGACCTTATGCAAAACAGCTAAACAAAGCGACCGTGGCAATAGAGCGCGCTATTCACCCGCTCCATGGCGTGGAGCCAGGGTGTGGCACTCGGTCGCTACGACTAAAGGAAAAGTATAGCCTTAATGCTCGTGCTTCACGATAGGGTGGATTTTTTAGGCGAAGGAATCGTGTGCCAACCCGTGAGACGGCAGATCATAATCAAAGGAAAGCGCGTGAGCATGGTCACAAAGAGCCGTGAATGCATCCAGAGAATTTTGCATGGATCTAGCCAGGGTGAGAAATGACTGAGCCCATCCTTGGGTTTGGTAAATTGCATGGGCACGTTTTTGAGTGGAACCCCGAGCCAGAGCAGACGAATCAAAATCTCGGGGTCAAACTGCATATGACGCCCTGGGTGAATTCGAGCAAGCAACTGGCAAATGGCCGGGAGTGGGTAGAGCCTCAATCCACAATGCGCATCCTCAATGGACCAGCTGAGTGCGTTGATATTGGCGAGCACGTTAGAAAACGCACGAAATGCACGACGAGCCGCAGGTAGGCAATCGTGCGCTTGAGGATAGCTGGCAATCACGTAATGCGGAAAACGTCGCCCCAGTTTCAGTATCTGTGGAATGGCTTTGGGGTCCATTTGACCGTCGGAGTCTAAGGTGATGACGTGGGTGTAATCCGCAATCGAGGCTGCTTGCATCCCAGTGATAAGTGCTGCCCCTTTACCGCCGTTGGTGCGACGATGGATCACTTGCACAAGTTCCCCCTGACAACGATCACAGGCCTTCGCTGTGCCCAGCTCCGATCCGTCATCGATCACAATGACGGGAAGTTTCAAACGCACCACTTCATCCACGACCGCTTTGACGGTTTCGGGATGGTTGTATACCGGAATCAAGACGACAGGACGAAAGTAGGCAGGAGTATCGTGAGTGGTTGGCAATTTATGTGGACCCTCGCAAACGTTTTGTGTCGTGGCAAACGAACCTAAACGATTTGTTGGCATTGTCGCTATTTTTCGCTGGTTTGGCAAGCGGTAAGAAGCGGTGCATTTCGAGCGATGAGACAAAGCTCGTCTTGATCAATAAAGCGCAGCCCAGCAGAGCACTGTGGGTCGCGATTTTGGAGCCATGACCAAATGGCAAGACTCGAATCGGTGAGCGAAGGCCAGGTGCGTTGGGCTTCTTCTGGCGTGAGTGCACGACGATCAGTCGCGACAAACGGTCCTTGATGCCAATGCTCGTCGAACGCGTCCCCCAATTGATCATCTTGCTGGCCCAACAAAAAATGCCAATGATGTTGGGTATTCTCGAGCAGGGAAAAAACGTGCACGGCAATGAGCGGATGAGACTCGATAAGTGTTTGTGCTTTATCCAGCCCCGTCCAGAGGGCTGCGGTTTCTTCACCAAACACGAGCCAGGGCGTTGTTTCATCAGTCATTTGCGCCAAAATCGCATGGTGTTCAGGCAACGTATCTGTGACGAGTAACGTTAATGTGGGTTTGCTCGAGAGAAGACGCTCTGGGGCAAAGCTTGCAGACAAACATTCGCCTGTGTGATAGTGCGCACTTAAGACTTGAAGGCAACGAGGCATGGTACTGAAGAAGGAAAAAGCAAAATGTCTCTTTATGAGATAAGGACATTAATTGGCGTGAAAGTGGCGCTATTCTAACGAAGTTTTTTGTTGGAGGTTCGGTGATGAGGAAGCTTGAGTGGCGTAGACACTTCGGCAAGGTCCATGAGATTGAACCGATCGGGAGCGTAGCCGAGTTGCGGTGATCAGCTGTGTTAATTGCGAGTCATGTGGTACCTACGAGTAAGAAGTGAGTTGCTATGTGTGAAGAGTATAGGGATACGCTCACTCACAATCTCAAAAAGATTACTGCAACGAAGGATGGCCTAAAAAAGGAAGAGTCGAAATGAAGAAAGGAAGATTGGTCGCCATACTGTTTTTCGTAACATCACTCCTCACGGGAAAGCCCCGTGGTAAACCACCAACAAAGGCAATGAGTATTTTTTGAACCTAGCTCTTTGCAATGGCTTCGAAAAGGAGCATTTTGGAGGAAGGAGAAGACGCAACACGGGTTTTGTTGACTCTTCTTCGTCACACCGTTACTTCAATGTGTGTATAATTCCTCTTTTCCTAAGCCAGCTGGTAAGGTCTCACTTTGGATTGCAAACTCGAATGGAGGCGTTGGACCAGTAGCCACACCGAGTGGTTGAAACGGTTTAGGTTGGGGATGATTCGGTTGAGCACAGCTCCTGAAATCGTCCCTTTTTTTTCGTTTCACAACGCCCGGATACACAAAGGCCTTGCTTCTTCGCCATACCAAGAGCAAGGCCTCTATTTAAGAAAAATTCCGTCTGAGTCTGATTAGCGGTTTTCTGGGAGTTTCCAGCCCTTTACAAAGTCTGGCGGTGGCAAGGTGCCCTTGCTCACGGTCAGAATGTCATAGCCCGTCTCCGTCACCAGCACCATGTGTTCCCACTGCGCTGAGAGGGAGTGGTCTTTGGTGACCACGGTCCAACCGTCGCCGAGCATGGTGACATCAAATCGACCAGCGTTAACCATCGGCTCAACCGTAAACACCATCCCGGGTTCAAAGACCGGTGTTTTGTGATGAACCGGGAAGTGATTGACGTGAGGTTCTTCATGAAAGCCTTTGCCGATACCATGCCCGCCGTAATCGCGCACGACGGAAATGCCGTTTTTGTCCGCAAAGGCTTTGCAAGCGATACCAATATCGTTAAAGGTACCACCAGGACGCACGGCATCGATACCCGCCCACATGGTTTTAAACGCTAAGTCCACCAAACGAGCACCCGCAATGGTGGGCTTTCCTACCACAAACATACGGGACGTGTCACCGTGGTAACCATCTTTAATACTGGTGACGTCGATATTGACGATGTCGCCTGCTTTTAACTTCTTGGGGCCCGGAATACCATGGCAAACCACGTGATTGATCGAAATGCACGTGGTGGCAGGGTAAGGGGTCATTCCCGGTGGGGTGTAGCCTAAGCAAGCAGGGATACAGCCCTGAGAGAGGGTATAGTCATGTGCGAGTTTATCCAACTCTTCTGTGGTGATCCCAGGCTTCACAAAGGGGGTAAGGTAATCCAATAATTCGGCTGCTAAGCGACCAGCAACACGCAAACCCGCAATGTCTTCGGGTGTTTTAATCGTAATAGCCATAACTCTACTTCAAACAAAAAACTTTTCTCGCAAGAGCTCTAAAAAAGGTTCGATGATCTTCTCGCGACTTTAGTGAGCGAGCAAAGATTCATTAATAGGTGCGGGCTATTGTAGCCCAAAGAGCAACCCCTGTAATCAGGAAACGGTGAAAAGCCGTGAACACAAGCGAGTGAATGGTGAGGTAAGAAGAGAGCGACGCCTTGCGAAAAACAGTGGTTGTGCATTGCGTTCTCTCATAAGACTCCCTATAATAATGCGCTTTGAGTTTGTTTCCGCTTTTGGAACAACTCCCTTTTTCTTTATCCTGGTGTGCCTTAGTCGGCCCCAGGCGAATCCGCGCACGTTCCCCTTTACCGAGGTGCCTCATGATTGACGGAGGTTCCCTAGGGGCGTGTCAGACTATTAACCTTGGAGAAATCTCATGGTCAGCATGCGTGAAATGCTTGAAGCTGGTTGCCACTTCGGTCACCAGACTCGTTTCTGGAACCCCAAGATGGGCAAGTACATCTTTGGCTCCCGCAACAAGATTCACATCATCAACCTCGAAAAGACGGTTGCCAATTTTGAAGAAGCCTGCACTTTTGCTCGTCGTCTCGCCGCTCAGGGCGGTACGATCCTTTTCGTGGACACCAAGCGTGGTGGTCGCGAAATCGTCGCTGAAGAAGCTCAGCGTGCGGGTTGCCCCTATGTCGATCAGCGCTGGCTCGGCGGCACGCTCACCAACTTCAAGACGGTGCGTGGCACGATCAAGCGTTTGAAGGACAAAGAACAGCAGATCGAAGACGGTACGGCTGCTCAGCTCACGAAGAAAGAAGCGCTTGACTTCCAACGTGACGTTGAAAAGATGAACAAGTCCATCGGCGGGATCAAGGACATGAACGGTCTTCCCGACGCTTTGTTCGTTGTGGACGTTGGCTATCACAAGATTGCTATTCAGGAAGCGAACAAGCTTGGTATCCCCGTGATCGGTGTGGTCGATACGAACCACAACCCTGATGGCGTTGACTACGTCATCCCGGGTAACGACGACGCGGCTAAGGCTGTGGCCATCTACGCTAAGGGTATCGCTGATGCGATCTTGGCTGGCCGTGCGGATAGCCAGACGGAAGTCGTGGAAGCGGAAGAGGAATTCGTTGAAGTCGAAGAACCGGCTGCTGACGAAACCCCGGCTGCCTAATTTTTGAGGAACTGAGAAATCAGTCAATCTGAACACCCTCATTTGTGATGAAAAGAATGGCTCTCTTGAAGCCTCGTCCCTTTCTAAGAAAGGAACACTTTCAAAAAAAGCTTATTCTTTAACGGTGTTCTCGAGTGAAAAACACTCAAAGAGAGAAGGGAGCCGACCACAGTGTCAGCTCCCTTTCCTCTTATCTACTGTACCGAATTTATCACTTATCTACTCTAACTCTAGGAGATAGAACATGGCTGTTATTACCGCCGCTATGGTCAAGGAATTGCGCGTCAAGACCGACGCCCCGATGATGGAATGCAAGAAGGCGTTGACGGAAGCCGATGGCGACATGGCCAAGGCAGAAGAAATTCTTCGTGTGAAGCTTGGCAACAAGGCGACGAAGGCTGCTTCCCGTATTACCGCGGAAGGTGTCGTTGCGGTTTACCTCTCGGACGATCGCAAAGTTGGCGCTATGCTCGAAGTGAACTCCGAAACGGACTTCGTGGCGAAGAACCCCGAATTTTTGCAGATGGCTGCTGACGCTGTGCGTTTGGTTGCCGAACAAAATCCTGCTGACGTGGCCGCGTTGGGCACCTGCAAGTTGGGCGACAAGACGTTGGAAGAAGTGCGTACCGCCCTGGTTGGTAAGATTGGCGAAAACATGTCTTTCCGCCGCTTTGTGCGCATTGAAGCTAAGGGTCGTTTGAACTCCTACGTTCACGGCTCCAAGATTGGCGTTATCGTTGACGTGATCGGTGGCGATGACGAACTCTCTTACGACTTGTCGATGCACGTCGCTGCGTCCAAGCCGAAGGCTCTTGACGAAACCGGTGTCGATCCTGAAGCCATCGAAAGCGAACGTCGTGTCGCTCGTGAAAAGGCGATCGAAGCTGGCAAGCCCGAAGCCATGCTTGACCGTATCGTTGAAGGCTCCGTGCAGAAGTTCTTGAAGGAAGTGACCTTGGTCAACCAGCCCTTCGTTAAAGACGACAAGAAGACCGTGAAGCAGTTGTTGAAAGAACACAACGCTAGCGTCGCTGGCTACGCTCTCTTCGTGGTCGGTGAAGGTATTGAAAAGCGTAACGAAGACTTCGCTGCTGAAGTGGCCGCTCAGATGGCGTCCGCTCAGAAGGCCTAATTTAACGGCTTTGTCTCGTTAGACTGAGCCTCCTAGATTCCGATTGGGTTTAGGAGGCTTTTTTGTGCCCACTTTTCGCAACGATTTGCGGGAAAACTTAAGGAATTGACCTTAGTCTTCCACTATAATAAATTAATTTAACTCAAAACTTGCTCCACGCAACCCAACGGACGATGTTGGGGGAAAAGGTGCGTCTGGCGTAAGTTTGGCGAAACCCATAGTCTCAAATAACCGATGAAACGGAGATAACGATGGAAGCGACAACCGAATCAAATGAAAAACCCGTCTACCAGCGCATTTTGCTTAAGCTCTCGGGCGAAGCGCTGATGGGGGAAGACAGTTTCGGTATCAACCGCATGGTCTTGGCCCGCATGGTTGAGGAAATTAAGAGTGTCGTTGATTTAGGTGTTCAGGTCGGGATCGTGGTCGGTGGAGGTAACATCTTCCGTGGGGTAGCACTCGGCGCCACGGGTATGGACCGTGCCACGGGGGATTACATGGGTATGCTCGCGACGGTCATGAACGCCATGGCTCTGCAGGATGCGTGCCGCAACAATGGTGTTGAAGCTCGCGTGCAGTCGGCGTTACATATCGAGCAGGTCGCTGAACCCTACATTCGCGGGAAAGCCCTTCGTCATTTGCGTTTAGGTCGTGTGGTGATTTTTGCGGCGGGTACCGGTAATCCCTTTATGACCACCGATACCACGGCGGCATTGCGTGGCGCAGAAATTGGGGCTCAGATTGTGCTCAAGGCTACCAAAGTGGATGGCATTTACACGGCCGACCCGAAACTCGATCCGACCGCGACGATGTTTGAACACTTGACGTTTGACCAGGCTTTACACGCCAATTTGAAAGTGATGGATGCCACCGCTTTTGCCCTTTGCCGTGAACAGGGTCTGCCGATTAAAGTCTTTAACATCAACAAAAAGGGTGCGTTGCGCCGGGTGGTGTTGGGCGAAAACGAAGGGACTTTGGTCCACTCCTAAGCTCGAGCGAAAAGGCTTACAATTTAATTAAACACATCTTTTCTTGATGTGCTCTTGAGGTGGAAGGCTCCACCGCAAGAGCCTTCAAAAGTTTCCCTTAATCGTGGGATGTCCGAAAAAAGTATTCGTCTTTTCTCTGACGTCTTACCAATGAACATAACGGGGCTCATAGAGATCCCCAGACTGGAGTAACTATGACGGTTTCTGAAATTCTCAGCCAAACCCAGCACAAAATGGGTCGTACCGTAGAGAGCCTTCGTGAAGGCTTCACCAAGATTCGTACGGGGCGTGCCTCGACGGGTCTTTTAGACCATATCATGGTGGAATACTATGGCTCACCCACGCCGATTGGCCAGGTTGCACAATTGGGTGTGGCCGATGCCCGCACGTTGACCGTGCAGCCTTGGGAAAAGAACATGGTGGCGGTGTGCGAAAAGGCGATTCGTGAATCCGACCTTGGCTTGAACCCGGCGACCAATGGGGACATTATCCGTATTCCGTTGCCCCCGCTCACTGAAGAACGCCGTCGTGAATTGACCAAGGTGGTTCGTGGTTTGGGTGAAGACGCCAAGGTGGCGGTGCGTAACCTTCGCCGTGAAGCCAACACCGGCATTGAACACCTTTGCAAAGACAAAGAAATCAGTGAAGACGACGAACGTCGTGCAAAGGATGAAGTGCAGAAGGTGACCGACCGCTTCATCGCTGAGGTCGACAAGGTGGTGGCTGAAAAAGATAAGGAAATCATGACAGTCTAGTCACTAGACTCAGAAAGTTTCCCAGCTAAATGAAGAGCTACTCGCGAAGGTGAAGATCGCGGTAGCTCGTTTTTCTTTCAGCAAAAAGAAACGCTCGCTTATCTCGAGCAGTGAGATGAGCGAGCGTTGTGCAACTTAAGTCACGAAAGGCTTATTTCTTTTCGTAGAGTTTAGCGATCGTGTCGCGGCAGAAAGCTTCTTGCTGTTTGATCAACGCAGCCAATTCTTTGTTGTCTTTAAAGTCGATAGAAAGACCGGCCTTTTCATGTGCCTTGATGTTTTCAGGATCCGACATCGTCTTCTTGAACGCGTCAACGTAGAAGGCGATCACGTCGTCAGGCGTGCCAGCTGGGGCCACGATCGCGCGAGCAGAGCCGTACCAGTCGGGGTAGTAGCCTAGCTCACCCAGGGTGGGCACATCAGGCAATTCGGCCATGCGCTTCGGATTGAAAACACCCAAAATACGGAATTGAGCATCGGGACCCGTGGCCAAATGAATCACGTCACCGACTTTGGCGCAGGAGAAGTCAACTTCGCCTTGGCGCAAACGTAAGAGCTGATCAGCCGTGCCACCATAAGGAATCGCTTTGTACTTGAACCCAGCGGACTGCGCAAAGAGTTCAGCAGCGGTGTGGTTAGAGGCTTTACGGCCGTTGGTGGACGCCTTTAAGTTAGGATTGGCCTTGGCAGCATTGACGAGATCTTGCAAGGTCTTGTAGGGAGAATCCTTGCGAACCACGACCACAGCGGTTTCGGTTAAGTGATTGACGATTGGCACAATCTTATCGGTGCCAAATGGCGCGTTGGGCATCGTGGCGATGGTGGTAAAGGTCGGCAAATTAATAAAGCCGATCGTCTGTCCGTCCGGTTTGGCCTTGACGAGTTCGGTCCAGCCAATCTTGCCATCAGCACCAGGAAGGTTATTGATGATCAAGGTCTTACCCACATACTTTTCCGCTTCCAATGACAGCAAGCGCGCACCCGTGTCGGTACCCGAGCCAGCTTTATAAGCGACGATAACGGTGACGTCGCCCGTCGGGGCCCAAGCCGACGCTAACATTGGCATCGACATAGCGGCTGCGGCAAACAACGCGATCAGTTTTTTAGACATAGCTTGTATTTCCTCAGTTGTGATTTTAAAAATGTCTTAGCCGGTGCGCCCGGCTTTGAGCAGACAGTGGAAAGCAGAAAAGTGTTTTGGGCATGTTCCACAAAACGTCCACGCGCATTATAAGCGTGTAGGCTTAAAAGCGTGGATTTTCATCTTAAGCATGATGAAAAAAGACTTGGGAGCTGTCAACCCGCGTGCGGGTTTGTCCTAGCGGAGGTTTGCTAAGAGCAGCACGGTGCCCTAAAAAAAGAGGGAGTGGCGCGTTAAACACCCTATCAAGGGAGTTTTTAAGGTGATGGGTAGAGTGAAATAGGCTCTTAAGGCGAGAAAAAATAAGAAGGATTGCTCCCAGAATAGATACGCGAGTGACACAATTCGATAAGGTTTTGTCGCACTCGCTGTGGTCTGCACACCACAAAAACGCTGTTGAGCAGTATGGGCTATCCACTCAACAGCGTGTAAGGTTGAGAAATTCTTCGGAATTAATCGTGCGAGGTTTTCACCAGGTGTTGCAGTTCTTGGACCGAGGCCTTAAGCATAAGGAGCTCTTGCTCTAGGCTTTGGTTACGTTGTTTCAGACGTTCCACATCAGCCTCGAGCTTAGCTTCATGCGCTTCATGTTGAGCAAGATCAGATTGAGCCACTTGCAGTGCAGTGACCGTTCGTCCACCATCGAGATCGACGCGTTTGCTATCAAAGCCAAACTTCCACGTGATGCCGGCGTTGACCATCGGATGCTCGCCCATGGATACACCAGCGTGCCAGAGCAGGCTATCGCTTGAATAATGACCAATGCCCAGCGCAACGGCACTTTGACCACGGTAGTTGCCGACACCAGCCATGACTTGGGTGGGTTTGTTGGGATCGTATTGAATAGGTTTGAGCGCAGCAAGCGCGGCTGCCGTGGCACCTGTATCTTTGATGTCCTTTTTCACCTCACGCATGTCGCTTTGCATACTCGAGTTGAGTTTTTGGATGGCGTCGGCGTTGGCCGACGAATTCTGATCCAATAAAGAGAGGTTCTCAGCCACTGAGGATTGGGCTTTGATGATTTTGCCGTCCTGGGCGATGCGACCCTCTTTGAAGAGGGTGTCGCCTGTGATGAGACCTTGATCGCCGCTGGCGACTTTACCTGTACCGTTAACACGAACCGTATAGGTCGTGCCATTAGCGCTCGAAGGCGATGTCTCCAGAGAAACGTTGTCGCCGGCGGCTAAATGAACCTGGGCCGCTTTTAGTTGAGCAACGTTCACCGCATCGGTGTCTTGCGTGCCGGCAGCAAGACCCGTGATTTGGCGTGTCACTTTTTGGTCTCCACTGGTGTTGCCAATAGAGAGAGCACCGGCTTGGGATCGCCAGACGGCATCACTTGGATCGGAATGCGTTGTACCTGAAAGATCAAGACCAACTTGTCCTGCGCTTGTGGTAGCGACAGAGTTCGTTCCTAAGGCAATGGAGTCATTAGATAAACTTTGAGCGCCATTACCTATTGCAGTTGAGTTAGCGGCTTTAGATTTGCTGTTAAGTCCCATGGCGATGGAATAATTGCCTTCAGATTTGCTGTTAGTTCCCATGGCGATGGAATAAATGCCTTTGGCTTCTGATATCCCAACAGAGATACTGTAAGTACGCCAAGTCCACCCACATGGACATCTTTACCCCTTTGTGGCTGATGTTTCAGGC
>OGXZ01001686.1_pt1 | contig 12313 bp, 7 predicted proteins | sample 1576431 | NCBI WGS metagenome assembly OGXZ01 (sample SAMEA3541590, study PRJEB24748) | human gut metagenome | biome: human gut; feature: human-associated habitat; material: faeces | place: China | collected 2012
GTTGCAACATGCTCGTGAGACGGCCAACCTTTGTGCCGTGATGGCTTCTGAGTTGGGCTTGAACCCGAAGAAAGCGAAACGTGCCGGATTGTTACATGATATTGGTAAAGTGCCCGATGATGAGCCGGAATTGCCGCACGCTATCTTGGGTATGAAGCTTTGCGAGAAATATAAGGAGAAACCGGATATTTGCAACGCCGTAGGCGCTCACCACGATGAGGTGGAGATGCAGACGCTGTTGGCTCCGATCGTACAGGTTTGCGACGCTATTTCAGGTGCTCGTCCGGGCGCACGTCGTGAGATCGTAGAGGCTTATATCAAGCGTTTGAATGATTTGGAACAATTGGCTTTATCGTATCCGGGTGTTGTCAAGACTTACGCTATCCAAGCGGGTAGAGAGTTGCGCGTAATCGTTGGCGCTGATAAGATTGACGATAAGGACACCGAGAACTTGTCCGCTGAGACCATCTTTTGACTCCGCATAACAAGTATAAAAGCTTTGACGATGTTTGTGCATAGATCCGGCACCAGCCAAATACCACATTTTAAATTTTTGTTCGCTTTCATCATACCATATTCCATCACTGAAAGGAGCAGCATAAGGAGCACGTTCAAAAGTGTATTCCCACTCCTTATCCGGAGCAAGTACCGGATTATTCTCATAGAACATAGCCTTATGGGAAACACGCTCCATATCTGTTTCTGCAATTAAAAAATCATCAACGAATAATTGGCGTCCTAGATTTACAGAAATAACAGTCGGTTTGTTTGAAATATAAGGTAAAGACATTTCGCGACGTACTCCATCATCAATCATACTAGGAGGCCATTGCTCGGGCAGCACAATGCCATTATGCAATGTTCTACCATTCTCTTTCACCGTTTTATCATTGGAAGATGACACACAGCCGACAAAGCAAGCTGCACATATAATATAATAAAATACTTTCATAATTATTCTATTTTTAATTACCATCCTGGATTATTTTTAGTGATATATGGATTACCCTCTACTTCATCAATTGGCAATGGAACCCATTCATTCTTATTTTCCTTAAACCCCATATATTGAGCCCTGCTAAACCTTTTAAACAAAGGATCAGTATTTTCCAATTCGCGAAAACGCTCTACTACTTTACCCCAACGAAGCAAGTCAAAGAATCGGGAGCCTTCATAGGTAAGTTCTAGAATACGTTCATCTTCAATAGTTCTCATATTAGCTTCTGTTACATGAGGTACTCCTACCCTATCGCGTACTTTGTTTATTGCTTCTAACGGGGTTATGTTTGCAGTGGCTTTCCCTCCCATTACTACAGCTTCAGCATACATCAGCAAAACATCCGAATAACGAATCATTCTCCAGTTTACTCCTTGTGCACGTCCATTAAAAAAATGCCCACCAGCATCATCTGTCGGAGGTAAGGTCCAATCCAACCATTTCCTACTACACATTTTATATCCCATTGCCAACTCATATTGTTCACCAAATGTTCCTTCCTTTGAACCCATTTCTGCTTCCCAGTCCTTCCCTTCAAGAAAAGTAACCTTCATACCTTTCGGACGTATAATCTCCGATACATTATCATTAAAAACAAACGAACCAAACATACGTGGATCAGTTTCTCCTGTCACTGTTTTTGACGCTACAAATTTATCATATAACCAATTGTGCATAACCTGTGCAGAACTATTCGAATTTCTACTTCTATTCATTATACACATTTTACACCGGACGTCATTGAACAACCCACTGTCCACAAATCCTGGGTTAAATCCTGTATTCAACACTCCGACAAATTGTACTTCAAAAATAGATTCATCATTATTTTCATGTGCCACATCAAAGTTCCATGAATAGTCATCTACCAATCTGTAGTCCCCACAATTACCATTAATGATTTCTGCAAAAGCCGCAGCAGCCTCATTATAATAAGTTATTTGTGAAGTTCCATATTTGGGTTCAATACCGGATCTATAAAGATATGACTTACCCAAAAGTGCATAAGCAGAAGCTTTCGTCACACGTCCTTTATTTTTAGCATCCCAAAAATTCTTGTCAGGAAGTAAATCTTTAGCTTTGATCAGATCATCTATAATAAAATCCCAAGCCTCTTCAGGTGTTGCCTGAGGCTTATATTCATTAGGAGCCTTAGGCAATTCTTTAATCAAAGGAATATTCCTATAATTGATGAATAAAAAGAAATGTGTAAATGCACGAAGAAAATAAGCCTCCCCCAAATATGCATCCTGTAATTCTTTATTGCTGAATTCTATTTCAGTAAGACTTTCAATCATTTGGTTAGCTTGGGAAGCAGCTGTATACATTAACTGAAAAGGTTGAACCAATGAATAATAGGAAGGGGTAAACTCTTCATTATAAGCACCTGGTACTCCATAATCAGCTACCGAACACCCCTCATCACTACGAGTCAACATCAAACCAAATCCACAAGCTCCCAAATTACGAGGAGTCGAAATATACCCATAGATACCAAGAATTCCCTTATTACAATTTTCTAGTGTAGTATAAAATGAATTAACGTCTGATTGATTAGGATTCACCGCCAAATCATTAAAAATATCTTCACATGAGCCCATCATTCCAATAGTTACAAAACTGATGATGATAACTATAATTTTACGCAACATTATTTTCATACTCATTCTGTTTTTAGAAAGTTAAATTGACACCAAGATTATATACTCTAGAATTCATTGTTGCTTCATGAGGACTTTCCTGTGCTTGCCAGAAACCATCCACACCTCTGTCAAACAACACGTTTGAACTAACTTCGGGATCATACAAGGGATATTTTGTGATAGTGAATAAATTTTGTACCCCCGCATATATTCTAAATGATTCTATATGGAATTTTTGCAATAATTTCTTATTAAAGGAATAACCGATTTGTAGATTCTTGCATCTGAAATAAGAACCATCCTCCACATAGAATGTACTTGGAAGCGAGTTTATGCCAGAACTGTTTTTACTATTCAGTTTAGGAGCTTCCGCATTAGGATTTTGCGGAGTCCATGAATTATAGAAAGCATCCTTTAGGGTAGCACTATTAGCTCCTCCAAAATACCAATCATATTTCATTAAAGCAAAAATATCGTTACCTTGCGTTCCTTGGAAAAAAGCAGTCAAATCCCAATTCTTATAACCTACATTTATATTTAAACCATAAGTAAAATCCGGATGAGGATTACCAATATCCGTTTTATCATTCTCATCAATCTTCCCATCCGGCTTTCCTGTCAATACACCATTCACACTACCATTATTATCCTGAAAAATAAAATTACCATCATTATCAAAACCTTCCACCACATATCCCCAAAAGGTACCAATAGGCAAGCCCGGTTTAGTAATAGTAGGACGGTCATTAAAAGAACCACTCATCATCACCTCTGCCTTAATGGGTTGTACTCCCTCACCCAAACTCTTTACTTTATTTCTTAATGCCGAAATATTGGCAGTAACATCCAAACTCCAATCCTTCCAATTATTACGATAACCTACCGTAAATTCAAAACCTTTATTTTCAACAGATGCAGAATTAAAAACTGGCAAATCCCCCCCATTAGTCATAATGGTTTGCCCTGACGATGCTAATGGAAGTAATGGAGCAAGTAAGTCATTATTATCTTTCCAAAAATATTCAGCTGTAAAAGAAATTTTATTATTCAGAAAAGCCATTTCCAATGCTACGTTTTTAGATATTGATTTTTCCCAAGTCAAATTTTCCTGAGCAAATTTGGTTACATAACCATTCATCACACTACTTTGACCAATCTGATTTTCACCGAATACAGAAGGTATTGGACCATAAGCCATAGAAAGGAAAGAATATGGATCTATAAAATTAGCTCCTAATTCGCCATAACTAGCTCTAATCTTCATTTTACTTATCCATTCTATATTAAAAAAATTCTCTTCATGTATATTCCAACCCACTGAAACCGAAGGAAAGTAACCGACCCTATTTCCTTTAGCAAATTTGGAAGATTTATCACTACGAATACTTGCAGAAACAAGATAACGCTCCTTATAGTCATAGTTCAAGCGAGCAAAAAAGGAGAGTAAAGCTGAATTGTATTCTTCACTTGTTATATCTCCTTTCCCATTAAAAATAGTAATATTAGGACCACCCAAATCTGTAGAACCAGAACCAATCCCCATAGTTCTATAGTATTCTCTCATCCAACTTGTACCTACCATTACATCAATAGTATGACCAGCAAACATATTCTTATAAGTCAAAATGTTATCAATTGTATAACTAAATCGCTGTCCACGGCTTTCAGATAGTGAATTAATCGTTCTGCTATAATCAGGATCTGCATTACCATTCTCATCCCAATTGGAGTCAAAAGCAATGGACCGAGATATATTATTTGTTGATATATAGTCACCTCCAAGTAGTAGCTTATAATCCAATCCTTTATATAAATTCAGCCCTATATTCAAACTACCAGTAACATTAACTGTTTTATTTCTTCGAACAGTATTGGAATAAGATGCAAACGGATTAGTAACTTTTCCTTCATTTACATAATAATCTTTACCTGCAGATACATACCTTCCCTCTACATCAGTCATTGGAACAGTAGGAATCCCCATCACCATCCTTACTTGAGGCTCCTTATTTGTAAAAGCAGCAGAAAGAGTTTCACTAACAGTCAAACGTCCTTTCTTAAAAGTTCCATTGACACGTGCATTATATTTCTTAAAACCAGAAAATTCCATAATACCTTGCTGATCAAAATACCCCAAACTTGTATTAAAAGTTGAATATTCACCACCACCAGAAATTGAAGCATTCAAATTATACATAGGAGCATTTCTTAGATATGCATCTTGCCAGTCGGTATTAATATTAGGATTAGTAGGATGAATATTTTCTGGAGCTTGAGTCTGGTTTGTTGAATTTGCAACAATTTGCTTAGTATATTCGCGATGCTCATTTGCATCTAGAAAATCAAGGTATTTAGAAGGGGTCTGCAAAGAATAGTTTGCAGAAATTTCAACTTTTGCTTTACCTTTTTGACCATGCTTGGTAGTTATCAGCACAACCCCATTTGCAGCGCGAGAACCATAAATGGCAGCCGCCGAACCATCCTTCAGGATTTCTATTGATTCAATATCTGAAGGATTCAACGAATTTAGCCCATTATTAGAAAATGCGCCATCAATAACATATAAAGGTTCAGTAGCACCAAATGTACCTGCTCCCCGAACAAGTATCTTGATATCTGCCCCAGCTTCTCCCCCCTTTTGCAATATTTCGACTCCTGGAGCCCTCCCCTGCAAAGCAGCTGCAACAGAATGCCCCATCTGTTTACTCAGTTCTTTTGGAGGTACTGTCGCCACAGATGCTGTCAAACTAGATTTTTTTTGAGTTCCATAACCAACCACCACCACTTCATCTAATTGTTCCAAATCCTCTTTCAGAGTTATATTCACATTCTTTTCCCCTTCCAAATTAACAGCAAGAGTCTTATAACCGATAAAACTAATAATAAGAGTTGCATTCGCAGGAGCTTTAAGTAAAAACTTACCATCCATATCAGTAATAGTACCATTAGTAGTCCCCTTTTCCATCACATTAACTCCTACGATAGGTTCTCCCATAACATCCATCACAAGCCCTGAAATATCTTGTTCTTTCTTCTCGTTCAATATAGACTGTTCTACCTCCTTCTTCCGAATAACGATATTTTTATCTTTTATCTCATAAGAAACATTTTGTCCTTCCAAGATTTGCTCAATAACTTCTTGCAGTTGCTCAGCATCTATATTAACAATCTTTTTCGTATCTACATCCCCAGCTATATACACAAATGAATATCCACTTTTTTCTTTTAGCTCAGTCATAGCTTTTTTCACTGACACTTTATTCATTTTCAATGGTATATTCTGTGAGAAGATATTCAAATTAAGGCAAAGCAAAGCCCCGACCAATAATATGGCCTTTCTCTTGTTTTTCATAAATTAGTAATTTATTAATTAAAAAATTAAATGAACTTAGCTTTTAAAGAGAAAAATCATTAACTTTGCACTCTCTAAAAGCGCACTCACAATCGTAAGTCGAAAAAGAGATTTCATCAAGGTGGGAAAATCCCTATATCTTCCCACCTTTTCTTTTCCATCCCCTTCGTACCCCTATCACAGTATTACAGCTCTAATTCTATTCATACTTTTAATTTTAAGGTTAAACAATTTTAATCCACTCCCTATTTAATATAAAGTTATATTGTGTCCTTCAATAAAATAATGAATCTTACGGGTCGCAGATAATGCTTCCAAAACTTCCTGAATATTTTGCTCACGATGAACGAAATTTCCATAGAATCTGAAAGTATTCAAAGTATCACTAGCTATTTGTATTTTCACATTATAACTACGTTCTAACTCCTTCACAACATCCGGTAACAATTCCTCATCAAAAAATAAATATCCGTTAGTCCATTGTAATGCATTGGCAACAGTAGAATGCTCCACATGCATTCTGCCATCCTTTTTATTCAAGACCACCCTTTCATTGGGTAACAAAAAAGCTTCTTTTTCTTTTTTCAATAAATTATTCAATGACACTTTTCCTTCGGACAAAGAAACAACGGCTTCTGCATCATCCGGATAATCCCGAAAATTAAATTTCGTACCCAATACTTTTACCAGCAAACTATTCGTTTTCACAAGAAATGGAACTTCTTCATTTCGTTTAACTTCAAAATATCCTTCTCCTATCAATTCTATTTTTCTATTCCCTACTCCGAATCCTTGTGAATATGTTATACGCGATCCAGCATTCAACCACACCAATGTCCCATCCGGCAAGGTTAATTTTGTTCTGGAACCAAGAGGAGCCTCCACAATGATATCCGAAAATTCCTCTTTTATACTTATTCCACCCCTCCAATAAGAAAAATAAGAAACTGAGAACAATATAACAATAACAGCTGCATAACGCCAAAATTTAGACAAACAGAAATTTTCACGTTCTCTTTTATCATTCAACCTCTGATTAGCAATTCTATTTTTAAATTGTTCAAATGCTTTGCTCTTATCATATTTAACATCCTCTTTCACACTTATGGCAGAAAACCAAATTTCTTGCCGCTGCATAAAATACTTTTCATTTTCCACAGACGCAGCTATCCACTCCTTCAGTTCATGCACAGCATTTCCATCCAACTCATTACTTAAATAGGATACTATTAATTCATCAATATGTTCTTTTTCTGCTTTCATCTTTGTTGTTTCTAAAGTGAAGACGATTTATTTTAAATACAGGGTAGTCCTAAAAGAAACTTTTTTCTGTTTCAACACGAAAAAAATAAAATCAAAGCAATTAAATATTTGCTCAATTCAGTCTGAAGGAAAGATAATGCATTCTTTATATGATACTTAACCGTATTTATAGAAATACCTAATTCCTGAGAAATTTCTTCATATTTTTTCTCCTCAAATCTGCTTTTTTCAAAAACACATCTACATTCAATCGGTAGTTTGTCTATTGCCATACGGATTTCATGCTCCAATTCACGTTCCAATAATATTCCCAAAGGATAATTATCTGACTGCAAATACTTTTCTTCAGACATCTCTTCCGGTACTAGAACTGAAAATGAAATTTCCTTTTTTTCAGATCCAGATTTCAGATAGTCTATACAACGATTACGAACGGCCTTTATCAGATAACTTCTAATAGAAATAGTAATGTTTAAAGTTTCTCTGATTTCCCAAAGGTGAAAAATTACATCTCCGACTATAGTTTCCGATAAAAAATTATCGTTCAAATATTGATTTGCTACATGACACAAAAGAACATAATGATAATCATAGATGTATTTATAAGCATCTTCGTTGCCATTTTTCAGTTGTTCTACTATCAGTTTCTCTGTGTTTTCCATTTTATTTCTTTTGGAAAAGGAATAAAGTTAACGGGAACAAATTTAGAAATTAATTCTGAGTAACCTTATAAAAGTGTAAAAAACAAATCCGTTAATCTTATTATCACACCTTAAATGGTTACAATAAAGACTAACGGATTTCCCTATTCTAGTTTTACAAACTATATCCAACACCTCAGATAAAACGAATCTGAATCATCCCTCCATAAGGATTAAAATCGAAAAGAATCTTATCAGCATCCTTCTTTAGAAAAAGCTTTTTCCCATCTTGCCTAATCTCCGAAACTCTATTTCCCACAGATTTCAATACCATAGTCAGTGGTTCCGTAAATAATTGTGCATTCATATCCAAATGAGGAGTTATGTTATAGCCGTTTTCTTTTTCTAGCACATTCAAGCGAATTTTTTCTCGTTCTTTTGTATAGGCAGCCACCTCTCTAAATGTACCCACCCATATTTTATTTTCCAGAGCCTTTACCTTACTAAAATGTTCCCACAATATTTCGGGATTCAGAAAAGCATCATATCCTTGCGATATTCCATGTATCATTGCCACTCCCCATCTACCGGAGTTTACCAAGCTTTCCACCCATTTATCTAAAGACTCAGGAGTTGATTTCGATTTATCTCCCCCGATGGGATATTGTTCGGTACGTGTACCTACCCTGTTCTTTGAAGTTATTTTTAATATATCACTATTAACAGCATTGAAAGGATAACAGAATGTACGCGGTATTTTTCCTGTTTTCTCATAAAGTATACTGTCATTCTTCTCTACTTCCATTTTTACTTCCTCCAAAGAAACACGCTTTAAATTCGTATGTGACCAGCTATGACTGGATATTTCTTGCCCTTTGTCACTCATCTCTTTAATTTGCGCCCACGACATTCTCGGTTTTCCCTGCATAGCACTTTCATTCTCTATACATTTACCCCATATCCAGAAAGTACCTTTAAAGCCATATTTTTCCAATTTAGGGAAAAGCAACGTATAGTGTTCCTGTAAACCATCATCAAATGTATAACTAATAGCACATACTCTGTCACCCTTATAAGGTGCCACATAAACATCTTGTGTGAACCCGTTATCCCTGATCTCAGCCCCTGTCTGTTTCACCAATTCTATTCGAGGCGATGATTCCGGCATAGAAACATACTCTTCATATACTCCCGGACGGACAAGTATAGATATTGTTTTCTTGCCACCACCAACTGCCGCATTCACTGCTTCCTGAACTGTAAAGAAATCCCCACTCCCATCTTTCGCCACCACATAATCATAACGTCGCACATATTTTGCCAAAGCCGGCACTTCTTCCATCAAAGCGTCCACAACCAACCCGGCAACTATACGTCCACCATATATATTCAAGTGAGTATTATCAATTTTCCCTTCCGGACAAAATTCATATTGTCCTGCTGGAATCCACATAAACAATTTTCTTGAATTCTCGACTCCCATACCGGTAACCAAGTCATGGGTCAATTTATTCAAATCAATAAAAGGTACATTCATTTCTCCGGCCACCCGACGGGGAGATTCCAGATATTCCCCATGGGTATCAACCAATACCGGACCTTCTTTTTCATAACTACCCTTTATCTCCGTCACACCTTTAGGAGGGAAATTACGACGGACTATAGAATTGAACAGTACAGGATTTCCTCCCTTAGCACGTGTTTCATTCACAAAACGTCTTAAATTATCATCAAAGGTACTTCCGGGTTCTGTATGTAATGTGGCTCTAGGTTTCTCATCATTATGCCCGAACTGAATAAATACATAATCACCTTTATGAATTTTAGAAAGCACTACATCCCAACGTCCTTCATTGATAAAACTGAGTGAACTTCTTCCATTCATAGCGTGATTATCCACCACAACCTCTTCCGTAAAATATCCGGGAAGCATTTGTCCCCAACCACGCTCTATATTACCATTCTTCAGACTTTTATTCGCCATAGTGGAATCACCAATCATAAAAATAGTAATGGGTTCTTTTCTCTCAGCAATAAAAGCCGATAACAGGAGTAAAGCACATAAAGCAAGTAATACTTTTAATTTCATGTTTTTCATATACATTTTATAAGTTAAAAGATTCAGGCAAAAGTAAACAAGAACAAGAAAAGAAACCATAAAAAATGATACAAGAATATAGAAATTTGTTCAAAATCAATAGCTCAATTACTCTTTCAGTAAATAAGAACTAATAAAAAAATGTTCAAATAACATTTATTTGCCATTTGAACATTTTTTCAATCCTTCAAAGTTCACATCGAAACATAGGAGGTTCTCCCAAATAAACAAACTCTTCCAAAAAGACAAAAAAATGAATGTCCAACTGTCAGAATGATGCAGGCAAAGAAAGTAATTGATACATCAATGTATGTGCCATACGTTCTTGACCATTGGTATTAGGATGCAAACGATCATACCCCGAATCATAGAAATAAATAAGTTGTTCTTCAATCATCGGATTCATACCTGTAACCGAATTAAAATCTATTACAGGAACTCCCCACAAATTACCTGCTTCCTTAATGGCCTGTACATAAGCATCCACATATTCTCCGCATTTATTCTGATAGCTTTCATCCGGTTGTACATTCTTTTCGCCGAATTCCGCTAAAGAACGATGCAATGGGGTCAACAAAACAATTTGTTTATCGGGAAACAATTTTTTCAAATGACTCAAACCAATATTAATACGGCCTTTATACGTATCATTCGTCATTATAGGAACACGCCTTTTACGCGTTTCCAGTTTTTTAGTTTCACCACGGGCAGCCATCACCTGCTCTTCTTTCTCTGCAAACCAAGTCCCGACAGGTACGCTGCTATTAAAATCATTTGTCCCCATCAAAACCACGATGGCATCAACCTCTTCTCCATGCTCCTTTTTCAATTGTTCTGCCTGACGGGGTACATCATTCCATTGACGTCCACTCACTCCATACACATAAGGAGTGATATCCAACCATTCTTTCAAAAAATCCCAATACTTTTTTATGTTATCTCCATAACAATTGGGATCAGTTATCGAGTCTCCTATATAACCAACCTTTTTTCCATACCATGGATGCCGGATATAACCTTTATTACATGATTCTTTTCCACAGAGAGACGTTTCCTGTCCGTGTAACAGCAACGGACACGCTAATAAAAGAGCAAATACAATAAACTGTCTGTTTTTCATAAGCAACTATTATTTTTTCAATCAGTAAAGTGCCATCAAAGATATAAAATAAGAAATAGAAAATAACCATCACAGACTTTTATTTTCGTTTGTCCTCCTCTATCATTCATAAAACAAGAAGTTCGAAAGGTTATAATAAACAAAACCGCCCGTCCGCTCGCTCGCGAAATTGCGCGCACCGGTGAGCCGGACTTCTGCGTGCTCGCCGCGCCGGGCTACCAGTGCGATCCTGCCATCAAGGGCCTCAACTCCAGCGCCGCCGTGGTCATCAACTTCCAGGAACGCGTGATTCTGGTCGCCGGCACCGGCTATTCCGGCGAGATCAAAAAGTCCATCTTCAGCGTTATGAACTATCTGCTGCCCGTCGAGGACGATGTGCTGCCCATGCACTGCTCGGCCAGCATGGATCCCGTCACGCACGAGACCGCGGTGTTCTTTGGCCTGTCGGGCACCGGCAAGACCACGCTTTCGGCCAACCCCACGCGACTGCTGATCGGTGACGACGAGCACGGCTGGTCCGACATGGGCATCTTCAACATCGAGGGCGGCTGCTACGCCAAGTGCGAGGGCCTGGACGCGTTCCACGAGCCCGAGATCTTCAACGCCGTTCGCTTTGGCGCCATCTGCGAAAACGTGGTGCTCGACGAGAACCGCAAGCCCAACTATGATGACGTCTCGATCACGCACAATACGCGCGTGGCCTATCCCGTTGAGCATATCCCCAACGCGTGGACCAAGGGCATGGGCACCACCCCGAGCGTCGTGCTGTTTTTGACCTGCGATGCCTTTGGCGTGCTGCCGCCCATCTCGCGCCTGACGGCCGATGCCGCCATGTATCACTTTGTGACAGGCTTTACGGCCAAGATCCCCGGCACCGAGGTCGGCGTCACCGAGCCCACGCCCACGTTCTCCTCGCTGTTTGGCGAGCCGTTTATGCCGCTCGACCCTATGGTCTACGCCAAGATGCTCGGCGAGCGCATTGCCGACGGCCGCACGCGCGTGTACCTGGTCAATACCGGCTGGATCGGTGGCGGCTACGGCGTTGGCCATCGTATCGAGCTTGCCTACACGCGCGCCCTGGTGGCCCGCGCCCTCGACGGTACCATCGAGGACAGCGAGTTCGTGCACGACGATATCTTTAACGTCGACATTCCCACCACGTGCCACGGTGTGCCCGACGGCATCCTGGTGCCGCGCCA
>OGXZ01001690.1_pt1 | contig 12294 bp, 9 predicted proteins | sample 1576431 | NCBI WGS metagenome assembly OGXZ01 (sample SAMEA3541590, study PRJEB24748) | human gut metagenome | biome: human gut; feature: human-associated habitat; material: faeces | place: China | collected 2012
CGGGCTCCGGCGTCAGCGGTGCGGGATAAAAGCTCCAGGGAACGGCTTTCGCCGGCTTTATCGGACCATGTGCGGCGAAAAAGCTGGAGGCTTCCAGAAGAAGTGTTCGAAGTGATGTGGATTTTGTAGTTACTTTTGAAGAACTGCAGGCGATGTTTGATGCCAAAGAGATTGATCTTTCCCAGTATGAAGCAGAGTCCTCTTTCCACGATGCGACAGGTGCCGGAAGAGGATATGCCTGTGCAGGCGGAGTAGCAGAAGCGATTGAAAAGTGTATCAATGAATACTATCCGGATGTGGAAGTCAGCATTGAGCATGCAGAAGGGCTTGCCGAGTGCAAAAAGACACTGACGCTTGCCAAAGCCGGAAGACTTAACGGCTGCCTGATTGAGGGGATGGGATGTCCCGGAGGATGTATTGCAGGAGCAGGAACGAATATTCCGGTATTGAAGGCGAAAAAGGATCTGGCAGCTTATGTAAAGAATTCAACTACGCCGATTCCGCCGAAAGAGCTGGAAGAAATTGAGCTAGAATAGGATTTACAAAAAAAATAAGCTGTGGTATGATAAATTAGACGTGGTCGATTTGCTCGACCGTTGGAGCGAGACGAATACCAATGCCAAGTTCCCACGTGTGATTACAGGTGTGGATTACAACCATTACAATGCAGGGCAGATGGACTTCTGTGTGCAGAAGGCTTCCTTCTTGCGCCTGTCGGCTTTGACCTTGGCATACAACTTTGACAAGAGCTTGATTCAGAAGATTCATTTGTCAAACCTTCGCCTTTACTTTACAGGTTCCAACCTCTTCTGCATCACAGACTATAAGGGGTATGATCCTGAGACAGGTGACTGGTATCCACCTACGAGAATGTTTACCTTCGGTATCAATCTTGCGTTCTAATAACCTCTAATTCTTCAGACAATGAATAAGACGATTATCAATATAGCATTGGCAAGTATGTTGCTGATGAGTGCAACATCTTGCTCCGACTTTTTGGATGTGAAGCCTACAGGCTCACTGACAGAGGATGAAGTTTTTGCTGACATCAATAATGTGGAGCCTCTTGTCACAGGTTTGTACAAGAGCTACAGAGGGTGTAAGGAAGGTCGCAATGGCTTGATGAGTTCCTTGGGTACTGACGAGACGCAGCAAGGCAACTTCCAGTTGATATCCTCTGGCGACCAAGCGGGTATGGATAAATACAATGGACAGCTCAATCCTACCTCTACCCAAGTGAAAGCCATCTGGGACAATCGATGGCCAGCTGTGACTTCGGCAGCTAAGGCTATCTATGCCCTCAAGCGTACCACTCCTTCGGCGAAGGCTACGCAGTTGATGGGTGAGGCTAGCTTTATGAGAGCAATGTTGATGTATGAGTTGACCATGTATTGGGGACGCATTCCTATCATTGATATGGATAGAACCCAAGAGTTGGGTGGTGGTCCACAACCAGAGAAAGACGTTTGGGAATACATACTCAGTGATTTTCAGGAAGCGGTCAACGACTTGCCTAACTCATACGACAATGAGCCACAGCGTGCCACCAAGGGTGCAGCACTCACCATGTTGGGCAGGGCTTATATGTCGGCTCCAGAGAGCACAGGACTTCGTGATTACGAGAAGGCTGACGAGTGCTTCAAGCAAGTGATGTCGATGGGGTATGAGTTGGTCGACAACTATGCTGACCTCTGGAGATACGACAATCCAAATACCAAGGAGTCTATCTTCGAGCTCCAGTTCGACTGTAAGTGGCCTGATTGTAATTACTGGGAGTTTGATATGGGTTCACGTGCTTGCGACTCTTGGTTTGGGCAGGGTTGCTCATTCTCAGGTTACGACTTCTTGTTGCCAACTCCATTTGCTAGAACCAAGCAGGGCGAGGGTGGACTTTGGGAAGAAGGTGACAAGCGATTTGATTCTTGCATCCGTACAGACTTTACTTATTACACCAATAAGTATTCGGGCGATGAGAGCAAGTATGAGTATGTGACACCAGACTTGTCGAAGACTTCTTGGACCGGAACCACTGACGAGTTGGCACCTCATATCAAGAAATGGGAAGACTTCCGTACCGACTACCAGTCAGGCTTGGGTATCAACAATATGTGGAATTCTGGTAAGAATTATCCAATGATACGTTATGCCGATGTTCTTCTCCTTCATGCAGAGTGCTTGAATGAATTGGGACAAACCTCAGAGGCTGTCACTCTGATCAACAACACGATTCGCAAGCGTGCTTTTGGTGGTACACTTCCTGCCGACAAGGTTTGGAATACAGGTATGAGCAAGGAGGAATGTTTCAATATGCTGATGGATGAACGTATGCGTGAGCTTTGCTTCGAGCAATGGCGTCGTATCGACTTGATACGTACAGGAAAGTTGGTAGAACTAACTCTCAAGCGTAATGAGTGGGCGAAGCAGTCGGGCACCATGCAAGCATTCCATGTGCATTATCCTATCCCTGATACGGAGATCAAGACCAATGAAGACTTTACTCTGGATGACCAGAATGAGGGATATGCAAAAGATACAGCAACTAAATAGCTCCAAATATATTCAATAGGTTATCATCTGTTAGTTAGGTTTATTTTTAAACTCAAAAAGAGGATATGTCGAAAAGTAAATGTATCCTCTTTCTTTTTTATCATTCAAAAACAGAAAGTCAATGCAACTTAAACAAAGATTACTCATAGCGGCTGGCTTGATGGCCTCGTTAGTTCCAGCGCAAGCTTTTGTACAAGTGCGTACTCTCCATGATGGATGGAAGGTGCGTAATGCTTCTTCCGAAATTTGGCATGAGGCACAAGTACCAGGTAACTTACATCTCGACTTGATGCGTGCCCACGTCATCGATGATCCTTTCTATCGACTCAATGAGCGTAGTGTGCAATGGATAGATAAGGAAAACTGGATGTATGAGACTTATATTACTCCTACAGAAGCAGAGTTGGATGCAAAAAATCAGGAAATCGTCTTCAAGGGATTGGATACCTATGCAGACATTTACCTCAATAGCCAACGGCTCGTTTGTGCCGACAACATGCACCGTGAGTGGCGTTGCAATGTGAAAGGTATCTTAAAGCCAGGCAAGAATCATCTGGAGGTTTATTTCAATTCCCCAGTACGTCGTAATATTCCGAAGTTTGATGCGCTCCCTTATCGCCATAACACCGGTCCAGACCAGTCTTGGCTAGGTGGTATCTTCGACAAGACCATCAGTCCTTTTGCTCGTACGGCAAGTTATGAATACGGATGGGATTGGGGACCACGCCTCGTTACCTTTGGTATTTGGCGACCTGTCTTATTAGAGACATGGAATGGACAGAAAATATCCAATGTTTGGCACATCCAGAATGATGTCACGGCGCAAAGAGCCAAACTCTCTACTATCGTGGAAGTGGAGGCTTCCGAGGATATGCCAGATGCTATTGTGGCTATTTCTGCCAATGGAAAGCAGTTGGCTTCACGTGCCACATCCCTGAAGAAAGGAATGAATAAGGTGCGTATGGATTACACCATGAACAAGCCTAGGCTTTGGTGGACCAATGGATTGGGAGAGGCTTACCTTTATGATTTCAAGACGACCTTGAAGGGGAAGGACGGAAAGGTCATTGACTCTGCGACGGAAGACATAGGTATTCGCTCCCTGAAACTGCACAACGATAAAGACAAGTATGGGCATAACCTGTATTTCGAACTGAATGGACAACCTTTGTATGCAAAGGGTTCCGATATGATACCTAATGACAACTTCCTCAGCCGTTGTAATGACTCAGTCTATCACGCTGTGGTAAGAGATGCCAAGGCGGTCAATATGAACATCATTCGTGTATGGGGTGGTGGTGAGTATGAGGATGATGCCTTTTACAAGGAGTGTGATAAGAATGGTATCTTGGTATGGCAAGACTTTATGTTTGCTTGTTGTACTTATCCTGCCGATTCAGCCTTCCTCGCATCCGTTAAGGAGGAAGCCATCTATCAAGTGAAACGCTTGCGCAACCATGCTTGTCTTGCAGTCTTGGTGGGTAACAATGAATGTCAGGATGTATGGTATGGATGGGGCAACAAGAAAAAGCAACTCGACGAGATGGGATATGGCGAGGAGGTAGGCAAGATGCAGCATGCTCTTTTCCATGAACTGCTGCCATCTATCGTCAAGGAATATGCTCCTAATATTACATATCGTCCGTCAAGTCCGTATGCTTTTGAAGATACTCCTAGTGATGGAGTCAATGGCGATGATCACTATTGGGGTGTATGGCACGGCGCTGAGCCTTTTGAGGCATATTATGACCATCGTGTCAGATTTCAGAGTGAGTATGGATTCCAGTCATTCCCTGAATATGAGTCGGTGCTGAGGTATGCTCCTTTTGAATATGACCACAACATCTATTCTGAGGTGATGATGCAGCATCAGAAGGCTGGTACTTATGCCAATCATCGTATCGAGGAATATATGAAGAGATACTATCATGTACCTTCTGACTTCAAGCATTTCTTGTACGTCAGTCAACTGATGCAGGGTGATGGCGTGAAGATGGGTATGGAGGCATATCGACGCGACCGCCCTTATTGTATGGGTAGCATCGTATGGCAGTTGAACGACTGTTGGCCGGTGGCTTCTTGGAGTAGCCGAGACTATTACGGAAGATGGAAGGCTTTGCATTATTTCACCAAGTATGCGTATGATGACATTTTGGTGGCTCCTCGTGTCAAGGTAATCGGTGAGACGAAGAAGCAAGAGAATAAGCAGGTTTCTAATTTGCCTACAGAACAAGGTGGTCAACTCAAGGTGGCTGAAAATACAACATCGAAGAGTGACAAGGAGGTGGAAATCAAGTTGGTCAACGATCGTCGTACCAGTGCCAAGGGTGAGTTGAAGATTCAAACCATCACGATGACTGGGCGAATCGCTCATACAGAGAAATATGCCGTCAAGCTGCCTGCCAATGATGCCATCCACGTGGTGACCCGAAAAGTCAATGATTTGTTAGGCGGTGAAAATCCAGAAAATGTCATCTTCTATATCACTTATCAGACCGGTGGAAAGACCTATTCCAACATCGCCTATGCCGTAAGCCAGAAGGATATGAGCTACCAGAAGGCTCATATCCAGACCATAGTCACCCCTTCTGGTGATGGTTACGATGTCAAGCTGACTACCGATGTCTTTGCCCGTGGTGTCTTCATGTCTATCAAGGGCATCGACAATTTCTTCTCGGACAACTATTTTGATATGTTGCCTGGCTCATCTCGTACCATACATGTGCGTTCCGCAAAAGACTTGGCTACATTCAAGAATGAGCTGGAAGTCGTATCTTTGGTTGATACGTACTGATCTGATAAAGGGCAAAGTGTTTTTTATTTATTGATGAAATGTTATCATCCTAATAAAAATCTGAAGTAAGTATCATACTCTAAAAGAAAAAGAAATATAGAAAATGAAGAAGAAAAATCTATATGTACTATTGGCCAGTGTCCTACTTGTGACATCTCCAATTCATTCAGTATCGGCCCAGAAGGTCGAAAAGAAACAGGCTCCCAAAAGTGCCGCGACTTCCTATTCGTGGCATCCTTGGAGAGGAAAGAAAGTGGCCTATTTTGGCGACTCCATCACTGATCCCAACACGATTCCGGGTACAAGCTTGTATTGGAATTTCCTGCAACAATGGTTGGACATCACTCCGTGGGTCTATGGTGTGAGCGGACGTGAATGGAACGATATTCCACGCCAGACGGATATGTTGCAGCAGGAGCATGGAGACGCAGTGGATGCCATCCTTATCTTCTGTGGAACCAATGATTTCAACAATTCGATTCCCATTGGCGAGTGGTACAATGTGACGGAAGATATAGTCGAGGCTGCCGTGGGAAAACCCAAGGAGACCGTTTTGCGTCGCCATCGCCAGTTCTCTATGAATCCAAATACTTTCCGTGGGCGCATCAACATCGCCATGGACAAGTTGAAACGTACGTATCCAACCAAGCAGATTGTCCTGTTGACTCCTATCCATCGTGCTTATTTCTATTATAGCGACAGCAATGTCCAGCCTGATGAAATGTATCCCAATGGGGCTGGGCTATATATCGATGATTATGTAGCGAGTGTTAAGGAGGCTTCCAACGTTTGGTCTGTGCCTGTCATCGACTTGAATGGATTGTCGGGCTTGTTTCCTCTGGAGGACGCAGGTGCCCAACTGTTCAATAAGAAGGATACCGATCGTCTCCATCCTAACCAGGCTGGCCATGCACGAATGGCAAAGACCCTCCTTTACCAATTGAGTGCCTTGCCATGCTCATTCTAAAAACAATCTTACCATTCGCAAACTAGAAAATATGAAAAGTAACAAGTATTTATTGACATTCGCCCTCTTGGTGGGCAGTATCCATTCAAATGCCGATGGCCTTCGCTGTGCCAAGACCGTCTATTCGCAACCTAATGTCCGTTTTATGCAGAAAGTGCGCACGGATACTTCCGAAGGCATGATAACGGTTAAAAATCTTCCCAAGGGGCTCAAGTGGAATGCCCAGCGCCGCTTGGTGGAAGGAAAAGTCAAGAAGGAAGGTGTCTATTCTTATACCATTTCTTATGTCAATGGTGGAAAAGTGCAAGACGAGAAGGTTACCTTGACGGTTTCCTCACATCTACAGTTGCCACTTCCTTTTATGGGATGGCTCTCTTGGAATACGGTCGAAGGCGATGTCTCTGAGGCAATCGTCAAGCAGGTCGTCGATATGTTTCATGCCAACGGACTCTACGAGGCGGGATGGAACACGGTGATGATGGACGATATGTGGCAGGCTCGTCAGCGTGCTGCCGATGGTAAGCCACAGCCAGATGCCAAGCGATTCCCCAATGGTCTTCGTTACCTGGCCGACTATGTGCATGGCAAGGGGATGAAGTTTGGTCTTTATACGGATGCAGCCGACAAGACTTGTGCGGGTGCCTATGGTTCTTATGGCTATGAGAAAATAGATGCCGACCAATATGCGGAGTGGAATGTGGATGTCGTCAAGTGCGACTATTGCAACGCTCCGTCTGAGCAAGATTCAGCCATCGTGCGTTATGGACGTATGGGCACGTCTTTCCAGCAGGCGAAGCGTCCTCTTACGCTCTATCTCTGTGAGTGGGGTGGAAGAGAACCTTGGCTTTGGGGTGCTGAGGCTGGCGGTAGTTGTTGGAGAATCAGTCCTGATGTCAGGGACGCTTGGACTTGTGAGCCTGGTGGAGCAGGTGTCGTGCAATGTATCGACATCATGAAGAATATTTCAGAGTATTCCGGTGTCAACCGCTTCAATGATTCCGATATGCTTTGTATCGGCTTGCACGGAACAGGTAAGTCTTCCAATGATCTTTGCTATGGTCATCCTGGCATGACGCAAGATGAATATCGTACGCAGTTCGCCTTGTGGTGCATGTGGTCTTCACCGATGGCTCTCTCATTTGATCCTCGTGCCAATACCTTGACGGCTGATGATATGGAGATGTTGACCAATCGACATCTCATTGCGCTCAACCAAGACCGAATGGGACAGCAAGCCGACTTGGTATCAGAGGCTGACGGGTGCATCATCTTTGCCAAGGACTTGGAGAATGGGGACGTGGCTATCTCTGTGACCAATATGACGGATGTGACTCGTAGCGCAGATGTCCAATTGGCACAGTTCTCAGCTCTGGATTCGACCAAGCGTTATCGATGCCAGAATCTTTGGACAGGGGAGTGCACGCAGCCTGTCAGAGGCGGCTTTTCTTGCGAGGTTCGTCCGCACGCCACGCAAATATACAGACTGAGTAAATAACAAACATCAATAAAAGCAATCAACAATGAAAACGAATTTTTTTATGACGATGCTGCTGTGGATGGTCTTTGCCATCTCTGGACATGCAGCGAATGTAGAGATGGATTTGTGGTCTAATGGTGCCCCGACAGCCAATGGTGACGCTTCAGACCAAGCCAAGGTTTGGGTGTATTTGCCAGATGCAGACAAAGCTACAGGACGTGCTGTGGTCATCTGCCCTGGAGGTGCTTATGGATTCTTGGCTATGGATCATGAAGGTCATCTTTGGGCGAATTATTTCAAGAGCCAGGGTGTGGCAGCCATCGTGCTAAAGTATCGTATGCCTCATGGTCATTGGCAAGTTCCCGCAGAGGATGCCGAGGAGGCGATCCGATTGGTACGCCGTCATGCTTCAGAATGGCATATCCACTCCAATGATGTGGGTATCATGGGATCATCTGCTGGCGGTCATCTCGCTACCACGGTTGCCACCCATGCTACGGGCGATGCTGCTCCAAACTTTCAAATCCTACTTTATCCTGTGGTGACGATGGATGCACAGTTTACGCATCCTGGGTCGCGTGAGAACTTGTTGGGCAAGAAACCAGACAAGAAGCTCGTCTCAGATTACAGCAATGAGCTAAAGGTCACGGATGCCACTCCCAAGGCCTTTATCGCCTTGAGCAGTGACGACAATGTCGTCTTTCCCGAGAATAGCATACAGTACTATATGCAACTTTATCGCCATCATATTCCTGTATCTATGCATGTCTATCCATCTGGAGGGCATGGATGGGGATTTAATTCCGACTTCAAGTATCATGCCGAAGTCTTGCTGGAGTTGAAGGCATGGTTGGATAGCTTCTAATTTTTTTACTTTTGCGTGGTGACGTAGCTATGGCTCCGTGGTCACGCAAAAGTTTTTGTGTGGCGATGCAAAAAAGTTCTGCGTGGCCACGCAGAAATAAATCCTCATAGAGGGGGAATGAAAAACTTCCTGATGTAAACAAATGCTTTGTTAAATAAAATCTGAATATACATCCATAAAAAAACTCCGCCACAAGCTAACGTGGCGGAGTTTTTTTATGGTTAGATGATTTTCCTAGTATCTTTCTATTCCTTGGTAATCTCGATGATATGGCTCACCATATCGTTGCTTGACAGTACTTTGATACCGACTTTCATCAGGTAATCACCGGTATAGACCTTGTCGTTGCATGACAACCATGATAGGCGACCTGGCATCAGGCTTACTTCTTTGACACGATATTTGGCGTTCGCATCCAAGCCCTGGAGCTTGGTAGGCAAGAGGTTCTCGTTGTATCGAGGATGGATGTCATAGGCGAATACCAATGCATGGCTCTTGTCTTCGCTGACACGCTGAAGTACGCAGTGCTCTCCATCGTATGGTGATACCAAGCGGTAGAGGTCTGGACTATAGATCACTGGCTTCAGACGATTGTACTCCTTGATAGCGTTCTGGCAATACTGCTTGTCCTCATCGCTTACTTTCTTGAAACCGATGTCGAAGCCCAGTTTGCAAGAGAAGGCTACATCAACACGGAACTTCATGCTGGCTCTGCCATTCCAGTCGGTGACATGGGCACACATTGCCTTGGAAGGCATGAAGTGGGAGAAGCCCCATTGGATGAAGAGTCGCTCTACAGGGTCGGTATTGTCACTGCACCAATACTCGGTGAAATACTTCAATGCCTCATAGTCGCAGCGACCGCCACCACCTGAGCAAAGCATCATGCGAAGCTCTGGATACTGAGCGTGGATGCGTCTTACCACTTTGTAGAATCCTTGGACAAAGTCGTAATAGAGATTGCCTTGGTTCTGCTTCTCGTAGTAAGAATAGATGTTGGTGATAGGGCTATTGCAATCCCACTTGAAGAACTTCAACTTAGGATTTTCTGTCATCAACTTCTCTACCACACCATACACATAGTCCTGTACCTTTGGATTGCTCATGTCCAAGACCAGCTGATTGCGGAAATAATAAGTCTCTCTATTTGGCAATTTCAAAATCCAGTCTGGGTGCTTTTCCGCTAGTTCGCTTTTAGGATTCACCATCTCAGGTTCTATCCATAGACCGAACTCCACACCATTGTCGTTGGAGGTCTTCACGAGGTAAGGGATGCCGTTTGGAAGTTTGTCCTTGGTTACGTCCCAGTCGCCAAGACCGGCGTTGTCGCTCTGTCGAGGGTACTTGTTGCCAAACCAACCATCATCGAGAAGGAACATATCGACACCCAATTCTTTGGCTTCGCCGATTAATCCCGTCAACTTCTCTTCATTGAAGTCGAAGTAGGTGTTCTCCCAGTTGTTGAGAAGAGTCAGACGGTCTTCCTTGCCCTTGTAGAGTTGGTGGTTGAGTGCCCAACGCTGGAAGTTGCGGCTACCCTCGCCAATACCATTCTCACTATAGGTGAAGTAGAAGTCTGGTGTACGGAATACTTGACCTTTCTTGAGGGAATAAGCGGAAGCATCTGGGTTGATGCCACTGATGATGCGAAGGGCATAGTTGTGATCTACCTCGAAGGTGAAGCGGTAGTTGCCCGTCCATCCGATAGTTCCCATGATGACCTTACCTTCGTTTTCACGCACTTTGCCTCCTAAGCCTACTTCGAAGAATGGCTCGACAAACATATTGGAGCGGCTTCCCAAGCGAGTATCGACCATTTTCTTGCCGTATGTCAGTTCGCTGGTCTGGATTTGCATCTCTTTTGCCCAGTCGCCAGAAAACTCATTCAGGTAATATTTCCCACTCTCGAAGTAGAGCATCGAGGAAGCATAGCGGCTGATGGTGATGTTGGACTTCTCCTGGTGGGAAATCTCGCTCCACTGCTTGATGATATTCTCTTGTGGATATGCCACATAATGGAGTATCACATTGACAGGATAGAGTTTGTCTTTTAGGCGGATGATAGTCTCCGTTCCGCCTTCTACTGCTTTTTGTTCGTGTGATACGTAACTCAATACAGAAGTGGGATTGCCATCTGCATGGCGAATTTCAAAGGCTGGCTCATAGTAGTCTTCTGTCCCCATGACAGGATAGACCTCGAAACCCTTGATGTTGGAACTGCTGGGAGTGACGTATGGCATACATAAGTCGTCCAGGTTGGTTTGGTCAGAAAGGCGGTTGCCCAGATAAGTCTGGTACAAGCGCCCATTGTCCTTCACTTGCAATACGAGTTGCGTGCTGTTGGTCGTTATTGAAATGTTAGAGTGCGCCAGCATAAAAGCTGGCACACTCAGTAAACTTACCAACGTGAAAATGAATTTTTTCATGTTGTTGCTTTTAAAATAGTTGATACTTGTATATTTTAATCTTGGCTAGCAGAGAGAGCAATGCCAGGAATCATTTCGGTTACTTAACCAAGACCTTTCTAGTCTGGTTATCCACCTTGACAAGGTACAGACCTGCAGTAGCAGAGATGACCTTGTTGGTTACACCCTTGGCAACGAGCTGACCTGCTGCGTTGTAAACGGAAACGGTAGCCTTGCTTGTGCCTTGTGCGAGGATTCCACCATCTACGGCAATCACTTGTACCTCCTTGTTGCTATTGTCGCTTACGGTCTTGATGCCTGTAGAAACATAGTCTGTCTTGGTGAAAGCGCTGCATACAGCATCAGGATTGACAGCAGATACGCCTACCTCATAGTTTGCCTCAGGAATGTTCAATGTGTATGACATAGAAGAAGGATCATCACTACGTAAAGTAGTCTGCATATTCAGGATAGGCAGCAGGAATGCTGCTGTTTTACCAGTGCCCGTTTGTGCAACTGCTATCAAATCTTTACCTTCTAGTATGATTGGAATTGCTTGTTCCTGTATAGGCGTGCACTCGTCAAATCGCATGGCGTCAAGCGCATCAAGCACATTTGCATTTAGTTTTAGTTCGGAAAACTTCATTACTTCTTTTTATTTGCCGACAAAGATAAAATAATTTTTGGTCTCAATTACATATTCAAATAAGAATCTTTGAATCCCAGGAAATAGAGCACTCCGTCAAGCCCGATGGTATTGATGGATTGTTTGGCATTTGCCACTACTTTGGGCTTTGCGTGGAAGGCGATTCCCAGTCCGGCGATTCCCAGCATAGGAAGGTCGTTGGCACCGTCTCCAACGGCTATCGTCTGAGCAATATCAACCTTCTCTACCTGAGCGATCAGACGGAGGAGTTCGGCTTTTCGTTTGCCGTCTACTACGTCTCCCAGATAGCGTCCGGTTAATTTGCCGTCTACAATTTCCAATTCGTTCGCATATACGTAATCTATGCCGTATTTCTTTTGCAGATACTGACCGAAATAGGTGAATCCTCCGGAAAGAATAGCAATTTTGTATCCATATTTTTTCAGTACATACATCAGGCGGTCTACTCCTTCCGTAATAGGAAGGCTTTCTGCTATTTCCTGCATGACTGATTCATCCAGTCCTTTTAACAAGGCTACACGACGTGTGAAGCTTTCTGTAAAGTCTATTTCTCCACGCATGGCGCTTTCTGT
>OGXZ01001692.1_pt1 | contig 12272 bp, 14 predicted proteins | sample 1576431 | NCBI WGS metagenome assembly OGXZ01 (sample SAMEA3541590, study PRJEB24748) | human gut metagenome | biome: human gut; feature: human-associated habitat; material: faeces | place: China | collected 2012
ATTAATAACCGTTCAGCTTGGTACTGGATGAAAGATGTAGCGTCTGCGTCTGAGTTCTGCACTTGCGGCGGCGATGGTCGTTCCGGCCATAACGACGCTTCTAGTGCGAGCTCCTATGTGCGTCTTCGCTTCGTAATCGCAGCGTAGCGAATCTGAAATCTCTTCCCATTTAATTCATTAAAAATAAATTCAATATAAACAGAGAAATACCTTCTTGAAGACAATTATTTATCTCTCAGGGAGGTATTTCTATGACAGAAATTGAAAAAATTCAGAACAATATCATTGAAAAAATGGCAACTTTGTTAAACAATGAACAATTAATTCAGTTAGAAAATGTTCTTTCTATTGAATTTCATGGTATTGAAGTTAAAGAAGAATGTACACAACTTGTAACATCAGAACGTCATTGGACTAAAACCTTGAAACTGTTTATTGCAAGTAAGCGTGTTGAGAATTGCGCAGAGGGTACGTTACAACGCTATCAAGATTGCGTGACAAGGTTGGTTACGACTTTGAATAAGCGATTAGAAGATATTACGACAAATGATGTACGCTACTATCTCGCTATGTATCAAGAACAAAGAGGAATTTCTATTTCATATATGGACACAATCCGAAGATATTTACATAGTTTCTTTGAGTGGTTAGCGGATGAAGAATATATATCTCGCAATCCATTGAGAAAGTTAAGGAAAATAAAGGTTCCGCAGACTATTAAGAAGCCTTTTACTTCTGCGGAAATGGAGCATCTAAGATGTAGCGCAAAATGCCAAAGAGATATTGCGATTATGGAATTTCTATATTCTACGGCAGGAAGAATTGGAGAAGTTGTAAGACTGAACAAATCAGATATAGACTGGAATAATAAGGAAGTTATTATATACGGTGAAAAAGGAAAACGTGAACGAAAAGTATATTTGACGGATGAATGTATTTATCATCTACAGAAATATTTGAAAACCAGAGAGGATAATAATGAAGCGTTATTTGTGAGCAATAAGCAACCTTATACTAGATTAAGCAAACAAGCTATACAATCTATGCTTAGAGGACTAGGAAATGAAACGGGCATTCATGTACACCCACATAAGTTTAGAAGAACCTTACTAAGTGATGCAGGTAAGAAAGGAATACCGCTACAAGAGATACAAGTATATGCAGGGCATAAGAAACCAGATACTACAATGATGTATGTAACGGTTAGTGAAGAAAATGTAAAAGCTTCTTTTAGACGTTATATTTCATAATGATAGACTAAATTATATGGTGTTTTGAGACTGTCAGGAATGGTGGTCTATTTGTTATGTTTATTTTTAATAATAATATGTGAATTATTTATCAGAAATAAACATAACATGATTTTGTATTGAGTTAGAGTAAATGGGAAGACCAAGAATTATCTACCGTTAATCGACCATATTATTTACGAAGTCTCTCCATTGACTTCTTCAAGTGCTAGTTCAATACCTTCGGGTGTGATAAACGTGATTTGTCGATTTTTGTCACTAAAATCAACCGTAATTTTATCATTTATTGTTTTACATATTTCACCATATAAGTTTCCGTATGATGTGGGATACTTTCGCAGTCCCATATAGGAGAACTTTAACACACCGACACCCTCATATCCGATAGCTAATATTGCACTTGGTTCATCATATTTATTTGCTTTACTTATATATGGACGCGCATATCTGAATGAGAAACTTTTACCACGATATGACATTATTTCACGCTTACTATTTAATTTATCACGTTTCAATGAAATTCATCTTTCATCTAATCGTTTTCGTCATTTTGCACAAAACACGTGTAAAAATACGTTGATTTCTCGTTGATGATTTTATGATTTTTTATGCAATTTGACGAAAAATTTTATTGTATCATAAATTCGTGAATAAAATTTATAGATTTTCTTTTGTATGAGATATCACAAGTATATTCTCACCTTCTTATTTTCATAAATTACGTTTTTGTTCATCAATAATATAACTTCCAAAATTATTAGGGCAAATAGCAAGTAACTTAACATAATATCATATTTTATATTCTCCTTTTGTTTTTCTGTATTGTAACTTAACACACATGAAAATTCATTAGGAGATTTTTTGGAAATTTCAAGACGTTCGCATAAACGTCTTATTTTTATGTAACAAAAAATTTTATTATTCAAAGGAGGATTTCTTTTTATGAAGACTTTTAACGCTTCATCATTAAAAAATAAAAACTCTAAAACAAAACAGTGGGAAAAGATACCTACTTTAAAGGGTGAATCTGCCTATGAAGCTGCGGTAAGAACAGGTATGTTCTCTGGTACTGAAGCAGATTGGATTAAACAGAACGGAAACGCAGGTGCTATTGCTACTGCTTGTCAAAATATTATTGGCGCAAATAACGCCGCAGCTCACAATTCTATCTATCGTGGCAAAAATCTAGGAACAGAATTTACATCAACAATGTCCACAAACGTCAAAAACGGTACATTTAAAGATATGTATTGTGGTGACTACCTTGTAATCAATGGAACTACATATAGATTTATGGATTTCGATTATTTATACAAAACTGGTGACACATCTTTAGATACTCATCACATCTTAGTAGTTCCTGATGCACCAATGTACAGTCATGTGATGAATGATACAAATACCACAGAAGGTGGTTATGTAGGTTCTAAGATGTATAAGTCTGGACTCGATCAGGCACTTGCAAAGATTAAGGCAGATTTTGGTGAAGCACATATTGTCACTTATAGAAATATATTAGTTAATACTGTCTCTAATGGTACTCCTAGCAACTGGGCTTGGTATTCAAGACAGATTGACCTTATGAATGAAGAGATGGTTTATGGAACAAGAGCTTGGTCACAGGCTTCTCAAAATGGTTTTGATACTGGTGTAAATAAGTCTCAGTTGGCAGCATTCAAACATAATCACTCTCTTATATCATCTTGCAGATTATGGTATTGGCTCAGGGCGGTTCGCTCCTCTACGAGTTTCTGCCGTGTGGGCAGCCATGGTCATGCGGACAACGGCGGTGCTTCTAATTCTGGCGGGGTGCGCCCTTGCTTCCTAATCAGCTAGTGTAGCGGAGCGAAACGCAGCGATCTTAAATCTCCACCCCTTGTGGGTGGGGTTAAGAGAGCAAGTGGAGTGAAGTGGAACGACAATTAAAAAGAACACAAGGAGGAACAGCGTGTCTGTTTTAGTAAAAGATAGGAAAAAGTCAAGTTTTGACGTAGTTGTTAAAGCACACGAGCTAAGATTAGTCTTCACTACTCTTCTATTTAGAGACTTCGGGGTGCAGGATAAAAATGATGTAGTAAGACGCAAATATAAAGTACATATTGATGATCTATACCCATATGATGATATGTCACTATATATTAATGTGGCAAAAGATAAGATTTTAAAATTAATCTCAGATTTGTCAACTAATGTTACAGCTGCGAATAGCATTTATCCAACAAATTTTGCGGAATGTGATTTACGCAGACAGTATCAAAACTTAGCAATCACTAATTGCTTCTCAACTATTACTGAATTACAGTACATAGCAACTGTATTCAGAGTAGACATCAATAAATATACAGTATATGTAGATTTACTTAATGATGAAATTGATAGATTAAAAGGTTGGAGAAAATCTGACAATAAAATACGAAAGAAAATTGAAAAACAAAATACATTAGCAGCTTAATTAAAAGCTTTTGGGTAATTTTTGACAGCGGTTCAATCCTCTACGAATTTCTGCAATGTGAACAGCAATGGTAATGCGAACAACAACAGTGCTTCTAATTCTAACGGGGTGCGCCCTTGATTTCGGTGCGTGTGTTAGAAACCGTGATATTCGGTGACACGTACCAGGAAGGAAGAATTATCCGTTCTATCATAAAGGTAGATAAAACATACAGTCGATGTGGCTATCTACGGATACAAACCGCCACTATAAACGACAGATAGTGTAAGTAAGTGTTTGTATGACTCTATATAGACAACTGCTTATGCGCTCTTCACAAGAGTCTAATATTAATTAAAAAAGGAAGTAATATGGAAAAATATAAAGATATTATGACGGATGCCAACAACATATATGAGGCATATCTAAGAACTATTAAATCAAGTAAATGGAAACCTGAAACACAGAAATGTATGTTAAATTTCTTAACTGTGATTAGCAAGAAAAAGAAAGAACTATCAGACCAAGATTATCAAACTCAAGAAGGCGGTGAGTTCTTTTTAAATGAACGTGGCAAAACAAGAGCCGTTTGTACAAAGAATATAGAAGATAGAATTGTACGACATGTTGCTTGTGATGAAATTCTTACTCCTGAACTGAAAAAGAAGTTGATATTTGAAAATGGTGCTTCTATTTCAGGCAAAGGTACAGATTTTAACAAAAGAATATTCGAAAGAGACTTACATAAATTCTATCGAGCCAATGGTTCAAATGGCGGATATGTGCTATTTATGGATTTCTCTAAATATTATGACAATATAATTCATAGTAAATTGCTCGAAGATGTGATGAAACATTTTGATGATGATTCATATCTCAAGTGGTTACTAGAAGATTTTATGAACTCATCTAACATAGATGTATCTTATATGGACGATAAAGAATATTCTGAATGTCTATATTCTCTTTTCAATTCTATTGATTATCGTAATGCTAATTATCCAAAACTAGGCGAAAAATTTATGGAAAAGTCCTTAGAAATAGGTAATCAAGATTCTCAAATATTCGGTGTATTTTACCCTCATAGAATAGATAACTATATCAAATACGTGCGTAGTGAGAAATATTATGGTCGTTTCGCAGATGATTCATATATCATACATAAAAGTAAGGAACATTTACAGGATTTATTGCAGGATATAATTAAGATATCTAATGAATACGGCATTCATATTAATCTCAAGAAAACTCGTATCGTCAAGTTATCAAGTACATATAAGTTCTTGCAAGTCAAATATTCTTTAACTGATACTGGTAAAGTCATTAAAAGAATTAATCCAAAAGCCGTTACTAGAGTTAGACAAAAGTTAAAATCTTTTGCTAAGAAATTGGACGAAGGTGAAATGGATATTCAGACTATTCATAACTGGTATAAGTCATGGTTTTCCAATTATAAATCATTAATGTCAAAGAAACAAAGGAAACACTTAGATAGGTTATACAATAAATTATTTATCAAAAATTGGAGGTATTCAAATGGTTAATATTATTTTATCTGATGGAACAGAGATTAAAAATCTGACCATTAATGGGACATGTTTAATTTCTGATACTGATGTAGCAAATGAACTGCTTACAGATGATAAGTTGCAGATTATTACTATCAATGAGGTGGAATACAAGAATATCACACTTGCAAGAAAGTGGATTGATGAAGATAAGACTTGGATCGCATTAAGGGAAAAGACTCAGAGTGAGTTAGATAAGGAACGTATTGCTGAGTTGGAATCTGTTAATGCTGATCTTTCAGCAACTATTGATTCTATTTTAACAGAGATTATCCCATCTCTGGGGGCTTAATGGAGGTATTAATATGGACAAATTTATGTCAAGAATGATTGAAGAGTCTGCAAAAGAAAGTATTGAAGCAGGACAAAATAAATATAGAGCTTATTTTATTAATACCAAATTATATGTCAAACATCAAGCAAAAGTAGATAAGAAACTTATTGCTGATGGATTTAAAGAAGTTATTGTAACAAAATAATTATAGCCACTGGATAGAATATACACTCTTCTATCCAGTGGTGTTTTTATTTATTGAGATTTAATAACTTATGTATATATGAATCAGTTTGAAGTACATCAGGGGTTTCATTGTCATTAATGACAACAAAATTGTTTGTTTCATTTTCAATGATTTTTCTGATATAATCAAATACATGCAAAGTATGTATGAAACTTTGCATCTGTTCATATGTAATAACATGTACATCATCTGACATTTCAAATATAAGGATCTTTAGACCTTTTCGATGCTTATACATTTTGATGAAGTCATTAATTTCTTTTTCATCAGAAGTGTTAATTTCATCTACTACATAGCTTTCGATATGGTCAACCCTCATACAGAGTAACTTGATGTAATTTTTAATCTCGTATAACGCCATTATTTTCCACCTCCTTTCTGGTCATGGTAGGGAAATTATATATGTAATATGATATAATTTCATTAGTAAACGATTGGTAAAAATGGAAATGAATGGTAAATAAAAGATAGATTTCATAACTTAAAGCAAATTATGAGAGTCTTGTGTCATAACAAGGCTCTTTATTTTTATAGAAAAATGAGGTGATATTATGGCAGAAATTAAAGGAATTGATGTTTCCAGATGGAATGGCAAAATCGACTGGAAAACTGTTGCTAATTATGGAATGGGCTTCGCTATCCTAAGAATCACAGAAAAAGGAAATATTGTTGATAGCACATTCGAACCAAACTACAAAGGCTGCATTGAGAATAAGATTCCTGTTGGAGTCTATAAATACAGCTATGCTACTACTATTGCTCAGATTGAAGATGAAGCAAATGTAGTTATTAAAACATTGAATAAAAGAAAACTGGATTATCCAGTGTTTCTTGATATAGAGGATAAATGTCAGGAGAATTTATCTGACAGTTTAATGATGAAAATGATTGAAACGTTTAGAGCTATTATTGTCAAAGCTGGATATAAATTTGGTATTTATTGCGGTTATTCTTGGTATCAGAACCAGTTACCAGAAGGTGCTAAAAAGTACGATGTATGGACAGCAAGATATCCGAGTAACGATACAGGAGAACTACAGGAAAGACTACGAGTTCCTGCTTCTAATGGTGTTATTGGCTGGCAATATAGCTCGAAAGCAACTATAAATGGTATTCCAACAAAAGTTGACCGTAATGTATTCTATAAAGACTATTCTAAATCCTCTACTTCTATAAACACATCTAATAATAACTCAAATAAAACACCACAAGGAAGTGATAATATGTCAAATAACATTATTCAAAACATAATTAATGATGCAGTATCTTTTGCTGTAGGAATCGCAAATGATAACTCTCATGGCTATTCTCAGGCAGTAAGAAGCCTTTACAATATTACAAATCCTAAGTCATTTGATTGTTCTTCTCTTTGCTGTACTGCTTATTATTACGCATTCTTAAAGAATGGATTAACAGCACAAGCAAATTATCTTAAATCTCATTGTAGTTATACAGGTAACATGCTTAATATGCTCAATGTAGGTTTTGAAATTGTAGCTAGAAATCAGACTGCACACGCACAAATGCAGAAAGGTGATCTTGAGCTTAATGTAAATTATCATGTCGCTATGGCGATTGATAAAGATAACATTGTACATGCAAGATCATCCGAGGGGACTACAAATACTATTGATGATTCTGGTAATGAGATTAAAACTCAGCCTTGGTATAACTACTCACATGGATGGACTCATCGTCTGAGATTTACGGGCAAAGGACTCAATTTAAACAATGTAAAACCATCTACAACAACCTATAAAAAATGGGTGGGCGCAGCTACAAAAGATGGCACAGATGTATTTGCCAATCATACAGGAACAACAAAATTATCTACATATCCAAAGTTGAACAAAGGTAATTTAGTAGATGTAATTGGTGTATCTGGAACATGCTATCAAGTGAAAATTGCAGATAAATTTGTAGGATATGTTGAGAAATCCAATATTAAAAATCCTAACACAGTCGTTGCAAATACAACTACGAAACCGTCTACTTCTAATGCTAAAACTTATAATAAGAAAGAAAAATGGAAAGGAGTAGTAACTGCTAAATCTGGATTAAAAGTAAGAAAATCACCTGGTACATCAAAAACAGATTTAGAATGTTCCTTTAGTCCATTAAAATATAATACACCAGTTAGTGTATGTGACAGTACGACAGGTTCAGATGGTAATAAATGGTATTATATTTTCTACAAAGGTAAATATGGATTCTCTTCTGCCAAGTATATTAAGAAAAAATGATTTTAGCTTTTTGCGGAAAGGATTGAGGGATATGAGATGATTAGCACATTGAATGAAATAAATTCACAGGGGATATTTACAATTATCCTCTGTGTGGTATTAGTTCTTCTATTGATCGTAGAAGGTACTAAACTGTGGAAAGGAACGCTTCAATCGCTTGACTTAAAGTCTGGTAAAGAATTAAGAGAAAATGCCGTAAACGAGCGATTAAGCACATTAGAAAGCGAATTAGAAAATGTTAAAACAACATTTCTGGATAATCAAGAAACGTATCATGGACAGAGTATTGAAATTCGTAATAATCTCCAAGCAAATCAAGAGAATTTGAGCAATCAAATGACAGAACTGAAACAATTATTCATTAATAAAGAGATTGATGATATGCGTTGGGAAATGTTAGATTTTGCAAGTGCAATTATGAATCATCGTAGATGTAGCAAAGAACAATACGATCATGTTATTGATACATATGTGAAGTATGAACAGATACTTGAAGAAAATCATATGGAGAATGGGCGTGTTACTTCTTCTATGGAATTTGTAAATGATAAATATAAAAAATTAATGAGCGTTGGATTTGACCACGATAAATTAGAAAATTAAATAATTATAGGGTAATCAGATTAATTTCTGGTTACCCTATTTTTTACGTTTACATACTAATTACAGGTATATAAACAAGATTTGCGTTCTTATTGTGACTATTCTTTAAAACAGCACGATATAACATCATAGCTTCTTTTTCAGATATTACATTCCCAAAAGTATTGAATTTTACATTTGGATTTATACGATAAATTTCATTAATAAGATTTTCTGCATTACTATTTTCATATTGTAATTGATTTGTATTCATAGCATCTTACCTCCATGCTTACATTATACAAACATTTGTTCTGCAAGTCAAGAGGATAAAATAATTTAGGACAGTTGAGTAATGATACTCTTCTGTCCTATTTTTTACGTTTATGAATTGTAAATAAAATAATACCCCACAGTATGATTTCTCACACCATGAGGTATTATATATCGTTTGGACATTAATAGAACTCTTTATAGTTCTACTGCGACATCAATGATTGCGTCAGACCATTGATTCTTACGTAAGTATTTACCAATAGACTTTCTGTAATCTTGTGCCATTTTATAAGTAATAATGAAGTTTAAGTTAATTATTTCGCCTTTGTTTCTGCGATAGCTGCCTGTGCTGCTATGGACAGAAGATAGGCTATCATCATTACTTAATATCTGAGCAGAATAATTATTTTTGCGTCCTTCTACTTGTGTGTCTAAATATATGTCTGAGTTCTTATCATAATCATTTCCTAAACTAATATACCATCTAAATTTATTGTTATCAAGAACAAGAACTTTTGAAATAAATTTATCAATGATATACTTTGGTAACTTAGGTTGTGAAAAATCTATAACCTCATTCATGGCTTGTTTTATAACCTCTATCTTCTTTTCAATTGATTCTGGTTCATCTGATTCAACTTCGTCAATTGTTAATTCAGAATTTAATATAGAAATCTGTTCCGTGATTGTATTTTTTGATTCAGCAAACTCTTCTTTTGATATTTCACCATCTGCTCTCATTTCTATTAAGTTCTGTAATCGTTTTTGTAGTTTTTCTATTTTTAATTCTGTTTCCTTGATATTCTTTTTATTTGGTTTTACATCTTCTTCATAGTTTTCAGATATCATTTTTAATGCTAATATAACAGATTCACCTTTATTCTTCCAAATATGTTCTATAACCATTTTTGCCATCATATCAAGTTTCCAATCTGCAACCATTCTAATTCCACAATATCCATCTGTGTCTAATCCGTTCTTTTCACGAAATTGTTTACTTCCATAATTAAGCTGTCTTTGGCATTGATAACCATATACTGCTTCACCTGTCTTATTAGTTCTCCATTTGTTTCTTCTAAAAGAACTACCACAATTACATAGAAGTTTTTTACTCCAAAATTCTTTTACGTCTTTTTTACCAGATAATTTATCGCCTACAGATTTTGTACGTCTAGCGATTATTTTTTGCACATCATTCCATTTATTTTGTGGTATAATAACAGGAATGTTTACTTTCTGATACATATAACTGTCTCTATCAAGATTATTAATTCTCTTTTGCTCAAGATAGTTATTACTATGTGATTGACCATAAGCAAGTACACCTGTATATGTTGATTTTTTTAGTATTCTCATTACACGTTCAGCAGACCATTTTATATCTCCACTTGCATTCTTACGTTGCTGAACAGATAATGACTTAGCGATTTTCATTGAGCCAAGACCATCTAAATACATATCATAAATCATTCTAACTGTTTCAGCCTGTTCTTCGTTAATTACATAGGTATTTCCAACACGATCATATCCTAAGATATTTCCATTACCATATAATGAGCCATTTTCTCTACTGATTTTTTGTCCTGCTTTAACACGATCAGAAGTCTTTCGGCTTTCTTCTTGTGCTAATGTAGCCATCAATGTAAGTCGTAATTCCCCATCACCATCCATAGTCCAAATATTATCATCTACAAAATATACTTCTATATTATATTTGCTTTTGAGTTCTCTGGTATATACTAAGGTATCTACTGTATTTCTAGCAAATCTACATACCTCTCTTGTTACTATTAAATCAAATTTCCCTTTTTTAGAGTCTTCAATCATCCTTAAAAATCCTGGACGTTTCTTTGCTTGAGTACCTGTTATTCCTTCATCAATATACTTTTCAACTAAATTCCAATTGGGGTGGAATTTTAATTGATCGTCATACCATTGCATTTGGTTTTGTAATGCTGATAATTGTGCTTCATGTTCAGTTGAAACACGTCCATAAAAAGCAATATTTCTTGGTCTATTTCTATCGATGGACGCTATATAATTATCCATGTTATCTCCTTTCAAAAATAAAGCCTATTTTATATACTATTATATATAAAATAAGCCTTATTTTCAACAGTATTTTTCTATATTATGTAATCTTATACTTTTTCAAAATATTATCATAAGTTCTTTTATTAATAATGCCTTGTTCATATAAGATATTTATAATAATCAATGCACCATTTTCATCACTGATTATATTATTTGATTCTTTTGCTTTTATATTAAATCACCCTTTATTCTTGTCCGTACTACCAAATCCACCATTGCGAGAGGTTTCTACTTTATCATCTTCTGTGATTCCATACTCCATGAATAATCCTTGTACAACATTGTCACATCTTCTAATCGTACATTCTTTATCTCCATTATTTTTCAGTTTAACAAAGATATGTCCTTCGTTATCACTGTAATAAAAATCCGAATCCACAATACCTGTTTGATTCATAAGATTTAATCCATATTTGAACCCTAATCCGCTTCTAGGATATAACATAAGTACCCAATCAGTGTTCATTCCGCATCTGATTCCAGTAGGAATTTTAATAGTTTCGCCAGGCTTTAAAGTGAATGTCAGAGGACTTACAAAGTCATATCCTGCGCTGCCTTTTGTTGCTCTTTTGGGTAGTGTAATTGCTCCATAAATACTCTCAATCTCACGTCTGGTTGATGTATCTAATTCAGTGCGATATATTGTTTGGATATTCTTTTTACAGTTCTGACTGCAAACCACCTTCAGAGAAGTAGTCAATTCGCATGGCATGGCGAACACCTTCCAGAGTCTTTTCCGCAGTTGCTCTCGCTGTAGCACTTCCCTGCTGCAAGATCTCGTAAACTTCCGGCAAACGCTGCTCCCACTGCTTGCGACGTTCCCGAATGGGACGGAGTTCTTCCTGCATTACATTGTTCAGGAATTTTTTTACTTTTACATGTCAATATCGTTTCGGACTTTCCGGTCTAAGAACGTAAAGTCAAGTATGGTGTAAATATGGTTTTTGCCGGTTAGCTTGTGCACCATTTCCAGATTCTTTCTGAAATCTATCTTGTCGTGAAACCCGGTGACGTTGTTGTATTGTCCGATCAGTTCCCAATTGGGATAATTGACTCCGGAGAATACGATTGGTATTCCCTTCAATAACGGATGATGGGTTTCCAATAACGAGTAAGTGGCCTGGTCATCGTTAACAAGAAGAACTTCAGGTTTCCATTTCGAAATAGAATCGAGAAAGTTATTGATCTTATCTATCTCTTGCTGTTCGTTGTTAATTTCACAATTCAGATAGAAGAAAGTAAGTTCTACGGGCACGCTTGCCGAGGAAATCATCGACAACATCGACCGTAAGAAGGACTGGAAGCGT
>OGXZ01001698.1_pt1 | contig 12260 bp, 8 predicted proteins | sample 1576431 | NCBI WGS metagenome assembly OGXZ01 (sample SAMEA3541590, study PRJEB24748) | human gut metagenome | biome: human gut; feature: human-associated habitat; material: faeces | place: China | collected 2012
TGCACTCGGAAAAGAAAGCAAGTTTTCTTTTCTCTCGTTAGCACGAGTTTTGCAGCACATTTGCAGCACGCTCACGCAAATAGCTTGTTTATAGACAGTGTGCATTTCGAGGAGGTAAAATAATAATGCGGTACGATTTGAGTGAGAAATGCAACATCCCAATAAGGTGTCAACTTCATCTAAAGATATGAGGCTCAAATCATACCAATCTATTTTTTCACCGTCACTAAAACAATTGTTTTCTTCTTGGTGTTAGAAATAGTGTGTATATTTGCATGACAAATAGAAACATACAAAAAAAACAAAAAAAAACATCTTACCATGAGTACAGTAATATATCCATCACCGATTTTCGGACCGATACACAGTCGCCGACTCGGTGTTTCTTTAGGTATCAACCTTATGCCAGCCGACGGAAAGGTGTGCACATTCGACTGCATCTACTGCGAATGCGGTTTCAACGCCGACCACCGCCCCACCCTTCCACGCCCCACTCGCGAGGAAGTGGCTGCCGCCCTGGAAGCCAAGCTGAAGGAGATGGCAGAAAACGGGCCGAAGCCCGATGTGCTGACATTTGCCGGCAACGGTGAACCTACGGCGCATCCGCATTTCGCCGAAATCATTGACGACACTATAAGACTGCGCGACAAATACTGCCCGCAGGCAAAGGTATCGGTATTGAGCAACAGCACCATGCTCCACCACAAGCAGGTGCACGAGGCACTGATGCGCGTTGACAACAACATACTGAAACTCGACACCGTAAGCATAGAATACATCAAGAAGGTGGACCGTCCGCAGCAGCCGAACTACAACGTGGAGGACATCATCGAGAGTCTCTCCGCCTTCAAAGGCCATGTCATAATCCAGACGATGTTCATGAAAGGGCAAGCAGACGGCGTGGACATTAGCAACGTGAAGGAGGAATACATCGAACCGTGGCTCAAGGCTGTGGAGCGCATCAAGCCGATGGAGGTGATGGTATACACCATCGACCGCGAAACTCCGGCAAAGGGCCTGCTGAAAGCTACCCACGAGGAGCTTGACGGCATACGCGACCGCGTGACAGCCATGGGAATCCCATGCACGGCATCATATTAAATCCCAATTAAAACCCAAACACAATCATGAACAGTCTATTCCTCGCCGCCACCTCGACCATCAAGGAAATCGAGAAGGTTCCCGAACACTCCGTGAAGGAGCTGCTCGACAAGTCTCATATGAACATCCGACTCGAAGACGCCATAATCTTCGGCATAAAGCTCGTTGTGATATACATCATCGTAAGAGTGCTCTCGGCGATAGCCAAATACCTGTTCCGCCATACGATGCGCAAACAGGCGGAGAAGGGAATGGACGTGACGAAGGTGATGTTTCTCAGGCAGATAGTGGTCATGGCGATATACATCATCGGATGCGCCTCATTTCTCTCGCTTATACCGGGAATGGAGAAGATAAGCAACTCCATACTCGCCAGTGCAGGAATCCTCGCCATGGCGGTGGGTCTTGCATCACAAGAGGCACTGTCGAACATCGTAGGCGGACTGTTCATCATCTTCACCCGCCCGTTCAAGGTGGGGGATTTCATACGGGTTGACGACGACGTGGTGGGGACGGTAATCGAGATAACGCTGCGCCACACCATAATACGCAACGTGGAGAACCGCATGATTCTGATTCCTAACAGCAAGATAAACTCTGCCACGATAATAAACTCCTCGTATGGCGACAGTTCCACCTGTGCGTTCATCGACATCGGCGTGTCTTACGACACCAACCTGGACGGGGCAATCGACGTGATGCGGCAGGAGATAATGAAGCACCCGCTGCTTTTAGACCACCGCACGGAGGAAGAGAAGAAGGCGGACGTGCCTGAGGTGGTGATACGCGTGGTGAATCTCGGCGACTCTGCCATAACGCTGCGTGCATGGGCATGGGCGGCAACGGCTGTAAAAGCCACGGTGATGAAATACGACCTCTTAAAGAGCATCAAGGAGCGCTTCGACAAGGAGGGCATCGAAATACCATATCCTTACTACAACCAGATAGTAAAAACGAATTGACGGGCAGACTCTTTACTCGTCTACCCGTCAATCCGTATACTTGCCAAAATGCCTTGCAAAATACAAAAGGCTGCAAGCAGTTATAAAAAAAACGGTCTAATGTCGATTGGGAATAATCCCCTATCGACATTAGACCGTTTAGGTTTTACTTCATATCCACATAGGGATTACTTCATTTCCACATAAGGTATCTTGTCCATGTCGCCATAGTCAAGATTCTCTCCGCCCATGCCCCAGACGAACATATAGTTGCTTGTGGCAGAAGCGCAGTGTACGCTCCACTCCGGAGACATCACAGCCTGCTCATTGTGCAGCCAGATTACGCGGGTCTCCTGTGGCTCTCCCATGAAATGGGCGATGGCGTTACCCTCAGGCAGATTGAAATAATAGTATGCCTCCACACGACGGCCGTGGGTATGGGCTGGCATAGTGTTCCATACTGAACCTGGAGCCAACTCGGTGAGTCCCATCTGCAACTGGCATGGACCGCCCTTGCCGCCGTTCTTCTCAGAGAGCACGTTGTTTACAATCAGCTGGTTGATGACGCGGTCGTTGCTCTCTTCCATTTTTCCGGCATGGAAGCTGTTTGAGTTCAAGCACTTCAGTTTCTTGGCGCGAGCTGCATCGTTGCATACAATCATCTGTGTAGGATATGCCTTGTGGGCAGTAGTGGAATTGATATAGAACTTGGCTGGGTTCTGTGCGTCCTTGCTTGCGAAGGTGATTTCCTTTGAACCGCGGCCCACATAGAGAGCATCCTTGAAATGCAGTTCATACTGCTTGCCGTCAACGGTCACCACACCAACACCCTTGCTGGTATTGATGATTCCCACCTCACGGTTGTAGCAGAAATATGGTGCCTTCAGAGGGTCGATGGCTTCGAGCTTCAGCACTTCGCCTACTGGCACTGCTCCTCCGAAAACGAGACGGTCGTACATTGAATATGTGAGGTGGATCTTGTTTGCCTCCATCACATTCTGCATTGTGAACGCACTACGCAGGCGGTCGGTGTCGTATGTCTTCACGTCCAATGGATTGCAAGCCGTCTGGATAGAATAGTCTGTCTGTGCATTGGCACACAGAGTAGTAGCCGCAAGGGCTGTAGACAACAATAGTTTCTTCATTATCTTGATAGTTTTTTGATTTATATTATATGCAGATCTGCCACATTGTATGGCATACCCACCTGCTTCAATTAGTCTTTCTTTGCCTCTCTGTCTTCCTTCACGATTCGTCTGTTGTTTATGAACATGAGGGCAAGGGTTATCACCGTCAATACTCCCATACCGAGATACTGCAGCTTGATGCCACGATAGATTACCCAACCGAAGAGAGAAGAGGCGAAATCAAGCGCACCGCCGGAGAATCCTTCCGGTATCTCGGCTGCCTTGTCGCCAGTGGCATCAAACACATGCTTTGCTGCCATTGTGAAGTCGGGTGCCATGTCGGTAACGAAATACAGGCCGATGACGAGAGCCACGAGTCCGATGATGAGCGTCTTCACCACATTGCCCTTGGTGAAAGGCAATACCATCGGGAAGAGGTAGAACATTCCGGCGAGCGATGCCAGCGGCAGGAACTGGTTGCCGGGCAGGAACACTGCCAAAGCGAGAATCACGGGAATGAGGATTATAGACACCACGAGAGTCGTGGGATGCCCGATAACAAGAGCCGGACTCATGCCGATATGCACCTTCTTGCCGTTGAACTTGGTCTTCACCAGTTCTTGTGTCTTCTCTGAAATAGGCTTCAGTCCTTCGATGAAAAGCGAGGTGATACGGGGGATGAGTTCCATCACGGCTCCCATGGTGACGCCAAGGAAGAGTATCTTCTTGATGTCGAGCTGTGCTGCCCATCCGATGAGCATACCCACGATCACTCCCAGGACGAGGGGCTCGCCGAGCACACCGAACTTCTTCTTCAGTCCTTCTGCGTCGATATCGAGTTTAGAGAAGCCCGGGATGAGGTTGAGCAACTTGTCAAACACGATGGCGAAGGGCATAAAGCTCTGGCAGAACGGCTGAGGAATGGAGATTCCTTCGAGGTCGTAGTATTTCTGGAATTTCTCTGCCGTCAGGTCTGCGCATACCAGGGTGATGATATAGCAAACGATGGCAGCGAAATATCCCCAAAGCAGACTCTCACCCATCACGAAATAAGCCACGGCTCCGATAAAGGCGAAATGCCAGTAGTTCCAGAGGTCGATGTTCACCGTGCGTGTGGTCTTGGTAATGACCATCAGGAAGTTCACTCCCAGACAGATGGGGATGATGAGCGCTCCCACGGCGGTGTTGTATGCCACGGCAGCTGCTGCCGGCCAACCCATATCAAAAACGTTGAGCTGCAGGTGATAGATGTCTGAGATTCCCTTCAGCGGGTCGTTGAAATTGGTGGTCAGCAATGCCGTCACCACTCCCAGTCCTACGAATCCCACACCGACAAAGAGCCCCGACTTGAGTGCCTTGCCGAATTTCATACCGATACACAGTCCGATGATGGTGAAGATGATAGGCATCATAACACTTGCACCCAGACTGATAATGTAGCCGAATACTTGTTCCATTGTATTTTCCTGTTTATGTTTTTTTGATTAGCTTGTTAGTAGATATAAATAGTTCGGGGCAAAGTTAGGCAAAATATTTGAATAAGCATCTTTATTATTGTAAAAAGTAACATTAATGCATAAATAGCGGACATGAATGACGGCAAAAGATAAATGACGTTAAAAGATAAGAGTATACAGTTCTGAATCTGTCGGAACACATGACAAGCAAAACGGGCATGGGTCAGAGCATAAAAAAACATAGTCCCTGCCATCACGGCTGAGACTATACACGGCAAATGCCTGCATCATGGATTTGCCGTAAAGCTGACGATAGACATCTGACTTTACGGAGGTATTTGCAAGGCACGCACAATACGCCAGCACAAGGACCAGGAGCAATGCGAAACGGTGTTTATTCTGCGGTAGATAAATGATCATTCTCATTTCAATGGGCTAAATAACGAAATATATTACAAATACCAAGTGTTTTCTGAAGGATTTTCATCCCGAACGGTCATTAAGCGCTTTGTGGAAGCATTTTATGACCGACAGCTATCCGGACAAGAGAAGCCCGGCATACCTCAATACTACGAAAATAGGGAACTAACCTCGCGGCCAATTCCCTACAAAAACCATGCTATGAAAAAATATTAGGTATGATTTACATTTTACTTATAATTCCAATATTAGATGCTTCAAGGAACGCAACTATAGATTCAATCTCCTTGCCTGGCGGCACCTGTTCCTTGATCTGGTTTATGGCATCAAACACGCTCGTCTGTCCGTGGAACACGAGGCGATAGGCATTGGCGATATGGCCTACCACCTTTGGTTCAATGCCCGAATTGTGGAGAAGGGTCTCGTTTACTCCTCCGTAGCGCACTGGGTTGTCAGTGGCTACGATAAACGGAGGTACGTCTTTGCTGATGCGCACACCGCCGGTGACCATCGAGGCTCCACCCACACGCACATTGGCGTTTACGATAACACCGGAAGAGAAGATTACAGCACTGTGGATTTCGCAGTCGCCGGCAACCTTAGTACCATATCCGAATGTGCAGTAGTCGTCAACCTTTGTGTCGTGAGACACGTGGACACCCTCCATGAAGAAGTTACGGTTGCCGATACGTGTCTCGCCGGTCTTGAATGTGGCACGGTTGATGACAACATTCTCACGGAAGATGTTCTCGTCGCCGATAATCAGCGGTGTGTCGTCACCACTGAAATTGAAGTCCTGTGGCTCAGCACCGAGCACGGTGTTCTGATAAACCTTGTTGCCCTTTCCCATCCGTGTGCCCTTCATGATGCTCACGTAAGGATAAATCACGCAGTCGTCGCCGATGACAACGTCGTCCTCGATATAGGCGAAAGGATAGACAGTGACATTCTTGCCCAACTTTGCGCCCGGGGCTATATATGCTTTTTCACTTATCATGATATACAAGTTTAAATGGTGTGTAACTTTAGTTTCTTCCTCCGCCGAGAGCGTAGTAGAGGTTCACAACAGCCTGCATCTTGTAGAAATCATCTGCCACCTTGGAGAGCTGCGCATTGAGCAGGCTCTGCTGTGCGGTGATTACCTCAAGATAGGTGCTGCTGCCCTCGTTGAAGAGAAGCTTGGTGTATTCCACGTTCTTGGTGAGACTTTCCACCTGCTTCTGCTCCAGCTTCGACTTCTCGTCAGAAGAGTTGTAGAGCACCAGGGCATTGCTCACCTCACTGCCGGCAGAGAGCACGGCATTCTGCCATGTGTTATATGCCTGTTCCTGCTTTGCCTTGGCCACCTTGAGTCCTGCCACGAGCTGACCGTGGGCAAAGATAGGCTGCACGAGGCTACCTATGGCATTCCACAACATCTTGCCAGGGTTCACGATACCTGCACCACCGCTGTTGGTATATGCACCAGAACCGCTGATTGTGATGCTTGGATAGAAGCGCGAACGAGCCTGGTTGGTGTCGTAGAAGCACTGTGCGAGCGACATCTCGGCGTAATGCACGTCGGGACGGTTGCTCAGGAGCTGTATGCCGATGCCGGTAGAGAATTCCGAAGGCAACGACTGCTCGTCGAGCTTTCCGCGGCTGATTGTCTGTGCCGGCTGACCGAGCAGAAGGGAGAGGGAATTCTCCACTTCACGAATCTGGCGCTTCAGGTCGGCTGCCTGTGCCTGCACCGAATAGTAGTTAGACTCGGCGCTCTGCACGCCAGTCTCCTTCACACGTCCCAATTCCTTCTGGAGCTTCATGATTTCCCATGTCTCCTTGGTGAGGTTTGTCATGTTGTCTACAAGTTCCAACTGCTTGTCGAGCATCATGAGAGTATAGTACATGTTGGCGATGTTTGAAATCAGACCAGTCTGCACCACGAGCTGATAATCCTTGGTGGCGAGCAGCGACATCTGTGCGCTGCGCTTCACGTTCAGCAGATTGCCGAAGAGGTCGATGCTCCAGCTTGCCTGCACTGGCAGTGAATATGTCTTCGTTGCCTTGTTGCCGTCCCACGAAGAGATCACTCCCTGTGGCGAGAACGTGAACGATGGCACAAAAGCGAGCTTTGCCACCATGAGCTGTTCCTCCACCATCTTCACGTTGAGAGCGGCGTTGAGCATGTTGGTGTTGTGAGTCAGTCCCTGCTCGATGAGCGACTGCAGCTGAGGATCGGTGAAGACGCTGCGCCAAGGCAGGTTGCCGAAGCTCGTAGTGTCGCTTACGGCGAGAGTGTCGGCGATGGAAGCGGAGTCGCGCACCAGGCCCTTCACATTCACGTCGGGACGCTCGTATTTATTGTATATTCCGCAGCTGCCAAGCAACAGACCGGCAGAGGCGAAAGCTATAATACTCTTGATCTTCATATAGATAATGTATTTTTATAATCCCAGACCCAAAGGAGGTGAGTTTCTCCGATGGGACTGGATATATTATTTTATTTCTTTGAGTGCTTGTCGATCTGTGCCTGCAGCGCACCAGCCACATATGGGTTGGTATACTGTTTCACCTCAGAGTCAACAGAAGCATTGTCGCCCTCAAACTCGATAGGCTTGATCTTCTCCTGCAATGTCTGGAAGATGTAGAACAACGCTGGAACGACCATAATCTGGCAGAGCATACCGATGAGCATACCACCTACGGCTGCCGCTCCGAGTGTCATGTTTCCGTTGTAGCCTACGCCCCATGGCATGAGCAATGGCAACAGACCGATGATCATGGCGAGCGAAGTCATCAGGATAGGACGCAGACGGGCAGAAGCTCCGAGCACTGCCGACCATGAGATGGCCATACCCGTGCGACGGCGTTCAAGGGCGAACTGCACGATAAGGATGGCGTTCTTGGCGAGAAGTCCCATAAGCATGATGAGCGCGATCTGCATGTAGATGTCGTTGTTCTTACCAAACATGTTGGTGAAGAGGAACGCTCCGGCAAGACCAAACGGAATAGAGAGGATTACCGAAAGCGGCAGTACATACGATTCATACTGTGCCGAGAGAATCAGGTATACGAAGGTGAGACACAACGCGAAGATTATCGCAGTGGAGTTGCTTGATTCCTGCTCTGTACGTGTCAGACCTGAGAACTCGTATGTGTAACCGGCTGGCAATGTGGTCTTTGCCACCTCGTCCATAGCCTTGATGGCATCACCGGTAGAATATCCGTCGGCAGCAGAAGCGTTCACGTTGATAGAGGTAAACAGGTTGAAACGGTCGATCTCCTGTGGACCATATACACGCTCCAGGTTTACATACTCCTGGATAGGAGCCATCTGACCAGTCTGAGTGCGCACGTAGATGTTTGCAAGACTCTTCAGGTCGGCACGGTCTTTCGGCTCTGACTGGATATACACACGGTAGAGCTTACCGTATGAGTTGAAGTTGCTTGCATACATACCTCCGTAGTATCCCTGCATGGTGGTGAGCACCGTGCTTGGGTCGATACCGCTCTGCTTACACTTTGCCACATCGACATCAATCTTATACTGTGGATATTTAGTGTTGTATGATGTCATGGCATTGCTGATTTCAGGACGCTTGTTGAGCTCACCGATGAACTTCTGGGTGATGTCATAGAACTTGTTCACATCGCCACCGGTGCGGTCCTGCATAGAGAATGTCATACCGTTGGTAGCAGAGAATCCCTGCACCATAGGCGGCTGGAAGGCAAGAATCTGCGCTCCCTTGATGGCTGCCGTCTGCTTGTATATCATACCGAGCACCATACCGGAACCGAGGTTGTGCACACCGATATACTTCAGCGGTCCCTCAAGTTTCTGACGCTCCTCGAATGACTTCAGCTTGATGATGAACGTACCCTGGTTGGATCCCTGGCCGGCGATGAAGTTGTATCCCGTGATACGCATACGGCTGGCGATGGCAGGGTTGGTGGCGAGCATACGGTCCACCTCGTCCATCACCTCGTTGGTCTTCTTCATTGAAGTTCCTGGAGGAGTGGAAACGGTACAGAATACAGTACCTGTATCTTCGTCAGGCACAAGACCTGTCTTTGTGGTTGACATGAGTACTGCCATTACTGCGATACCGACAATGACAGAACCTATTGCGATAACCGGACGCTCAACCAAGCGACGCACGCCCTTGGTGTACTTAGCCTGCACCTTTCCATAGGCAGCGTTGAACGAAGCATGGAAACGGTCTACCATCGACATCTTGCGCTCTGAACCGTCCTCGTTCTTAGGCTTCAGCAACATTGCACAAAGCGCTGGAGAAAGAGTCAAGGCGTTGAGGGCTGAAATGATGATGGAGATGGCCATCGTTATACCAAACTCACGATAGAAGGTTCCTGACGTACCACCCATGAAAGACACCGGCACGAACACTGATGCCATAACGAGGGTGATGGAGATGATGGCGCCCGAAATCTCGTTCATGGCATCGATAGAAGCTGTCGTCGCCGACTTGTATCCAAGGTCGAGCTTGGCATGGACAGCCTCGACCACCACGATGGCGTCATCGACCACGATGGCGATGGCAAGCACGAGGGCGGCGAGCGTCAAGAGGTTCAGCGAGAAGCCGAACACATACAGGAAGAAGAAGGTACCGATCAACGACACTGGCACGGCAATAAGCGGGATGAGCGTCGAACGGGTGTCCTGCAAGAAGATATACACCACGATGAACACGAGCACGAATGCCTCGAAGAGGGTCTTGATGAGGTCTTCGATAGAAGCGAAGAGGAACTCGGTAACGTCCTGCATGATATCGAAGTGGATGCCAGGAGGCATTGTTGCTTCCTGCTCTTTCAGCAGCTTCTTGATGTTTGTAGCAATTTCTGTAGCGTTAGAACCGGCAGTCTGTGTCACCATCATGGTTACAGACGGCTTGCCGTTGTTCTTTGACTCCACGCTGTATGAGAGGGCTCCCATCTCCACGCGTGCCACGTCCTTCACACGGATGGTCTGTCCGTCTTGTGTAGACTTTATGATCATGTCGCCGAACTCCTCTGGAGTCTTCAGACGACCTTTGTAACGGAAGGTGTACTGATACTGGTTGTCAGACGATTCGCCCACAGAACCAGGAGCTGCCTCGATGTTCTGCTGAGCCAGCACTCCTGTGAGGTCGGCAGGAATCAGTCCGTAGCTTTTCATCTTCACCGGGTCTATCCAGAGACGCATGGTGTAGTCTTTCTGGGAGAAACACTGACACTCACCCACACCGTTCACACGCTTGATGGCAGGAATGACGTTGATGTTGGCATAGTTGGTGAGAAACTTGTCGTCGTAGCGGTCGTCGTCGGCAGTAAGACCGAAAAGAATCACCGTTGACGACTGGCGCTTCATCACCGTCACACCGGCCTTGGTAACCTCGGCTGGCAGAAGAGCTGACGCCTGTGACACACGGTTCTGAACGTTCACCTGACACATGTCGGCATTCATACCCTGCTTGAAGAACACTGTGATGGAAGCCGAACCGTCGTTTGTTGCAGAAGAGGTCATGTATGTCATTCCCTCCACACCGTTGATTGACTCCTCCAAAGGAGCAAGCACGGAATTAAGCACTGTCTGCGAGTTGGCACCCGTATATGAGGCACGCACCATGATGGTAGGAGGCGCCATGTTCGGGTACTGCTCGATTGGCAGCGAAATGAGTCCGATGACACCGAGAATCACTATCAGGATAGAGATCACGGTGGAGAGCACCGGGCGTTTGATAAATGTATCTAATCTCATTGTTGTAATTTTATTTAGGTTGACGAGTTGACAAGTAGACAAGCTGACAAGTCAGCCGGAGAACCGACAGGCCGGCTTAACTGCAAGAAGCATTACATCAACTGCCTGTCTGCAATCATGGCTGCCTCAATCATCCACTACCCTTTTTGACGGGTCATGCGAGGACTCCTTGCCATTTCGTCTCTTCTCTACTTGTTTATTTTCCGAAAGCCTTCTTCAGCTTGCTCAGGTCGCCCTGGTCAGCGCCCAGAGCCTCGGTCTTCTTCAGTTTCTCCTGATATTGTGCCTCTGTGAGAGGAGTGATCTTCTGTCCGTCGGTAAGACCTGAGATACCGTTCATCACGATACGGTCGCCTGCCTTCAGGCCACTCTCGATGATGTAGTTCTTGCCGTCGTTGTTAGGATTCACGGTCACAGGGGTGTATTTCACCTTGTTGCCCTCGCCAACTACGTATACGAAGAACTTGTCCTGAACCTGAGATACGGCATCCTGCGGGATGATGATAGCCGAAGAAGACACATGTGGCACCACGATGCTGCCAGAAGCGCCGCTCTTGAGCAGATGCTCAGGGTTAGGGAAGTCGGCACGCATAGAAACGGTACCTGTAGTAGGGTCGATCACGCCGCTCACTGTAGCCACATGTCCGTCGTGGTTGTATACAGTTCCGTCAGCGAGCTGCAGCTTCACGGCTGGATAATCCTTGATTGCAGCATTGATACCGCCAACGCCCTTTGTCATGTCCAGAAGGTCTTTCTCTGTTACTGAGAAATACACCTGCATAGTGCCGATGCTCGACACAGTGGTGAGTGGCTGCTGGCTTGAAGCGCTCACCAATGCGCCCACACGGTATGGCAGATCGCCTACGACACCGTTGGCAGGACTGGTGATATAGCAGAAGTCGAGGTTCTGCTTGGCTGACACATAAGCTGCTTCGGCCTGTGCCACGGCAGCATAGGCTGCCTCGAGATTGTTCTTTGATGACTGAAGCTCGTAAGTACCGATAACGTTGTTCTTGAAGAGCTTCTCATTGTTTGAGTATGTCAGCTTGGCTGTGTTGAGCTGAGCCTTTGCTGTGTTCACGGCTGCCCTTGCCTGGCGCACGGCTGCCTGGTAGGTCTCGTTGTCGATGACGAAGAGGAGCTGGCCTTTCTTCACTGCCTGGCCTTCATGCACACACAACTTGGTGATGAATCCAGACACCTTAGGACGGATCTCCACGTCCTGCACTCCCTTTATCGTAGCAGGATAGGTGGTCTGCAGCTCTGCTGACTGCACACCTACTGTCCTTACCGCATATTCGTCGTCGCCGAAATCCGGTTTTCCACTTTTCTTGCCTCCGCCGCATGACACGAGCACTGCGGCAAGCAACAGAATAAATAAATTACTCTTTTTCTTCATACTATTTATAATATTAAAGTTTTCCTCATAGAGGTTCGGATTCATCTGCTTCAGTCTTGGCATCACACTCAGGATAAC
>OGXZ01001699.1_pt1 | contig 12258 bp, 9 predicted proteins | sample 1576431 | NCBI WGS metagenome assembly OGXZ01 (sample SAMEA3541590, study PRJEB24748) | human gut metagenome | biome: human gut; feature: human-associated habitat; material: faeces | place: China | collected 2012
TTGACGAATTTTGTATAAAGGTTGTACATACGATGGTTTGAACTTAATGTTTTGATCACCACTAAGTTACTAAAAATCAGCGACATGTACAACTTTTTACTCATATTTATCAACTTAAATTAATTCCGCCAACGGGTAAGATATACAATGGATCTGAACGACATAGTAACCGCTTTTAAGAATCATCAGCTTCAATATGGACTGAATGGTGATTCAACACAGCAGGAATTGTACAAATGGAAGTTGGTGACCAAGCAAATTGGCCATCCAAATACTGATGCGGAAGATTTTGCAAAAGAGATAAACGCTCTTAGATTCCAGAATCTTTGCTACAGTACTCAGTTGACTGCTATAAGGCATTTTGCAGAATACGAACCTGAAGACTATCGAGAAGCATTTAAGGACTTATTTGATGAAAATGTTGATTTACAGCAGCGCATAGACACATTCACTTCCTCGTGCAAAAACCTATGGGACGGAAAGATTAAGAAGAACTTTGGACCTAACACAAGTGCAATGTGTGATGAGAGGTTGATAAGTTGTTTCTTGACCTTACATGACCCACAAAGGTACACGTTCTACAAGAGTGATGTATATGCTAGTTTATGCAATCTGCTCGGTGTTGAAACAAAAGCAGCTGGTCTAAAGCTTGTTCATTTCTATGAATTGCTCAAACAGTATCTGATTCCCCTTGTTGAACAAGACACCGAACTCATGGACTCTGTCAATGAAGAATTACAGAAGGAAGAATGTCTTCAGAGTACTTTACTGACAGCACAAACCGCATTGTGGCACTATGTTAGCACGTTGCGCAAAAACAACAAACAAGTTTGGCTGTTCTATCCTGGTGAAGACAAACAGACCTTTGACGACATGGTTGAAGATAATTATATCTCAATCTACGAATGGGGTGAAATCGGCAGCCTTGACAACAATGAGCTTCGTGACCAGAAAGGGATTAGGAATGCTCTGAAGGAAAAAGTTGAAGATTATAAGACCAAGGAACCTAGCCATTCTGTCAAGATGCTTTATAATATGAAGCATAATATGAAAATCGGTGACTACGTGCTTTGCAGGAATAAGGACTTCAATCGGATAGTAGCTGTTGGAGAAATAACTGGAGGTTATTACTTTAATCCAGATCATCCTGTGAACAATCACTGCGTAGAAGTCAAGTGGAAAAGAGGTGACTGTGATATAACACAAATTTTGAAAGAATCCAAAGATTCAACATCAGCTGCACCCCGATTACAAAATGTCACAAAGAAAGACTGGGCACAGAAAATAATTGAAGTTCTGGAAAATTTGGATGGCGAAGAAATAACAGATAGTCGAACAAGTAATGATTCAGTAATGATGGAAGAATTAGAAATACTCAAACAAAAGAAACAGATTATCCTCCAAGGTGCTCCTGGCACAGGTAAGACATACAAAACTGCCGCCATTGCCGTAGGCATGTGTAATCCGACCTTCTCTGATTTTGCGAACCATCAGAAGGTTATGGAAGAGTACAAAAGATTACAGAATGAAGGACAAATAGCCTTCTGTACATTCCATCAGTCTATGGACTATGAAGACTTTATCGAGGGTTTGAAGCCAGAGGTAAAGGGCGATGCCGTAGAATATATTGTCGAGAATGGCATATTCAAGACTATCTGTGAGTTGGCTCAGACGAAAGAAAATGCAGACATTGCGACTTGTATTGATAAATATCTCCAGACCATAAAGGGGTATGAGAATAAAAAGACTATTCCTACATTGTCTGGCAAGTCTGAGTTGTATGTGTGGTGGACAGAGGGCAATGACACCATCAGTACACGCAGTGTTTTGTCAAAGAGTGAAAAAGGAGACCAGTATTCACCTTCACCCATTAACATTGAGAAGGTTAAGATGCAGGCACTTGGCGAAGGTGTAGAGAACAACTGGCGACATTATGCCCAGGCTTTCATTAATGCGGTGAAGAAGGAGTATAATCTGGAGAATCAGGTTTCTGATAAGCCATACGTACTTATTATCGATGAAATAAACCGTGGCAATGTTTCCAAGATATTTGGAGAACTAATCACGCTGCTTGAAGCAGATAAACGCAGTGGTGGTGGCACACATCATATCAGTTTGAAGTTACCATACTCAAAGGAAGACTTCTCTGTTCCATCAAACCTCTACATCATTGGCACGATGAATACTACCGACCGTTCTACGGGAACTATCGATTATGCGGTACGTCGTCGTTTTGCTTTTGTTACATTGGAATCTAAAGCAGATGTTATAGAGAACTGGTGTAACGCTCATTCTGTACCATCCGATGTCAAGAAGGCTGCTCTTGCCTTGTTCGCTCAGATCAATGGCTTAGGAAAGACTGATAACAGTTCTTTCATTGCAAAGCACAAAGCTTCCGATTTCGAGTTGGAAGATTTGAAGGTCGGCCACAGTTACTTTATGGCAAAAGACATGGCTAGTTTCAAACTGAAGATGCGCTATGAGGTAGTTCCTCTCATCAAGGAATACATCAAAGACGGCATTCTCAGGAGCATGTCCGACGATGATAAGTACTTTGAAAGGTGGCAGAACGCCGAGTGCTATAATCCCTCATTAACTAATTACGAGACAGAATAATGCAAGAACACGAAAAGATACCATACGATTCCTTATCCTTTCAAGATTATTGGGGGGAAGGTATGCGTCTTCCAGGCCAAAGCAAAGGTCTGGATAGATGGTTCTTTCAGTGGCAGTGGCGTAATAGCCCCGTTATAGATGACGAACAAGATTCCGACAAGCCGTTTGTGACGGAATCAGGCTATTATGCTTCATACGTCATCGGTGCGCAGTGGTTTGATGAAGCAAAAACCATGCCGCTTGTCATAACAACAAAGCATGGCTGTGACCGCATTGACTTCTTAAAGATGTTCAGCGTCTGTTTCAATAGTGGAATTGAAGCAAAAGAGTTCTCAAAGATATATGCTGTAGATATGGAGCAACCCCGTATCAAAGCACCAGAACTTAAAAGCGTCCTGAGTCCTCTTATTGTTGCTCATTTCCTTACCATCGTTAGGGAAATTGTCAAAAGAGGATTGAAGAAAGACTATGTACAGCGTGAAGAAAACCTCAAAAAGGTAAAGGGACGTATTGACATCTCCAGGAATGAGCGCATGAACATTTTGAAGAAGCGATTTGACAAGGTGTTTTGTCGTTACCAAGAGTATTCTGAGGACACGTTAGAGAACAGGCTGATAAAGAAAGCACTCATATTCTCTCAACAGGTTCTGCAGATGGCAGGAATCTCCGAAAGCCTTCTTTCATTGCAGCACACCATACATGAGTGCTTGTCTGCTTTCAGTAAAGTCGGCGACCAAATAGAGGTTTGGGAAGTCAAGGCCATCAAGCATCATAAATTATTCAAGGAATACGATGATGCTATCAAACTTGCTCAGATGATCCTCCATCGCTATGACTACAGTATCACCAATATCACTACAGCTGAAGAAGAGTATTGTCCTGTCTTCTGGATAGACATGGCCATGCTATATGAGCATTATGTGTTAGGATTGCTTCGTGAAGCCTACGGAGAAAAGATACGTTATCAGGTACATGGTCATACAGGCTATCCTGACTTTGTTTGCTATTCACCCAAAGTTGTATTGGACACTAAGTACATACCAAGGTTTGAATATGGCAATCTCGATACTTACATTGTCCGTCAGCTGAGTGGATATAGTCGTGATAAGTGGATATTTCCGATAAAGCCGCAATCAAATATTCCATGCGTGATCATCTATCCCGTTGAAGGCGAGGAAGAAAATCCTTTTAAGAAGAAGCAACTGGAAGACTTCCTTAATGTAGAAGACCGTTGTCTTTGGAATTTCCACAGAATCGCAGTACCATTACCAGTCTTGAATGTCACCCAATAAAGATATGTCAACCTGTTGGCGGAATTAATTTAGTGCATACTTAATTCTGCCAATGGGCTTGTCGTTAATGAAGTTTACGTATTGCAGAATGGTAAGTGCACTAATTTTGCCAATGATTCTGGCAAACAAACCATTCGTTATTTTCGCGTAGTTCCTGATGACCAGGAACTGGTCTGTAAGTTGTGAGAATATTGTCTCAATCCTCTTTCTTGCCTTTGCAAACGGAATGAATGTCGGTTTCCAATCCTTTTGGTTGAGCCGATACGGACACTCCTGTCTTATGTGTGCGGTTTCGAACAAGTCAAGCTGTACGTCAGCTCCAATATATCCCTTGTCGCCATAGATGCTACAGTCGTGATAGGCGTGTTTTACATCTTTCATATAATGGAGGTCAGCCACACTTTATAGTCGAACAACCATTTCTCACTATCAACGCTCTCTGTCTCTGCCGTCAGGGACAGTGCCACTACTTCCAAGTCAGAAAACTTGGGGACAGGACCACGGCGTGGAACATTACCCGATTCATTGACGAGATTTTCAGAGAAATGCTTGCATATCTCAAGTATTTTGACGAATTTTGTATAAAGGTTGTACATGCGATGGTTTGAGCTTAATGTTTTGGCCACCACTAAGTTACTAAAAATCAGCGATCTGTACAACTTTTACTCATATTTATCGACTTAAATTAATTCCGCCAACGAGTTGGTTTAATAAATTGAGGCTTAACATGGCCAATTCTTTAAATTAAAAGAAGATGAAAAATATATTTATTGCATTCTTTATTTTCACAATAATTAGTTGTTGCAGCTGGTCTACGACAATATGTGTTATAAACAAGTCAAGATATAATTATCTTGGATGTTATTCCTATACCGATTCTTTTGGCAATAACAACATGGGGTATGACAATATTGCAGAATTTGACACATGCAAGCAGAAATCACTTGAATGGCTTAGATTTGCACATAAATATTGTCACAAAGGCGATACTTTATATTTAAAATTCCAAACACGAAGTCTTGACGAGATTTTTGAAAAATCAATAGACGGGAAAGTACGTTTCTTTTTTATCAAGGATAGTGTCTATCTGAATACCCCTTGGGATTCAATCGTAAAATATCAAATATGTGATAAAAAATATATATTCAACAAAAAAGAATTTAATCAGATCGGACAGAAGATTGTATTAAAGTAATCAGAAATTACAGGAGACCATGGTAAATATACTATTTAATTAGTGTCCCGTTAAAATCAGGACACTAATGATGGAAAATATGAAAACAAGCATCCGATGATAGTTGTAGGTCTTGAAACAGAACGGAAGATGAAGGATTTTGGATTGAAGGGCATTGATTTTGATAATGTTTATGGCTGATAATGTATTATCACGAAAATGTATATGGAGGAATAAAGCACATTTTCTTGCCGCCAAATGTTTCAGTCTGCAATATTTTTTTTACCTTTGCACGCATAACATTTGTTAGTAAGACAAACAAACATATTAAAAGATATCTATAAACGTTATGATTCTTTTTTTCAGAACTCCTTCAAAGAGCGTGATAGCAACACAGGTTGACCATCAGCTCGACAGCAATGAGATTAACGAACTTTGTTGGCTCTTCGGAGACGCCGTGCTCGAAAAGGCAGACAGCCTCGAGGGTTTCTTCGTGGGACCACGCCGTGAAATGATTACTCCTTGGAGTACGAATGCCGTTGAGATAACACAGAACATGAATCTCCACGGCATTTCGCGTATTGAGGAGTATTTCCCCGTGAGCTCGGCCGACGCTGACCACGACCCGATGCTGCAGCGCATGTACGACGGCATCGGACAGGACGTGTTCACCGTAAATCACGAGCCGGAGCCTATCAAGCGCATCGACAACCTCGAGGAGTATAACGAGCAGGAAGGTCTTGCCCTCTCGCCAGAGGAAATAGAATACCTGCACAAAATCGAGAAGCAGCTGGGCAGACCGCTGACCGACTCTGAGGTGTTCGGCTTCGCACAGATCAACTCGGAGCACTGCCGCCACAAGATTTTCGGCGGTGTGTTCGTCATCGACGGCAAGGAGATGGAAAGCTCGCTCTTCGCCATGATCAAGAAGACGACAAAGGAGAACCCCAACAAGATTCTCTCGGCATACAAGGACAACGTGGCGTTCTCGCAGGGACCGGTTGTGGAGCAGTTCGCACCGGCAGACCAGTCTACGTCTGACTACTTCCAGGTGAAAGACGTGGAGAGCGTTATCTCGCTGAAGGCGGAGACACACAACTTCCCTACGACAGTGGAGCCTTTCAACGGTGCCGCTACGGGTACGGGCGGTGAGATCCGCGACCGTATGGGCGGCGGTGTAGGCTCATGGCCTATCGCCGGAACAGCCGTTTACATGACAGCCTATCCTCGTCTGAAGGAAGACGAGCTAAGCCTCAAGGCGAGCAAGGTGGCACGTGGCGAAGACGCCGCCAAGGAATACACCGGCGAGCGCGACTGGGAAGACATCATGCCGGTGAGAAACTGGCTGTATCAGTCGCCTGAGCAGATTCTCATCAAGGCATCAAACGGTGCTTCTGACTTCGGAAACAAGTTCGGCCAGCCGCTCATCTGCGGTTCGGTGCTCACATTCGAGCATCAGGAGCCTACCACTACCGACGAGGCAGAAACGAAATATGCCTACGACAAGGTGATCATGCTTGCCGGCGGTGTGGGCTACGGCACCAAGCGCGACTGTCTGAAGAAGGAACCACAGAAGGGCAACAAGGTTGTCGTTGTGGGTGGCGACAACTATCGCATCGGTCTCGGTGGCGGTTCGGTATCATCAGTAGACACCGGCCGCTACAGCAACGGCATCGAGCTGAACGCCGTGCAGCGTGCCAACCCAGAGATGCAGAAGAGAGCCTACAACCTCGTGCGCGCTCTCTGCGAAGAGGACACCAACCCTGTTGTCAGCATCCACGACCACGGATCGGCAGGCCATCTGAACTGTCTGTCGGAGCTGGTTGAGGAATGTGGTGGACGCATCGACATGACCAAACTGCCTATCGGCGACAAGACGCTGTCGGCAAAGGAGATAATAGCCAACGAGAGCCAGGAGCGCATGGGTCTGCTCATCGACGAGAAGCACATCGAACACGTGCGCAAGATTGCCGAGCGCGAGCGTGCTCCGCTGTATGTTGTCGGCGAGACTACCGGCGACGCACACTTCTCATTCGTGCAGGGCGACGGCGTGAAGCCATTCGACCTGGATGTGGCTCAGATGTTCGGACACTCTCCTGTGACATACATGAACGACGTGACAGTGGAACACCACTATCAGGACGCCACATACTCTCTGAAGTCTATCGACGAATACGTGGAGCGTGTGCTCCAGCTGGAGTCGGTGGCATGTAAGGACTGGTTGACCAACAAGGTAGACCGCTCCGTTACCGGCAAGATCGCCCGTCAGCAGTGTCAGGGCGAGATACAGCTGCCACTCTCCGACTGTGGTGTAGTGGCTCTCGACTACCGCGGCCACAAGGGTATCGCAACAGCTCTCGGACACGCTCCGCAGGCTGGACTCGCCAACCCGGAGGCAGGTTCGGTATTGTCGGTGGCTGAATCACTGACCAACATTGTGTGGGCTCCGCTCGCCGACGGCATGGACAGCCTCAGCCTGTCGGCAAACTGGATGTGGCCCTGCCGCTCACAGAAGGGCGAGGACGCCCGTCTCTATGCTGCCGTGAAGGCGCTCAGCGACTTCTGCTGCGCTCTCCACATCAACGTGCCTACAGGAAAAGACTCTCTGTCGCTCTCTCAGCAGTATCCTAACGGCGAGAAGATCATCTCTCCGGGAACTGTCATCGTGACGAGCGGCGGCGAAGTGAGCGACGTGCGCAAGGTGGTATCGCCGGTGGTAGTGAACGACAAGAATTCTTCTATCTATCATATCGACTTCTCGTTCGACGAACTGATGCTCGGCGGAAGTGCTTTCGCACAGAGCCTCGGCAAGGTGGGCGACGACGTGCCTACGGTGAAGAACCCGGAGTATTTCGCCGATGCATTCAACGCCGTGCAGGAGATGATAAAGAGGGGCTGGATAATGGCAGGCCACGACATCAGCGCCGGTGGTCTCATCACCACACTGCTTGAGATGTGTTTCGCCAACACCAAGGGCGGTATGCACATCAACCTGCACGACATAGCAGGCGACGACGTGGTGAAGATGCTTATGGCTGAGAACCCGGGAGTGGTGGTACAGATTTCTGACGACCACAAGCAGGAGTTCAAGGAATTCATGGACGAGGCAGGCGTAAGCTTCGCCAAGATCGGATACCCTACTCCAAAGGAGCGCACCATCACGGTGAAGGCTGGCGACTACAAGCATGAGTTCGACATCGACAAGCTGCGCGACGTATGGTATAAGACTTCTTATCTGCTCGACCGCGACCAGAGCATGAACGGATGTGCTGCAGAGCGCTACAACAACTATAAGGAGGAGAAGCTGGAGATGAAGTTCAACAAAGACTTCACCGGCAAGTTCGAGCAGTATGGCATCTCTGCCGACCGCCGCACGGCGTCTGGCGTGAAGGCTGCCATCATCCGCGAGAAGGGAACAAACGGTGAGCGCGAAATGGCTTACTCTCTGTATCTCGCCGGATTCGACGTGAAGGACGTGATGATGACCGACCTCGTGAGCGGCCGCGAGACTCTGGAGGATGTCAACATGATAGTGTTCTGCGGTGGATTCTCTAACTCCGACGTGCTCGGTTCTGCCAAGGGATGGGCAGGTGCATTCCTCTTCAACCCTAAGGCTAAGGAGGCACTAGACAAGTTCTATGCCCGTGAGGACACCCTGTCGCTCGGTATCTGCAACGGATGCCAGCTGATGGTGGAACTCAACCTCATCAACCCTGAGCACAAGCAGCGCGCACGCATGCTCCACAACAAGTCGCACAAGTTCGAGAGCAACTTCCTCTGTCTCACCATACCAGAGAACAACAGCGTGATGTTCAATACTCTGAGCGGCAACAAGCTGGGTATCTGGGTGGCCCACGGCGAGGGCAAGTTCTCGCTGCCTGAGGCTGAGTCGGAATACAATGTGATTGCCAAGTACAGCTACGCCGGATATCCTGGCAACCCTAACGGTTCGGACTACAACGTGGCTGGTATCTGCTCTAAAGACGGCCGCCATCTGGCTATGATGCCTCACTTGGAGCGTGCCATCTTCCCATGGCAGAACGCCTGGTATCCTGCCGACCGCCGCAACGACGACGTGACGCCATGGATTGAGGCATTCGTGAACGCACGCAAGTGGATTGAGAACAAGACGAAGTAAGAGGAAACGAATCTTACGGACGGAACCACAGCGCGCGGAATGACCGCACTACGGTTCTACTGACATAAGGAAACGACAACCCTCCCCTCGAAGGCTAACACACTGAGGGGAGGGTTCTTTTAATAATACAAGATATGAACCTGTATCTGACCTTTTTCAAGACTTTCTTCAAGATAGGACTGTTCACCCTCGGTGGCGGATATGCCATGATTCCGATAATAGAGAAGGAAGTGGTGGACAACTACAAATGGATAAAGAGGGAAGACTTCATCGACATCATCGCCATAGCGCAGAGCTGTCCGGGAGTGCTAGCCATAAACATGAGCGTGTTCATCGGCTATAGGCTGAAGAAACTGCCCGGCGCCCTCGTGACGTGTCTTGCCACGGCACTGCCCTCGTTTATCATCATACTGCTCATCGCGATGTTCTTCCATCAGTTTGAACACAACAAGGTGGTGGAGGCGATGTTCCGCGGAATACGCCCTGCCGTGGTGGCTCTCATTGCCGCCCCTACATTCAAGCTGGCGAAGTCGGCTAACGTTACGCTTAACAACTGCTGGATTCCGATCGGATGCGCCTTGGCGATATACCTAATGGGAATATCACCGATATTGATAATACTGCTCGCCGGAATATGCGGATATGTCTACGGACAATATATCAAGCCCACGGAATAAAAATAATATTATGCTATACCTGAAACTATTCATAACGTTCTTCCAGATAGGACTCTTCGGATTTGGCGGCGGCTACGGTATGCTGTCGCTGATACAGACGGAGGTGGTACACAACCATCACTGGCTCACGACAGCGGAGTTTACCGACATCGTGGCGATAAGCCAGATGACACCGGGACCGGTGGGAATAAACTCGGCTACCTACTGCGGATACACGGCGGCTCACAATGCCGGATACGGCGAGGGAATGTCGGTGCTCGGAAGCGTAACGGCAACGACGGCTCTGGTATTGCCGTCGCTGATACTGATGATACTGATAGCGAAGATGTTTCTGAAATATATGAGCACCACTCCCGTGCAGAGCGTGCTCAGCGGACTGCGTCCTGCCGTGGTGGGACTGCTCGGCGCTGCCACATTGCTGCTGCTGTCGAAAGAGAACTTCAGCACTCCCGACATCAACCCATGGCAGTTCGGAATCAGCTGCTTCCTGTTCATCGCCACTTTCATTGGGACATACTTCATAAAGATAAACCCGATAAAGATGATAGTATATGCAGCTTTTGCAGGACTGGTGCTGCTGTATTAACCCCAATCGGTCATTAGGGCTTTGTCTGATGACCGATTCGGGTTTACTATTGTCCGCCTCCGGCTATAGCTTTATCACCATAGCCAATCCATCGGGCGACACACCGATCTGCACCTTCTGTTCATCGTCAGAAGGCACCACGCCATCAACCTTCTTTTTTTTCTTTCCGGCAATCTTCTCCACTATCCAATAGCCAGCCTCGGCAGACAGATAACCGATTGCCGCTCCTGCCGCCACGTCTCCCCAACGATGACGGTTGCGACGCACGCGGTCTACTGCCGTTGCCGTAGCCACTGCATATCCTGCAACGCTTATCCAGGGACTCACCTTGCCATATTCCTTATGCAGCACCGTAGCGCCACAGAAAGCCACTGCCGTGTGACCGGAAGGGAAAGAACGGTTGTCTGTGCCGTCGGGACGGCGTGAGTGGATAGTATGCTTCAGAGCGTATGTCGTGCCGGCACAGAGAAGAAAAGTGGCTCCAGACTTGTATATGCGCTGTTCCCACGAACTGCGGCTCGGCACGCCAGCCATCTTGAGGATAAACGAAGCTGCCATCGGAGTATATTGCAACACATCATCGATACCGTCGCCGTGGTATCTTTTGTCTTGTGCCGTAGCGCCAAGGCAGACGCTGAAGGCAAAGAATAGTAGGATCAGTCTATTTTTCATGTCGGCAAAGATAGTGCAAAAAACTGATTAAGCGAGAGAAATGGGAATTTATTCACATTTCCGAGCGAGAAGTTTTTATCCAAATCGAGAGCAATGCAAAATAAATTCATTAATTTTCATTGCCGGGATGCTACATACCAATATATATGAATAAAATAAGCCCGGCACAATACCGGGCTCATTATTACAAAGAAGTTGATCAGATATTTATCTTACCACGATTTTCTTGCGCCAGTTCACCGACTATTAGCATAGACTCAGGTGACTGCGGCTGTATAATCTTTCTGTTGATTAAACAAAAAATACAAACAAGCTCTAATGACTAATTCGGGCTAAAATTGTGTTCTGACAGCCAACGTGTATGGGAAAAAGCATATCCGCCAATTTTTGTTACACTATCCGGAATAGTAATCTCCATTAAACAACTACAAAAAAAGAAAGCAGAAGCTCCAATGGTTGTCACACTATCTGGAATAGTAATGCTTTCCAACTTATAGCAATCAGAAAAAGCACAACCGCCAATACTTGTTACACTATCTGGAATCGTAATCTTCGTCAAGCTAGAACAGTGAGAAAACACCCATCCTTCAATGCGTGTTATGCCAACTGGAATGATTATTTCAAGCAAATTAGTGCAATTTTCAAAAGCAGCTTTTCCAATATGTGTAACGCTATCTGGAATGTTGATTTCTGTCAAACCCGCACAATGAGAAAAGCTACGCTCCCCAATACTTATCACGCTATCTGGAATAATGACATTTGTCAAACTAACACACTGAGAAAAAGCATCATCTCCAATACTTGTCACAACTTTATCATCAATTTCTGCCGGAATTTCTAAATCACCCACAGCATCTTCTTCACAATCCACAATTTCTACTGTATCATCATCATACACGCTATAAGTCAATTCAGTAGTTCTTGTACCTACACGCACTGTAGTTGTTCCAGTACTTACCAAAGTCGAGTCGTTTGCCACAGATTCCTCTGCATGTACAATCAGTGCATGCCCCACGCTTTCCAACACGCTCTGCACCCCAGACGCACCAACGCTGCCCAGACAGAGCATGCCGGCGGTGGCGGCGGCAAGCACTTTTTTCCAC
>OGXZ01001702.1_pt1 | contig 12246 bp, 10 predicted proteins | sample 1576431 | NCBI WGS metagenome assembly OGXZ01 (sample SAMEA3541590, study PRJEB24748) | human gut metagenome | biome: human gut; feature: human-associated habitat; material: faeces | place: China | collected 2012
CATGCGCGCCAAGCTCCAGGAGAAGACTCCGGCGTTCACGACGTTGCAGTGTGCAACCGTGCCGGTGAAGCCAGCCGGTCCGAAGCGCATCATTTTCATACTTGGTATGTGCTTCCTTGCCACATTCGTCACAGCCTTGTGGCTTGCGCGCAAGCAGCTCTTTACAAAAGCATAAACATAAGGGGAGGCGCATCGTCGCCTTCCCATTTATTTATTAAAAGGAGAACCATAAATGTCGCTGTTCCGTTTAAAGCGAATACCACTATATTTCGACAAAGTGTCCACTCGCGTCAGTCTGCATGACATGACGCTATTGCCTGCTGTCATGATATTCTTCCTTGTGATAAACACGACACTCTCGCTGTCTGCGTTGGAGATGCAACTGTTGTCGTATGTGGTGCTTGCAATGGTTATTGTGAGTTTCTTGTTTATGTTGTCGTTAGTGATACGTGATAAGGAGATATCTCGCTATGGTTTTATTCATTTTCTCTTCTTGTTGTTTCTTTTCGCAATGACATTAGTTAATGTCAACGATATAAAAAACGATATTTATAATAGTATTTCTATAGGTCTCTTACTGCTCCTTATGCGCTACTACCGCGATCGTATGAGTATGGTGCTTAAGAGTTTCACTATAGCCTTCACGGTGTGCATGTGGCTCAACCTTCTTCATCTTGTTACCCACCCGTTGCTTTGGCTCGTAGAAGACTACAAGGACGGCACTGGCTATCTGCTCGGCGACAATTACAACCAGATGGGTTGCCGTATGATAGTGGCGTTGGCTGCCAACCTGATGACCATACGCTATTCGCGCATATGGCTGTTCAACTTTATTGCAATGGCTGTTGTTGTCATAGCGTCGCTGGCGATGGTAGGCTCCATGACTGCGCTTTCGATGGTAAGCGTGTTCCTGCTTTTCTGCCTTCTGCCAACGGCAAAGTTGCGCAAGGCGTGCATCTACGGACTCTTCACGATATTCGTGTTGTTCCAGGTTTTTGTGGTGTTCAACGGACGCGGACTTGAGGACAACGAGCTTGCCGTATATATCGTTGAGGACGTGCTGAAGAAAGACCTCACATTCACCTATCGCACACACATGTGGGAGAGCGCTGTTGACGTAATAGAGCAGTCGCCTATCTGGGGATGGGGTTTCGCCGACAACGATTGGTACAAGTCGAACATGGCATCGTTCGGCATCGGTCCTCACAACTTCATCCTTGCAATACTCATTCATGGCGGCATACTTCTGCTTTCCGTATATTTTATTATATGCGGCAAGGTGGTAAAGGCCATCCATCCGTTCATGGAGGACAAGCGCATGCAGCAGCTTGTTTTCTCTGTCGTGTGCTTGTGGGTGATGTCTCTGATGGAGATGTATCCGTACAGCATAATGTTCTTCTCTCTTTCGTTGCTTTACTATTCGCGCTATCTGTATGAGGATGAAGACGGACACCGACTGATATTAGATTAAAAACATTGAATTCAAGATTATATAGATGCAGGAAAATACGAACAAATCGATAGCGGTAAACTCGCTCATACTTTACATCAGACTCGCCATTATATCCATCAGCGGTCTGCTCTACACACGTTTCAGTCTGCAGGCATTGGGTATAAGCGACTACGGATTGTATTCGGTCATTGCCTGCATCATCACCTTCATAAGCATCATCAACACCATCATGGTGACCACCTCCAACCGTTTCATTGCCATTGCCATCGGCAAGTACGATAAGGAGGAGGCGTGCCGTCAGTTCAATGTGAACCTTGTGATACATGTGCTCATTGCGCTGCTCACAATAGCCGTTGCGCTGCCCTTGGGTCATTGGTATATCGTTCATCATGTGACGTACGATGGCGATATGCACACGGTGCATACCGTCTTCAACGTGTCTATCATTGCGGCAGCCTTGTCGTTCATCGGCGTGCCCTATAACGGACTGCTCATAGCTCGCGAGCGCTTCCTTGTGTTCTGTTCAACGGATGTGGCTATGAGCCTTTTCAAGCTGTTCTTTACCTATCTTCTTATCGACCATTTCGAGCACAAACTCATCATCTATACCTTCATCATGGCTCTGATGACGGCGTTCCCTACGCTTGTGTTCTACGCCTACTGCCGACGTCGGTTTGCCGACACCGTGCGCTTTGTGTTTGTTAGAGAGTTGCGCAAGTACAAAGAGGTGGTTCAGTTCTCGGCGTATATCGGCATAGGTGCCATCGCCACTATAGGCAAGGCTCAGGGCAGCGCGCTTATCATCAACATGTTCTTCGGAACGGTGGTCAACGCCGGACTTGCCGTTGCCAACTCCGTCAGTTCCATTCTCCAGACCTTCGCCAATAATGCCCAGAAGCCCATCTCGCCGCAGATTGTGAAGAGCTATGCCATGGGCGACACCGACCGCTGCACCTCGTTGGTGTGCCTTGCTTCTAAGGCCACCTATCTCTCGATGTTCTTCGTGTCGATACCGTTCCTGCTCGTTCCCGAGTTTATATTCGGCATATGGCTTAAGGAAGTGCCTCCGTATGCGGTGAAGTTCACCTACCTGCTCATCGTCGATGCGCTTATCTTCTCGATAAACGCCGGCGTCACAGACTTTGTCAACGCCACGGGCCGCATCAGGTTCTATCAGATTATTGTCAACTCGCTCATGGTCAGTTCCATCGTTGTGGGCTATCTGGTTATGAAGCTGGGTCACAAGCCCGTCGAGTTTTTGTTCTATGTCTACATAGCGTTCTCGTTCCTGGTGTTCCTTGTGCGTCCGTTCGTGCTTGTACACATATCTAAGTTCGACGTGTGGCGCCTAGTGCGCGATTCCTACCTGCCGGTGTTTCTCATCACGCTGCTTTTCTGTGTACTTTTCTTCCTGAAACCGGTGCTTAACGTGGTAGTCTGTCTTGTTGTGGCATACATCTATTACTGTATGCTCGTGCTCTTCGTAGCCCTGAAGCCCAACGAGCGTGCATGGCTGTTCGGCGTTGTGGGCAAGCGTCTGCGCCGTTAGTGTTTTTTTGTTCGGCTATGTTTAGCCATTCAAGGCAATAAACGCCCGTTTACGGCGTTATTCAAATAACATTAAAACGAAGAATATGAGTATAAAGTCAATAAGAGAGTCGTTGTGGCGTCTCAAGATTTACATCTTAGGCCATTATTTCCCGAAGAAGCTTGTTGAATACAGATATAAGGATGTATATGGTCGTAGTCTCAACTGGAACAATCCGCAGACGCTCGACGAGAAGGTGAACTGGTCGAAGTTCTACTCGGACACATCAGCTTGGGTGCGTCTTGCCGACAAGTACGCTGTGCGCGAGTTTGTTAAGGATCGTGGCCTCGCCGAATCGCTCGTGCAGCTCTACGGCAAGTGGAACCGTGCTGAGGATATCGACTGGGCGAGCCTGCCCGACAAGTTTATCATGAAGGTGAACAACGGCAGCGGCGACGTCATCAAGTGCGACGACAAGCAGCGCCTCGACATTCCGCAGTGTGTCAAGCGGCTGAAGAAGCAGATGGCATGCAGCTTGGGCTATGACATGGGCGAACCCCACTATAACCGCATAAAGCCATGCATCATCGCCGAGCAACTGCTCGATTACACGCATCAGGCGTTCCCTTCTACCTCAATGATCGATTACAAGATATTCTCGTTCGATGGCGAGCCGGCTTTCGTACAGGTTTGTCTCAATCGCCGCGGCCACGTTATTGAGATTGCCATATACGACACCGACTGGAACTTCCACCCCGAGTATTCGGTCGTTACAAAGGATTGCCTTATCTACAACCGCCCGCTGCCTAAGCCAAAGGCCCTTCCAGAGATGCTCCGCATGGCGTCTGTCCTGTCGAAGGGCTTCCCGTTTGTGCGTGTCGACCTCTACGAAGTGAACGACAAACCCTATTTCGGCGAGATGACATTCACTCCGGCTGCAGGCTTTATTAGCAATTTCTCTGCCGACTTCCAGATGTTGCTTGGCAGCAAATTTCGCTTGAAGCGCTGAAATGTTCGCTTTTTTCGCACTTATAATAATGTTCCGAGCGTTATACATGTAAACATTCTACAATGCAATCAGAAAACAACATACTACTCTCCATAATAATGCCCGTGTTCAATCATCGTGACGAAGTACGTACGATGATTGACAGCATACTCGCCAACGACTTTAACGCGTGGGAACTACTCGCCGTAGACGATGGTTCGGGCGAAGACACGCTGCAGCTGCTCGAAAGCTACGCTGCAGCCGACAGCCGCATACGCGTAGTAAGGCGCAGCCGACAGCCAAAGGGTGCGCAGACCTGCCGCAACATGGGTTTGGAGATGGCGCGCGGAGAGTTTGTCATCGTCTTCGATTCCGACGACTATATAGCGCCCTACTGCCTGCGACAGCGTGTGGAGATGCTCAGCAAGCGTCCCGAGCTCGACTTCATGGTCTTCCCGTCGGGCGTTTATGTGGACGAGAAGTTCGTCACCGCGCCGCATCCTTACGACTTCGGATATCGTGTGGCGAAGGATGATGTCAGGATGTTTGCAAGTCGTAGGCTTCCGTTCATCGTCTGGAACAACATCTATCGCACTGAGTCGCTGCGCCGCAACCGTCTCTCGTGGGACACCGGACTGCTGTCTTTGCAGGATGCCGACTTCAACATCTCAGCCATAGCAGCCGGACTGCGATACGATTACGCCAATGCCCTGCAAGACTATGGTTATCGTCTTTTTACCACTTCATCCATATCGAAGAAGATAAGTACACAGGCACATGTAGAAAGCCATGCCCGTGCCAATAGTAATATGTATGATGCCGTGCGACGTATAGCAGGTATACGATACGATAGTTATCTTTACGATGGTATGCTCAGTATCTACAACTCAGGCATGACAGGCAAAGGTCTCAACCTTTCGCTTGCCGAAGCACTTGTCAACAGTGTGAGAGAGCGTAATTTGTCACATAGTCGTATGCTGAAGTGGCAGATACGCATTACGCTTTTGCTTCAGAAACTTCTGCCAGCACGTTTTGCAAGACAATTGCCAGTTGCTATATACCTTTTAAAAAATGCATGTTGGCGTAAGAAGAAAGTTGCTTTAATAAGAAAACTCATCAATGCGCAGAAACAATAGTTAAAAGTATGGGATTAGCACTACTGCTCTCCAAATAAAACAGTATTGACTATCTTGTCTACTCTTGATAATCTATCTGTTGCATATAAATGTAATTATTAACCTTGATAAAGGTAGTAATAAATGAAGAAGGTCTCAATAATAATAGTAACCTACAATTCGGATACGGATATCTATGATTGTGTTACTTCAATAATGGAATATGCAGATATTCCGTTGGAGGAAATAGAGCTTGTTATTGTCGACAACAACAGCGTTGGATGCGATGCCATGTTTGACAGGCTCAAAACCTTGTGGGGAGAAGCCATAGTGCTAATAAAGAACAGCATCAATGGCGGCTACGGTCAAGGCAATAATTTGGGCATAAAATATTGTTCAGCTCCACTGGTGCTTATCATGAACCCTGACGTAAGGCTTTTATGTCCTATATTCAGAAAAGCTATAAATTTCTTTGCAAAGGACAAGGATATGTGTGTGCTCGGCATGAAGCAGTGGCTAACTCCAGAGATACCTAGCACAAACTCGTTTACATGCACTTATATGATGAACGGCTATTTGTCGACTTTGCTCTCTGCCTTATGTACACGCCTTGATATCTACATAGCCAAATACATGCATTTCTCAGGATCATGTTTCTTTATCGACAAGGCAATGTTTGAGGCTATAGGCCTTTTTGACGAAAATGTGTTCCTGTATGGCGAGGAGGATGACATACACTATCGTTTGTTACATCATTTTAAAGATTGCAAAATGGTGTATGATAAGAGTCTGGGATATTTGCATCTTACAAAAGAACGTCTACCAGATATAAAATATGAGAAGACACTTATTGATGTGTCTATTATTCAAAACAAAAAAAAAGGTTACAGTGAGCGCAAGACTCTTATAAACCGGCTTCGTTGCATTAACTTACAGCTTTTAAGAGAACGTATGCGCATTAAGTTTGGCAAGACGGACCACACTCAACTTAATATGCTTAAAGAACTAAAGCAATATATAAAGGAAAAGTTATGATGGAAAAACATAAAGTGTCTATAATCATTCCGACATACAAGCCTGGAGAATATCTGTATGAATGTCTGGACAGTATTTACGAACAGACAGTCAGTAAGCAATGTATAGAATTGATAGTTGTTCTTAATGGGGTTGTAAACGGATATAAGGATGCTATCCAGTCGTATTTGGATGGTAAAGAAGGAATGGGAATCAAGACGAATTTTCTCTTTACCGAAACTTCTGGCGTTTCTAATGCACGTAATATGGGGTTGGATGAGGCCGAAAGCGACTATGTGGCATTTGTAGATGATGATGATTGGGTTTCGCCTAACTATTTTGCCAACCTTATTGAAGCCTCAAGTGGTGATGCCGACATTGTTGAGGCGAATGTTAAGGGGTATGATGAAAGTTCTGCTTGTTACGTAGACGATTACCTCTCTGTGGCTTTTGAGGCGATTATGCACAGGGCACGTCCGACATTATTGTCAGCTCGTAGCTTTCTCTCTTCGTCATGCTGCAAGTTAATACGTAGGTCAGTCATTGGAGACAGGCGGTTTGATTGCCGATATAGAATTGGTGAGGATTCGCTTTTCATGACATTGATAAGCGACGATATTGATAAGATACGTTTAGCCACGTCAGATACTGTTTATTATCGAAGAATAAGGAAAGAGTCGGCTTCACGTAAGAAGACAAGTGCCAGTGCTTTTGCTGCAGGACAACTGCGACTGGTCATGGAATACCTGAAAATATATATTAAAGGATTCCCGCGTTACAATACGCCATTCCTTGCTACAAGAATTTTAGCCGCTATTCGTAACATAGTGGATTATGTCAGAAAATAGAAATATAACATATAAAAGATATAATAAATATGGAAATAAAAATTGCTGTTATCGGACTTTGATATGTGGGCTTGCCGTTAGCTCGTCTTTTCTCAACAAAGTATCCGACTGTTGGTTTCGACATGAACCAGCATCGTGTGGACGAGCTTATGCAGGGTCATGATTCCACACTGGAAGTGTCTGATGAATTGCATAGTTATTCTGAGGTTGCTTATATTAAGATAATGGCTTTTAAATAAAGAAATCCCCAAAAAAGAAATGACGAACGACTACGGATTGGTGTCGATAATAACCCCTACATGGGCTTGCGCCGGCTTTATCGCAGAGACGATACGCAGCATTCAGGCGCAGACCTATACCAACTGGGAACTGCTCATACAAGACGACTGCTCTACTGACAATACAAGAGAGGTTGTGGAGCGGTTTGCGCAGGGCGACAACCGCATAAAATACGAATGCAACGACCGCAATAGTGGGGCTGCCATCACGCGCAACAACGCCTTGAAGCGCGCCCAAGGACGCTGGATAGCCTTTCTCGACAGCGACGACCTGTGGCTGCCCGAGAAGCTGCAGCATCAGTTGGCGTTCATGACTGCCCACGACTACGCCTTCTCCTATCACGAGTACACCGAGATGACAGAAGACGGAGCCGACATGGGCGTGTATGTGTCGGGCATAAAGAAGGTTGGCAAGTGGATGATGTTCGCATGCTGCTGGCCCGGATGTCTCACCGTTATGTACAACCGCGAGCGCATCGGACTTCTGCAGATCAACGATGTGCGCAAGAACAACGATACGGCAATGTGGCTGAAGGCAGTGCGCAAGTCGCCCTGCTATCTGCTTAAGGAGAACCTTGCACGCTATCGCCGCCGCCGCGAGAGCATCACGCCTAAGCCACTTTGGAAGCGTATCTGGGCACACTATCCGCTGTTCCGTGTGGCGGAAGATATGGCGCCGCCCGCAGCTTTCTTCTGGACAATAGCCAATGTGTTTGGCAACGGCGTCAAGAAGCTGTTCTATGTAAAGAAAGTATAAACGTTTTTTTGCGGAGTATGCAGTAATAATATTGTGTTATTATGTGCATATTCCGCTTTTTATTGCTACCTTTGTCTGTCTCTTGCAGACATCATGTTCAATTATAGATATCATAACAAAACATTTAAATACAAATTGATATGAAGATACCGTTTTCGCCCCCATATATCGACGATGATGTAATTAACGAAGTTAACGACTCGCTGCGTTCGGGCTGGATAACAACCGGTCCGAAGGTGAAGGCTCTTGAAGAAGAGATATGTAAGCTCTCGGGCGCAAGCCGCGCTCTGGGTGTCAACTCATGGACATCGGGCGCCATTCTGGTGCTCCGCTGGCTCGGATTGCAGCCCGGCGACGAGGTTATCGTGCCGGCGTACACCTATTCGGCTACGGCGCTTGCCGTGCTTTGGGCTGGTGGCAAGCCGGTGATGGTCGACTCCTGCGACGACTTCAACATCTCTGTGGAAGCCATCCGCTGTGCCATTACGCCGCGCACCAAGGCTATTCTGCCGGTAGACATCGCCGGATTCCCCTGCGACTACAAGTCTATCATGGCGCTTGTTGCCGATGAGGAGGTGAAGGCGCAGTTCAATCCGACGTCAGATGTGCAGCGCAAGCTGGGTCGCATCATCGTTATCAGCGATTCGGCTCACTCTATCGGCGCTCACTACGACGGCAAGCGTGCTGGATCGGAGACCGACATCGCCATCTTCTCGCTTCATGCCGTGAAGAACGTGACAACTGCTGAGGGCGGAGCCATCTGTCTGAACATGCCGGAGCCGTTCGACAACGACCAGCTCTATGCCGATATGCGTCTGCTCTCGCTCAACTGCCAGACGAAGGACGCCTTCACGAAGTCGAAGGCTGGCGGATGGCGCTACGACATAGTGGGTCAGGGCATGAAGTGCAATCTGGCTGACGTGAATGCCGCAATAGGTCTGGCGCAGATACGTAAGTACGAGCAGCTGCTGAAGGAACGCAAGCGCGTATTCACACGCTACAACAACGCCCTGAAGCAGTATGCATGGGCTATAACGCCGCCTTCTGAGATGCCGGGCAAGGAGAGTTCGTACCATGTGTATGCGCTCCGCATTGACGGCGCAAGCGAGCAGCAGCGCGACGAGATTATACAGGAGATATCTAAGGCAGAAGTGGCGGTGAACGTCCATTTCATTCCGATGCCTATGCTCACGCTCTTCCGCGAGATGGGTTATGATATCAACGATTATCCGCAGGCTTACCGCAACTATGCTCACGAAATCTCGCTTCCGGTATATCCGCAGCTCACCGACGAGCAGGCCGATTTCGTGGTTAAGACTGTCGTTGAGGCTTACAATAAGGTGATGGGTAAATAAGCTGGGGAAGGGATATGACAAGATTTCTTGATATCTTATTCTCGCTCTTCGGCTTGATAGTGCTTTCGCCATTGTTTCTCGTGCTCTATGTGCTGATACGTATGGAGAGCAAGGGCGGCGGATTCTACTCGCAGGAGCGTGTGGGACGCAACGGCGTGCCCTTCCGTCTGTACAAGTTCCGCTCCATGCGTGTCGGTTCCGACCGCAAGGGACTTATCACCGTGGGCGAGCGCGACAACCGCATCACCCGCACCGGACTCTTCATACGCAAGTACAAGCTCGACGAGCTGCCACAGCTCTGGAACGTGCTCACGGGCGACATGAGTCTTGTGGGGCCGCGTCCGGAGGTGGAGAAGTACACACGTCTCTACACACCCGAGCAGAAGCGTGTGCTGAGCGTGCGTCCGGGCATCACCGACTGGGCTTCGATAGAGTACATCGACGAGAACCGCATCCTCGGCGAAGCTGCCGACCCCGACAAGGCGTACATAGAGCAGATAATGCCCGACAAGATTGCGCTCAATATGCGCTACATCAACCATCACACCGTCGGAGAGTATTTTCGCATCATTTTCGCTACTTTCTTCAATATCGGAAAATAATTATGGCTTGAAGCGCAAAACATCTGTTAGGAAATGTAATATATCGGCTATGTTTACGTTTCTTAAATAAAGACCTTTAAGATGAATTTCACTAATAAACTTATAAACTGGTACTTCAACAAGAAGTCGCTGCCTTACTGGTGCGTCTTCCTGTTCGATTGTGCCATTGTCTTCTTCTCGTTCCTGCTGGTCTATCAGCAGACTTATGGTGGAGCAAGAACACTTAGCGTATTGTGGCAGTTGTGCTCAATGTGTGCTATTTATGCCATATTCTACGCTGTAGGCTTCAAGATATTCCATACATACGACGGCATTCTGCGCTACTCCTCGTTCGTCGACCTGCAGCGCGTGGGTTATGCCTCGCTTGTGGGCTGTGTGCTCTCTTATCTGGGCCACTTCGTGATGTTGCAGTTCGACTATTTCCAGAATGTGTACGTAGGCGGACGCGAGATAGCGCTGGCTTCGCTTATCAGCGTGCTGCTCCTGTGGGCGGTGCGCGTGTTGGTGAAGACGGTTTACGACGTCTCTATCGATACGTTCAACGCCCGTCCCACAGTCATCCTCGGCATTGACGAGGGCGGCATCGGTCTTGCCAAGCTCGTGCGCAACGACAAGTCGCTGCGCATGCGTCTCTTCGGCTTCGTGTCCGACGGCAACAACGTGCGCCACAAGGTGCTCATGGGTCTGGATGTTTACCAGTACAGCGACGTGAGGCGACTCGTGAAGCAGAAGCACATCGAGTGTCTGCTCGTTTCGCAGGGCGCCATAGACGAGTTCCGCAAGGACAAGGCGCTACAGGATATGCTTATAGCTGAGGGCGTGCACATCTACATGCCGCGCGCCAACGAGGAGTGGAACCCGGCTATGCCCGACGCCACGCTGAAGGAGGTGAGCATCGAAGATCTGCTGCCGCGCGACGAGATAAGCATCGACCTTAAGAGCGTAGCCGACACGCTGCACGGCAAGTGTATCCTCGTGACGGGTTCGGCGGGCAGTATTGGTAGCGAGATTGTGAAGCAACTCTGCCAGTTCAATCCGCGCGAACTGGTGCTCATCGACAGTGCCGAGACGCCGCAGCACGACATACGCCTGATGATGGCGAAGCGCTATCCACACATCAAGGCGGAAACCATCGTTACGTCTATCACCGGACAGCTGCGCATGGAGAACATCTTCCGCCGTTTCCGTCCCGACTACGTGTTCCATGCCGCTGCATACAAGCATGTGCCGATGATGGAGAACAATCCGACGGAGAGCGTTGAGAACAACATCTATGGTACGAAGGTGCTTGCCGACATGGCTGTGAAGTACGGCGTGAAGAAGTTTGTGATGATTTCTACGGACAAGGCGGTGAACCCTACAAACGTCATGGGATGCTCGAAGCGCATCTGCGAGATGTACGTGCAGAGCCTTAACAACGCCGTGCGAAGCGGAAAGGTGGAAGGCTGCACCCAGTTCGTCACCACGCGCTTCGGCAATGTGCTCGGCTCAAACGGTTCGGTCATTCCGCTCTTCAAGCAGCAGATTAAGGCAGGCGGACCGGTCACCGTGACCGACCCGAACATCATACGCTACTTCATGCTCATACCCGAGGCTTGCGAGCTGGTGCTCGAAGCTGGCGTAAAGGGCAACGGCGGCGAGATATTCGTCTTCGACATGGGCAACCCCGTGAAGATTGCCGACCTTGCGCAGCGCATGATAAATCTGAGCGGTGCTAAGAACGTCGAGATAAAGTACACGGGTCTGCGTGCCGGCGAGAAACTCTACGAGGAGGTGCTCAACGACAAGGAGTCGACCAAGCCGTCGTTCCACGAGAAGATTTGCATCGCCAATGTGCGCGAGTACGATTACAGCGAGGTGGAGCGCGACATTGAGGAACTTATTGAGGTGAGCAAGCAATACGACGACATGCTCACCGTGAAGAAGATGAAGGAGATTGTGCCCGAATTCAAGAGTAACAACTCTGTGTACGAGGCATTGGACGCAGCGGTTGGCACCGCAAAAGCTTAGCATAAGTCATCGTTCTACGAACGGAATCCGATCGGACGGCGAACGGAATCCGATTGGGCGGCGAACGGAACCTGATCGGACGGCGAACGCGAACGGTCGGATAGCGTGAGGGCTGAAAGAGGAAAAGCTTAGCTGCTTTGCTGCATACCGACTGATACATACGAAAAAAGCCATAGGTTTAGAACTTCTAAATCTATGGCTTTTTTCGTTTGTTATGGCCTTTTCCCGTTTGTCTATGGCCTTACCTGTAGCGGAGGTCTCCGGCCTCCGCAGCAAGCGATATGATTCCTACGGAATA
>OGXZ01001704.1_pt1 | contig 12225 bp, 10 predicted proteins | sample 1576431 | NCBI WGS metagenome assembly OGXZ01 (sample SAMEA3541590, study PRJEB24748) | human gut metagenome | biome: human gut; feature: human-associated habitat; material: faeces | place: China | collected 2012
GCATCTGCCGTACCTCGCTCGCCGTATCGGCACTTAGAATTATGCGGTATTGCCTAAAGTTTCTTCGGTCCCTTCTTTTCAAAGAAGGGACAAAAAACTCCCGTAAAGAACTTAGTTCCCGCTTTCAGCCGTTGCGGTGGACTGGCTGCTTTCGCCCAGGGTCACTTCGCAGCTGATGACCTTGCCATCACGCTCTACCTGCAGGGTAACGGTATCGCCAACTTCCTTGCTCTGGCAATACTTCTGTACATCGGATGCACTGGAGACTGCCACATCATCAATGGAGATGATGCGGTCACCCAGCTTCAGGCCGCCTTTTTCGGCACCGCTGCCGGATGCGATCTGGTAGATATACACACCATAGTTGCTGACGCCGTACTGCATAGCAGTCTGGGCATCATTGATGGTGATGACCGTAACACCCATGGCCGGGCGGGCAACATAACCCTTTTCGATCATCTGTTTTGCCATTTCCATGGCGGTATTGATGGGGATTGCAAAGCCAAGCCCCTCTGCATCGCTGGAGCTGCTCTTGGCGTTGACAATACCGATCAGCTCACCGTTTGCATTGAACAGGCCGCCACCGGAGTTGCCCGGGCTGATGGAAGCGCTGGTCTGGATCAGGTTCATATCGTTGCCCTGAACGGTAACTTCACGGTTCAAGGCGCTGACAATACCATTGGTAACGGTGTTGCTCAGGGTACCCAGCGGATTGCCAACGGCAATGGTGGTTTCGCCAACAGCCAGGCTGTCGCTGTCGCCAATCACAGCCGGAGTCAGACCAGTGGCTTCGATTTTCAGGACTGCAACGTCCGAAGTAGAATCCTGGCCAACGACCGTTGCGGTATACTCTGTTCCGTCTGCCAGCTGTACCGTGATGTTATTTGCGCCGGAAACCACATGGGCACAAGTCACAATGTAACCATCCTGCGAGATGATCACGCCGGAGCCTGCACCGCTCTGCACATAGCTGCCGCCAAACCAGGTGTTGGTGCTGACCATCTGCTCGGTGGTGATGGCCACAACGCTGGGCTGTACCAGCGCGGCAACATCCTGAATCGACAGGTTGGTGCCGTTGGTGCTGCCCTGGGATACAGAATCCGTGTTGGTGTCACGCTGGACCTGCTGGACCACAACCTGGCCGCCGGTCAAGCCGGTGCGGCTGGCAACCACAGTTCCTGCCAGGCCACCGCCAAAGCCAAGGGCTACCACACCGATGCAGGCCGCCACACGCAGCAAAACCTTTTTACCGCCGTGGCTCTTTTTGTTGGGCTCGTTCTGCGGGGGCTGTGGGTTGCTGGAATAGCTGTAGCCATTGTAGCCGCCGTTATTGCCGTTGCCACCGTTGCCACCGTTGCCGCCATTGCCGCCATTGCCGCCATTGCCTGCAACGGGGCCCTGGGGGTTATAGCTGCTGTTCTGTTGGCTGGAATAATTAGAATAATCTGTCTGTGCAGTGTTGGCGGTGTTCATTCCGCTGCTGCCCACATTGGGGTAACCGGACTGCTCTGCCTGGGGCTGTTCCGGCTGAGTGCCCGCTGGCTGCCCGTTATTATTCTGCGGGCCGCCATTATTATAAAGACCCGAATAATCATATTCACTCATGAAAAATCTCTCCTTTGTTCTGCCGCACGGCGCTTGGGGGCCGCCGGGCGGTGATACACGGTCTGGCGGAAGCTTTTGCTTTGTCTTTCTTGCTTCCCTCAACCTTGTGCCTACAGTATAACCGCTAATTGTGAAAACAGTTTCGCGACTGCGTGAAAGAAATGTGAAATCTCCAAAAATCCGGTCAGTTTGGGCTGTGGTTTGACTTTATCCGTCCCATGCCGTACAATCAGTTGCAGACTGAAACATTAGGGGGAGCTTGCCCATGCGGATTGAAAAAACGGCACTGGACGCACAAAACCGCTGTGCCTATTCGTTATATAAAGAGAAAGGCTGCATCGGCCATGCCGTTACCTGTGCCGATTGTTTTGAAGCGTTGGAAATCGCCCCGGAATGGCAGAGCCGCGGGTACGGAAGCTATCTGCTGCGGGAGGTTTTGCGCCAGAACGGCGGCTTTGACCGGACTGCCCCCAGCGAATTCACCGCGCCACTGCCGGATACCGGCAATACCGCTGCGCAGGCGCTGGCGGCAAAGTTCGGTTTTGTGCCGCGCGGCGGGCTGCTGGTGCGCCGCCGCGTGCCGGACCTGACGGCAGTGGAGCTGACCCACCGCTTTTTGCGCAGCACACTGGCACCGGGCGGACTGTATCTGGATGCCACCTGCGGCAACGGGCACGATACCCTATTTTTATGCAGCGTTGCCGGGGAAAATGGCCGGGTGATCGGGCTGGATATCCAGCCTCAGGCCGCGGCCAACACCAATGCGCTGCTGGCCGCCAACGGCATGGCTGCCATTGGCCGCGCGGAATGCTGCGACCATCGGGAGCTGCTGCGCTTTGCCCCGCCGGGCAGTGCGGACTGCGTGATGTTCAACTTTGGCTGGCTGCCAGGTGCCGCGCACGATGTACACTCCACGGCAGATTCCACCCTGCCCGCGCTGCAGGCCGGGCTGGACGCCCTGAAGCCCGGCGGCGTGCTTGCCGCGGTGCTGTACAGCGGCAAGGTGATCGGCAATGCGGAGAAAAAGGCTGCGGCGGAGTTTTTCCGCAGCCTGCCGCTGGCCGATTATACCGTGCTGATCTGCGAATTTGCCAACTGGGCCGATACCGCTCCCCTGCCCTGCTTTGTCATTAAGCGGGAAAAATAACCGCTGCCGCTGTGAAGCCCCAAAAAAGGAAGTGCTGCCAATGCTGCAACAGCAAACACAAAGCCCCGGCTGGCGGGTGCTGAACCGCGATGTAATCAAATACATCGCGATGATCGCCATGCTGCTGAACCACATCGCCAATATTTTTCTGGTGCCGGGCACCCTCTGGTACGAGGTGCTGGTGGATATCGGCTACTTTACCGCCATTACCATGTGCTATTTTCTGGTAGAGGGCTTCCGGTACACCCACAGCCGCAAACAGTATGCCTTACGGCTGTTCGGGTTCGGTGTGGTTTCACAGGTGCCGTTCTCGATGGCGTTTGCCCAAAACGGCATTCTGGAATTTCAGGATTTCAACATGATGTTCACGCTGTTCCTGTGTTTTTGTATCTTGTTGTGTATCGAAACCATCCGGAACCGTTTTTTGCGCGGCGTGCTGATCGTACTGCTGATTTTTGGTTCGTTGTTTTGTGACTGGGCGCTGCTGGCCCCGGTGTTCACCCTGCTCTTCCGCTGGTCCGGCCAGGACCAAAAACGACTGCGGTTCAGTTTTGCGCTTTCTGCCGCGCTGTTTGGCTGGCTGAATTACACCAGCAGCGTGTGGCTTTACCCCACCGCACAGTGTTTGTTGATGGCCTGCGGCAGCATGGCAGGGATCGCTGCATCCGGGTTTGTGATCTTGTATCTGTACAATGGCCAGCGGGCGACGCGGGGAAAGAAATTTTCGCACTGGTTTTTCTATCTGTTTTACCCGGTGCATTTGTTGGTGCTGGGGGTAATTCGGGTGATGGGGTGATGGTGCGCGGTAGATTTTTACCGTTACACACTCCATGGGACGATGCAAGCATCGTCCCCTACAAATAAATTGCAGCGTTTACCGCGATAGGCATGGTTCCTCCGCGGCGGGGTGAGGGCACCCCGCCCTACAGATGCTTTGTTGGTTTGCAACACATTATAAAATGCTCTGTAAGGAACGGTCTAGACCGTTCCTTACAGATTGTTTTTCAACTTGTACCAATTTCTATAAAGCCAACATCAAAAAGGCGCACCACACGATGGTTTTGTGTGATGCGCCTTTATTTATCTTTTGTGTTCTATTATACTAAAGCTTCTAAAGTTTCTTCGGTTCCTTCTTTTCAAAGAAGGAACACAAATCCTCCGTAAAGCCTCTCACAGCGTTTCCGGGTACTCGGCATCGATGGCGGCCAGCAGGCGGGGTGCGCTTTCGCGGGTATCGGTCATGCGCACGGCATTGCGCAGGGGCAGCACCGCGCGCGGGCTGACGGACAGCTCATCCACACCGATCGCCAGGAAGGTTTCGGTCAGGGTCAGGTCCGCGCCAAGCTCGCCGCAGATACCAACCCAAATGCCGTTCTTGTGGGCATTTTCCGTCACCATCTTCAACAGGCGCAGCACTGCCGGGTTGTGCGGGTCATAAAAACGTCCCAGATCATTGTTCTGGCGGTCACAGGCCAGGGTGTACTGGGTCAGGTCATTGGTGCCGCAGCTGAAGAAATCCACTTCCTTGGCCAGACGGTCACTCATGATGGCCGCTGCCGGGGTTTCGATCATGATGCCGACCTGCACATCCTCCGCAAAGGGAATGCCCTCAGCTTTCAGGTCGCGCTTGACTTCCTCGCAGTACTTTTTGGCTTCGCGCACTTCCCACACGCTGGTCACCATGGGGAACATGATGCCCAGCTTGCCGAACGCGGAAGCACGGTAAAGGGCACGCAGCTGGGTCTTGAAGATTTCCGGGCGGGTCAGACAGATACGCAGAGCGCGCATGCCCATAGCCGGGTTATCCTCTTTGGGCAGGTTAAAGTAGCCGATCTGCTTGTCCGCGCCGATATCCAGCGTGCGAATGATAACTTCCTTGCCGCCCATATCGGCAAGAACCTTTTTGTAGGCTTCAAACTGCTGGTCCTCGGTGGGGTAATCCGGGCTGTTCAGGTACAGGAACTCGCTGCGGAACAGGCCGATGCCGCCGCCATCGTTGACCTGCACGGCATGTACGTCATCCGGGGAGCCAATGTTGCAGTAAATGCGGATGCTCTTGCCATCCTTGGTCACATTGGGCTGGCCTTTCAGGGTCTCCAGCAGGCGCTGCAGGCGCAGCTGCTCTTCCCGCTTTTTCAGCAGGTAATCACGGGTCATATCGTCCGGGTCGATCACCACATTGCCGGTAGCGCCGTCAATAATGCAGGGGCGGCCCTCATACTCCGGCTTCAGGGCATCGCCCACGCCCACAATGGCGGGGATGCCCATGGTGCGGGCCAGAATGGCCGTGTGGCTGGAACCGGAACCGCCCGCAGTGATGAAGCCCAAAATTTTGGATTTATCCAGCTGCACAGTTTCCGAAGGTGCCAGGTCGTCCGCAGCCAGCAGCACCGGCACATCCGAAGCAATACCGCCCTGCACTGCACCGGACAGGATCCCCAGGATGCGATCCGATACATCGCGCACATCTGCCGCACGGGCCTGCATGTAGGAATCGTCCATAGATTCAAACATGGCGGCGAACTGAACTGCGGTATCCGAAATCGCGGCTTCGGCGTTCATCTTTTCATTGTTGATATGGTCGGAGATAGCTTCCTCGTAATCGAGATCCTCGGCCATCATCTGGTGGGTCTCAAACAGCATGGCGGCTTCATCGCCGGCTTCGGCGCGGGCCTTTTCAGCCAGTTCGCCCAGCTGCTCAATGGCGGCGGTCTGCGCGCCCTTGAAACGGTGCCACTCGGCATCGGGATCGGTCACGGTATAGCGGGGGATCTCGGTTTTGGTGCGGTGATAGAAATAAAGCGGGCCAACGCCAACGCCGGAAGATACGCCCTTGCCCTGAATACTGATCATAACAAGCGTCCTTTCTTTGGTGTTCAATGGGATCCTGACTGGTTATTTTATACAACCAAATGCAGCAGAAAACAAAATGCGGCTGCCTGCCACAGCGCCGGGTAAGGGCCTTGCTGGGGCAGGTGCCGCAAACAAAAGGATTCAATTACAAATGCTCTTTGAAGAAAGCTTCCAGTGCCGGTGCTGCGGTATCCTCGTCCTCGCCTTCCACGGTAACGGTAACGGTATCGCCGCACTTAACGCCCATACCCATCAAAGCCATCAGTTTCAGCGCGTTGCTGGATTTATCGCCCTTGATGACGGTAACAGTGCTCTTATACTTTTTGACCTCTTTGACCAGCAAACCGGCCGGACGGGCATGGATGCCAACTGCTTCCTGAATGGTATAATCAAACTGCTTCATAGATGCGTCTTCCTCTCTGTTCCACAGCTTTTCAACAAACCTGTGGAGAATTTAACAATTTGATTATACCAGCAATGTTGAGCAAAGTCAATGCAAACATTGCATTCCACCCTGTCGTTTTTTGTAAGCTTTCACAAAATCAACAAAATGTTTTTAACAATATTGTGGATTCACTCAGTTTCAGTTTTCCTGCCTGGCCAGGAAGGCACGCAGGGTATCCTCCGGCCGGGGGGTATGGTTTGCATAGCGCCGGCGCAGCTCCGCTGCAGCAGTGGACATAATGTAAGGGTGACCTACCAAATCCAGCATGGCAACATCATTATAGTTATCGCCAAAGGCCATCACATCCGCCGGGTCAATGCCCAGCACACGGCAGATGCTCTGTACGCCAATCCCCTTGTTGGCCACGGTGGTATCGATCCACTTGGGTCCCGCCACGGCGCAGTTGGCCTGCTGCCATTTGGGCACAAAGCGCTCCACAAACGGCTCCACGCCGTCCACCAAATAGACGGACACCTTGACGATATCCTCCGGGATCTGGGCGGGGTCTGTGATGACCGTATAATTGTTGCCAATGAACTTGATGCGGTCCACCACGCCGTGCCCGCGCTCCATCAGGTAGGACATGTTTTCGCCGGAAAGCATCACTTCGCCTAAGTCCTCGGTGTTGTTCCAGAAATCCCAGGCGATTTCTTCTGCCAGGGCGCGGGGCATCGGCGTTTTGGCGATTACTTTGCCACCGCGGTAGACAACCGCGCCATTCTCGCACAGGTAGATGCAATCGTCCGCCACAGGGGCGAACAGTTTGCGCAGGCTGGTATACTGCCGCCCGCTGGCCGGGCAGAACAGGATACCACGGTCATGCAAAGCGCGGATCTCATCAAAAATTTCGCCCTCAATGAGCTTTTTCCCATATTGCAGCAGGGTGCCGTCCAGATCGCTGCAAACCATTTTTATCATATTTGTTTCCCCCTGATTGCTTTTCCTGAAGCAACGTAATATATTATTTAATATAGTAAAAGTATAACAAACACAGGCCTGTTTTTCAATTTAACTAACAGTGCCCGGCGGTAGAATTATTCCGGGCAGGGAGGTAAAATTATGGCAGTTATCACAGTATACGGCAAAACGCCGGATGTTGGCAGTGCAGCCTTTGTGGCCCCCAACGCCACCCTGGCCGGGGATGTTGTGCTGGCCGCTGGCAGCAGCGTGTGGTATGGCGCGGTGGTGCGCGGAGATACCGGCGCCATCCGCATTGGCAAAAACAGCAATATCCAGGACAACGCCGTGCTGCACACCGGGCCAAACCTGGGGGTAACGATCGGCAAAAATGTATCCATCGGCCACAATGCAGTGGTGCATGGCTGTACGGTGGGGGACGGCGCTTTGATCGGTATGCACGCCACGGTGATGAACGGCGCCGTGGTGGGCAAAAATGCCGTGGTGGCCGCCGGGGCGCTGGTGCTGGAAAACACCGTGGTCCCGGACGGCATGGTGGCCATGGGTGTGCCCGCCAAGGTGCGTGAAGCCGCCAGCCCCGCCCTGGTGGAAGCCAACCGAAAAAATGCCGAAGGGTATGTAGCGGAAGCCACCGCCCATGCGGAGGCGAATAAGTAAGTCCTGACGAGTATGTTCGCTCTTTGATTTTATTTTGCAGGGGACAACACAAATTTTTTAGGGCAACACCGCATAATTCTAAGTGCCGATACGGCGAGCGAGGTGCGGCAGATGCCAAGCCAAAAGCGCAGATAATACTGGATGTCTTATCGAGCATTTTGGCAACGCAGATGCCGTGCCGCAGCTGCCGGAGCGGTGCTTAAGCCGCAAGGCGGGAATTGTGCGGTGTTGCCCTAAACATCGGAACGGTCAAGACCGTTCCCTACAGAACATTTTGTAATGTGTTGCAAACCAACAAATAATCTGTAGGGGACGATGCTCGGCATCGTCCCGCAGACGCGCCTTGCCGGATATCTTACCCCCGTCACCCACCCACAAGGCAGCGGGTGTATAATGTGCGTATCTACGAATAAAATATCGGAACGTTATTAGAATCTGTGGCGTACAGTCAAACATTTGCCTTTCTCCCCTGGCGGGATGATGGCCCCCCACCACGCATTTCCATCAAATTTTGCTTTTTTCTCCCCTTACCGGCCAAAAATCCGGTATCAGGCGTTGCAATCCCTTAAAAATCATAGTAAAATAAAAAGGTATGTCTTGTAACCTTTCTTGTAATAGTTCAGGTGCCGCCTGAAAACCAGAGTGATAGAGGAGTGTTCCCCATGTGACGGAAGCAGACAACCGTAAAAAGTCACATTGCAATGGAATAAAGGAGTATTGACTTTCATGGCAACTTTGCGTGAAGAAATCGAGCGCCGCCGGACGTTTGCGATCATTTCGCACCCGGACGCCGGCAAAACCACATTGACCGAAAAGCTGCTGCTGTACGGGGGAGCCATCCAGACCGCCGGTTCCGTCAAGGGCAAGCAGAGCGCCAAACATGCCGTTTCTGACTGGATGGATATTGAAAAACAGCGCGGTATCTCTGTTACCTCCTCTGTTTTACAGTTCAACTATCAGGGCAAGTGCATCAACATTCTGGATACCCCCGGCCACCAGGACTTCTCCGAGGATACCTACCGCACCTTGATGGCGGCGGATTCCGCCGTCATGGTCATCGACGCCGCCAAGGGCGTTGAGGCCCAGACCATCAAGCTGTTCAAGGTCTGCACCCTGCGCCATATCCCCATCTTCACCTTCATCAACAAGATGGACCGCGAAGCCCGCGACCCGTTTGAACTGATGGAAAACATTGAGACGATCCTGGGAATCAAAACCTACCCGATGAACTGGCCCATCGGCTGCGGCAAAGAGTTCAAGGGCGTGTTTGACCGCGGCACCCGCAAGGTGCTGGCTTTTGAAAGCGATGGCCGCGCCAACGGCGTGAAGATGGTGGACGAGATCACCGCCGAGCTGGGCGCACCCGAAATGGACGAATTGATCGGCGCGGCCAACCACCAGAAGCTGGCTGACGACATTGAGCTGCTGGATGGCGCCGCCGAAGAGTTTGACCTGGACGCTGTGCAGCACGGCCAGCTGAGCCCCGTATTCTTTGGCTCCGCGCTGACCAACTTTGGCGTGGAACCTTTCCTGAAAGAGTTCCTGCGCCTGACCCCGCCGCCACTGCCCCGCAAGGATGCCCCCACCGGCGATGTGGTGGATCCCTGCAGCGAGCAGTTCAGCGGCTTTGTGTTCAAAATCCAGGCCAACATGAACAAGAATCACCGCGACCGCATTGCGTTTTTGCGCATCTGCTCCGGCAAGTTTGAGCGCGGCATGGAAGCATTCCATGTGCAGGAGGGCAAGAACATCAAGCTTGCTACCGGCACCAGCCTGATGGCTGACGACCGCGCCATCGTGGACGAAGCCTATGCCGGCGATATCATCGGTCTGTTTGATCCGGGCATCTTCTCCATTGGCGATACGCTGTGCACCGGCAAGCAGCATGTGCAGTTTGCGGGCATCCCCACCTTTGCACCGGAACATTTTGCCCGCGTGACCCAGGTGGACACGATGAAGCGCAAGCAGTTTGTGAAAGGCATGGAGCAGATTGCACAGGAAGGCGCGATCCAGATTTTCCGCGACCTTGGCTCCGGTATGGAGGAAGTTATCGTCGGCGTGGTCGGCGTGCTGCAGCTGGAAGTGCTGGAATACCGCCTGCGCAACGAATATAACGTTGACATCCGTATGCAGACCCTGCCGTATGAGCATCTGCGCTGGATCATGAACGACCCGGACGAGCTGGACCCCAAAACACTGGACCTGACCAGCGACACCCGCTGCATCGAGGACCTGAAGGGTAACCACCTGCTGCTGTTCGGCAGCCCGTGGAGCATCAACTGGGCCGAGCAGCACAACGAACAGCTGAAGCTTTCCGAGTTTGGCAATCTGACGTTCTGATTTTGTTTTGTAATTATGAAAAAAGGCATTGCGGGCCGCGCGTCTGCAATGCCTTTTTTGCATCTTGCGGTTGCACATGGGGGCCAAAACGGGTATACTGAGAGAGTATAATTTTGTCCTTTTGCAGAAAGGAGGCAGCCCGGATGAAGGCTGACCGCTATTTGTTTGATGGTTCCCACCCATGCGCGCTGCGCAAGCTGCCCTGCGACAGCAACGATGACCATGTAAAAAAAGAAGATATCCTGGCCAAAACTGCCGAAAACCTGGAAAAGATGGCCGCCCTGCAGGACGCCTTTTACGCCGATGGGCGCGAGGGCCTTGTGATCATTCTGCAGGCGCTGGATGCCGCCGGGAAGGACAGCACCGTAAAGCATGTGATGGGCGGCCTGAACCCCCAGGGTGTACAGGTAACCAGCTTCAAGCAGCCCACCAGCGAGGAACTGCACCACGACTTTTTGTGGCGGGTGAACAAAGCTCTGCCGCCCCGCGGCAGCATTGCCATTTTCAACCGCAGCTATTACGAGGACGTTCTGGTGGTGCAGGTTCACGATCTGCAAAAGACCTACCAGATGGCCCCGCGCGTGCTGGAAGACAGCAAGAAGGACTTTTTTGAAAAGCGCTACCGCCAGATCCGCAGCTATGAAGAATACCTGTACGAGAACAGCTACCGCGTGGTCAAAATCTTTCTGCACGTTTCCAAGGACGAACAGAAAAAGCGCTTTTTAGAGCGCATTGACCGCCCGGAAAAGAACTGGAAGTTCTCCTGCTCCGACCTGAAAGAGCGGATGCGTTTTGACGAATATCTGGATACCTTTGATGAAGTCATCACCGCAACCGCTACCAAGCACAGCCCGTGGTATGCCATCCCGGCTGACCAGAAATGGTACACCCGCTACCTGGTCAGCGAGATTGTACTGGATGCTTTGCAGAAGAGCTGCCACGAATACCCGGTGCTTTCGGACGATGCAAAGGCCGAACTGCTGAACTGCAAGGCAGCGCTGGAACAGGAATAATGCCAAACGCTGCCGGGTGGATGTTCCCCCGGCAAGCCGCAAAAGGAGGGGCGCACTTTGCCGCCGATCCGCGTATTACAAATCATGCCCGCCATGGACGCCGGCGGCATGGAAACCTTTGTCATGAATGTCTACCGTGCCGTGGACCGCAGCCAGGTACAGTTTGACTTTTTGTACCACTATGATAAGCCCTGCTTTTATGATGCTGAAATTGAAGCCCTGGGCGGGCACATTACCAAGCTGACGGTGCGGCAGGACAATAATATCCCGAAATACCTGCATGACCTGCGCGCCTTTTTTACCGCGCACCCGGAATACAAGGTCATCCACGGGCATTACAGCGGCTTTGGCATGTTTTATAATGCCGTGGCCCGCCGCTGTGGGGTTCCGGTGCGGGCAGGCCACAGCCACAACACTGCCTATGAGCACAACCTGGTGGGCCAGCTGGACCGGCTGATGAGTTCCCGCTTTGACCACGACCTGACCCACCGCTTTGCCTGCAGCCAGCGCGCCGGGGAGATGCTGTACGGCAAACACCCGTTCACCGTGCTGCCCAACGGCATTATGACCGATGTGTTCGCCCTCCACGATCCCGCCGCTCGCGCCTTCCTGCGCGCTGAGCTTGGCGTGCAGGAAGGCGAAATTCTGTTTGGCCATGTGGGCCGTTTTTGTGAGCAGAAAAACCATGCCGGGCTGCTGCGCATTTTTGCCGGGGTCAGCCGCCGCATGCCCAACGCCCGGCTGGTGCTGATCGGCACCGGCGAGCTGGTTGATTCCACCCGTGCCCTTGCCCAGGAGCTTAACCTGAGCGACCGGGTAATTTTTGCCGGGGTGCGCAAGGATATGGCCGCGCTGTACCACGCCATGGATGTATTTTTGCTGCCCAGTTTGTTTGAGGGGCTGCCCGTTGTGCTGGTGGAAGCCCAGGCCGCCGGCCTGCCCTGCTTTGTGGCCGATACGGTGGACCCCGGCGCGGCGTTTGCCGGCAACATCCACTACCTGCCCTTGCAGAATGAAGCCGCCTGGGCTGATTCCATTGCCGCGGCGGACCTGACCCGTGACCCCAACGCCCAGGCCAAAGCCATTGCCGCCGGATTTGATGTGCACACCAGCGCGGGCATCCTGCAAAAATTTTACCTGGAGCAGACGCAGAAATATACAAAGGAGGTGCAGCCATGAGTGAAACCGAGCCGACAGTCATGTCGCTGTTTATGAATACCTCTGCATTGGGAGTAGAACCGGAAGAC
>OGXZ01001707.1_pt1 | contig 12201 bp, 11 predicted proteins | sample 1576431 | NCBI WGS metagenome assembly OGXZ01 (sample SAMEA3541590, study PRJEB24748) | human gut metagenome | biome: human gut; feature: human-associated habitat; material: faeces | place: China | collected 2012
GACGGCGGACGGAATCCGATCGGGCGGCGGACGGAATCTGATCGGACGGCGGACGCAATCCGATCGGGCGGCGGACGGAGAACGATGACAAATACACAGAGGGTGCATCAAAACTATAGAAATGCGATTTATCCGTAGCGGAGGTCTCCGGCCTCCGCAGCACCAAGTTTGTAGAGTAAAAACCGTAAATGCTCATAACACATGAAATCATTATAATATATAATTAGTGTTATTGATTGTGGCGGAGGCCGGAGACCTCCGCTACGGATAATCAACAGCCCAGCCTGCGCAATATTTAACCACGGATTAAGCGGATTAAACGGAAGTTTGTGTGCGCAGAAAATCCGTTAACACCCATCCATATATAAAAAAAAGAAAGACATGATAGATAGACAAAAACTCGGCGAAGTGATACGCTTTGGCATAGTGGGCGTACTGGCAACGGCGTTGCAGTACGCCATCTACTGGCTGCTCATCCGCTGGCTGAACCCTACCGTTGCGATGACCATCGGCTACGCCATCAGCTTCGTCTTCAACTTCGTGGCGTCCACGCGCTACACGTTCCGCGTGAAGGCGTCGGCTAAGCGCGGCGCAGGCTTCGCCTTCTCGCATGCCGTCAACTATGTGCTGCAGATGCTCACGCTTAATCTGTTCCTATGGGTAGGCGTGCCGAAGCAGTGGGCGCCGATTCCGATGTTCTGTATCTGCGTGCCTGTGAACTTCGTGCTCGTAAGATTCTTTTTAAAAAGCCCCTCCCAACCCTCCCCGTCGGGGAGGGCTTAGTTAGCAAAAGTTTAGAAAGGCCTAGAAAGGCCCAAGAAGGCTTAGTTCGGCTTAAACGCTGCCTTAGAAAGGCTTAGAAAGGCTTTAAAAAAAAAACAACAAACAATATGAATATCGACTCCCTCCTCAGTGCGTTCCGCCTCTTCCGCGTGAAGCGCGAAGAACGCCCGTTGGCGACGGTGATGCTCTTGGTGTTCCTTGCCCTCGACGCCCTCGTCATCTGCAAGTACTACGACGTGTTCACACCGCAGAACGCCCACTACTGGCATCTGTTCATCTCGAAGTTCCACATCTCGGGCTTCGACCCCATCACGTATAGCGTGGTGAGCAACTGGACGGCGGGCTATAATGTCTACCGCCATCCGCTGCTGGCGTTCTTCATGTACGTGCCCTACCTCATCAACCAAGGACTGATATGGCTCACGGGCATCAACTGCGCCATCTTCATCGTGTCGGCGATACAGCTGTTCGCAGCGTTCTACTCGATGATATTCCTCTACCGCATCTGTCGCGAGGTGGTGGGCGTGAGCCGCACCGACTCTACGCTGGCTACCGTCTTCTACTTCGGCTTCGCGTTCGTGATGCTCTCAACGATGGTGCCCGACCACTTCGTCATCTCGATGATGCTTCTGCTGCTGGCGCTCTACGTGTCGGGCAAGCTGATACTGAAGAAGCAGCGGCTGAGCGGATGGCAGGCGACGCTCTACTTCTTCATCACCGCCGGCACATCGCTGAACAACGGACTGAAGATTTATCTCTCCGACCTCTTCGTGAACGGATGGCGCATCTTCCGACCGAAGTTCCTCTTCGGCTGCATTCTGCTGCCGGCGGCGCTCACATGGGGCGTGGCACGCATGAGCTACGACTACATCGTATGGCCGCGCGACGTGACGGCAAAAGCTGCACGCGAGAAGGCGAAAGCCGCGAAGGAGGCTAAGCGGAAGGCGGAGCAGGCCGAGCAGGCGCACCGCGACTCCATCGCTTTTGCTGCGTTCACCACCGCACAGCAGGACTCTGCGATGGCTGCCAAGGCTGAGCGCGACTCTGTAAACAAGGCGAAAGCTGCTGCGGCGAAGAAGAAAAAGCACGTGCGCAAGAACGGCAAGCCGATAGCCAACGGCGAGTTCATCAGCTGGACCGACGTGACGACCTCGCGCTCGGAGTCGATAGTGGAAAATCTTTTCGGCGAGTCGATTCAGCTGCATCAGGACTATCTGCTGGGCGACGTGCTGCGTACACGTCCGATGATGGTACACTATCGCTACGCGTTCAACTATATCGTTGAGGGCATCATCGCCCTGCTCTTCGTGCTCGGCATCTGGGCAAGCAGACGGTCGCGCTTCTTCTGGCTCGCCATGTCCTACTTCGCACTGGATATGGTGCTGCACGTGGGTCTGGGCTTCGGCATCAACGAGGTGTACATCATGTCTGCCCACTGGATATACATCATACCGATAGCCGTGGCGTTTCTGCTGAAGGCTACCGAGAAGCGCCGCAAGGCTCTCGCGCTGAAAGGGCTGATAGCTGCGCTGGCTGCATATCTGTGGATATGGAACGTGGCGCTCATCGTGCAGTATCTCTTCTTCTGACAACATATAGGAAAACATAACATGAAAATACTTCGCAAAGAGGAACGCCCCGTAGCCATAGTGGCGCTGATAGTGTTCGCCGCGCTCAACGCGCTGCTCATCGCCAATCATTGGCAGTCGTTCACACGTGGTGCGCACGTGGGCTTCTGGTCGGTGTTCTACAACCACCTGAACATGTCGGGCTACGACATCTTCTCGCTGATATTCATCTCCTGCATGCGTCTCCACTGGAACACCCTGCGCCACCCGCTGTTCGTGGCGCTGCTGCTGCCGCTGTTCTGGATTAACCATCAGATAATGCCGCCCACGGAGTTCAACGCCGCTGTGTTGCTCATGGGCGCGCTGCTCGTGGCTGCCGACGTGTGGGGGGCTGTGCTCATGCACCGCTTGCTGCGCGACGTGGTGGAGGTGAACCGCATGGACGCCGTCCTGCTCACAGCGTTGTTCTACGGCTTTGCGCATGTGATGATAGCCACAATGGTGCCCGACCACTTCGCGCTGTCGCTGCCGCTGCTGCTGCTTACGCTGCTCATAGCCGGACGCCGGCTGAAAGAGGGCAAGCCGATGAAGCTATGGCAGAGCGCGCTGCTCTTCTTCCTTACGGCGGGCATGACGCTCACCAACGGCGTGAAGGTGGCGCTGGCGGCTTGGTTCGCAGGCGGCAGAAAAGTGTTCTCTTGGCGCAGCATACTCTCGTTCGTGGTGCCCACGCTGCTGCTCGGCGCCATCTATGTCTGGCAGCAGGATGCCATCGTGGCTCCGCAGGAGCAGAAGATTAAGCGCATAGAGGCGGCGGTGGCAAAGAAAGACCCGGCACGCATCGCGAAACTGAAAGAGCACAACGACTTCGTGAAGCAACAGAACGGCGAGGCGCTCACAAAGAGCGTGCCGCTGCTCGAATGGAGCGATATGACAACCAGCCGCTGGCAGTCGGCAGTGGACAATCTGTTCGGCGAGTCGCTGCAGCTCCACCGCGACTATCTGCTTGAGGATGTGCAGCAGACGCGCCCCGTATTCGTAGAGTATCGCTCGGCGGTCAACTATATCGTAGAGGCTCTCGTCGTACTGCTTCTTGTTGCTGGCGCATGGATAGCTCGCCGCGAGAAGTTCTTCCTCATGGTGCTCGCGTGGTTCGCCTTCGACATGATAATGCACATGGGCTTCGGTTTCGGCCTCAACGAGGTGTACATCATGACGGCTCACTGGGCGTTCATCATCCCTATCGCCGCCGGCTACATACTGCGCCGCAAGAACAGCATGGCTGCAAGGGTGCTCGTTACGGCACTCACGCTATGGCTCTGGGCGTATAATGCAGTGATTGTTATTGATTATCTGTGATGTTGAGATGGTGTGATGTTGAGATGGTGAGATTAGATGGTGAAGTGGTGAGATGGTGAGATTAGATGGTGAAGTGGTGAGATGGTGAGATGGTGACATTACTACATCAAATCTCATCACAACAACACCTCATCTCAACACCTCATCCCAACACCTCAACATCAAATCTCAACATCTCACCACAACAACACCTCAACATCATATCTCAACACCTCAACATCATATCTCAACACCTCAACATCATATCTCACCATCTCACCACAACAACATCTCAACATCATATCCCCATGCGAATATTCCACCTCATAACTCACTTCTCGCTTGGCGGCGCCGAACGCGTAGCCGCCAACATCGCCGAGTCGCAGACCCACGGCATGGAGTATCATGTCGTAGAGATAATGCGCGGACGCACCGCCTACACACCGAAGTTCATCGACGAACTCGAAAAGGCTGGCGTGCGCTGCCACCGCTCGTGGATGCCCGACGTGAGCTTCCACTTCCTCTTCGAGCGCATCGCCGCATTGCTCTTTCCGCTGCGCATGCTCTACATCATTCTGCGCTGGCGCCCCGACGTGATACACACGCACACCGAGACGCCCGACCTGGCGCTCTACGTGTTCAGTCGTGTGTTTCCGCGTATGCTGCGCTGCGTGAAGATAGTGCGCACCATCCACAACACGCGCCTCTGGACGGGTCTGCCCCGCACCGCCCAGTGGGTTGAGGCGTTCTTCAAGAGCCGCAACGCCAACATCGCCATCTCCGACTCGGTGCGCGACAGCTACGCCGACCGCTTCGGCGAGGTGCCGCCTATAATTAATAATGGTGTGGCAGAGGTTGAGCAGAAGGATTACTTCAACACTCAAGCACCAACCAATCTCAACACCTCAACACCTCAACATCTCATCATCTCAACACCTCAACACCTCATCATCTCAACACCTCAACACCTCAATATCTTGTTCGCCGGTCGTCTTGAGCCTCAGAAGGGCGTTGTCGTACTCTGCAATGCGCGAAGCACAGCGGCGGGGATTTGCGGATCGACACGCACAGAAATAATCTTCCGATGCAGCATGTGCTGGAAAAAAACGGATTTCAGAGATGCGGGATCATTTACCTCGCAAACGGGGATGAGCGGATCGCGTATGAATTTCTGGAAAATTCCAGGCGCACCGGGGCAGAATAAATCCATGGACCGATGAAGAAGGGTGAAATTGCAGCAGGCGACAAAATTAAGGAAAATTGGTGCATAATTTTGTCGGAAGCGGTAGCTTTCTGTGGACAAACATGCTAAGATGGAGACACGGTATCCGTGCGGTTTACGGTGTCAGTACATGCCTTTTTGAAAGGGCGTGGTGACCGAAAACAATGCAGCAGGGTGCTGCACATGGAATCGTGTGAAGCATTCTCGGAAAATGGGAAAGATACCGGAGAGGAGGAAACAATTATGAGCAGAGTCATTACCATAAGCCGTGAGTTTGGCAGCGGTGGACGTGAGGTGGGGTTCCGTCTGGCAGAAAAACTTGGCATCCCGTTTTACGATAAAGAAATTATTTCTATGGCGGCAGAGGACAGCAACATTTCCGAAGAAGTCTTCCACAGCCACGACGAAGTCATTGGAAACAAGGAGCGGATCGATCACGATTATGTATCCGTGAATCCGTTTTCTCCTTTATATGAAGTTCCGGTATCCGACCAGGTGTTTATGGCCCAGTCCCAGATCATCAAAAAGCTCGCATTCATTGGGAAAATGGCGTGTGAACGCTGCCTTGCGGATGCTTCCGATGCAGAACATGCCGATGTGAAGCGCATCGTGGAGGAATATCAGACAAAATATCAACGTATCGTATACAAAAAGATCGAAAACAAAGGCATTGCGGCCAACACCAATGCTGCGGCAGAGCTTGCCGCAGGGGAATATCTGGCCCTTGCCGACCACGATGATATCCTTGCGCCCCACGCCATGTACACCATGGGCAAAGCCATTCTGCAGCTGCGGGCGCAGGGCGAGCCGGACGGCTTCCTCTACAGCGATGAAGCACTCTTTTCCAAGAGCATCCAGCGACCCATGGTGGCCCACTTCAAGCCGGATTACGCCCCGGACTACCTGCTGTGCTGCAACTACATCTGCCACTTGGCGGTGTTCCAAAAGGCGCTGTGGGATGAGATCGGCGGGGAGCGGCCGGAGTGCGACGGCAGTCAGGACCACGATTTGTTCCTGCGCCTTGTGGAAAAGACCGGCGGTGCGGCCCATGTACCGCAGGTGCTGTACTACTGGCGGGTGCACGCAGGCTCCACCTCCGGCGGCACCGATGCCAAGCCCTATGTGGCGGCAGCAGCCAAAAAGGCGCTGGCCGACCATCTGGCCCGCACTGGACGCACCGGCACCGTGGAGGATGGCCTGTTCCCCAGTACCTACCGGGTGAAGTGGGATATCGTGGGCGACCCGAAGGTAAGCATCCTCATCCCGAACAAGGACCACACCGACGATCTGGAAAAGTGCCTGCACAGCATCTGGACCAAAACCAGCTGGGAGAACTTTGAGGTTATCGTCATCGAGAACAACTCCACCGAACCGGCCACCTTTACCTATTATAAGGAAGCCCGGCAGCGCTACGACGGCCTGCAGGTGGTCAACTACCCGCAGAAGGGCTTCAACTTTTCCGGCATCAACAACTTTGGCCGGCAGTACGCCAGCGGGGATTATCTGCTGCTGCTGAACAACGACGTGGAGGTGCGCAATGCCGACTGGCTCACGGAGCTTTTGCGGCAGTGTGCTCACCCCGGCGGCGCGGCCATCTGCGGCGCAGAGCTGCTTTACCCGGACGAGACGTTGCAGCATGCGGGCGTTGTGACCGGCCTTGGCGGCTACGCGGGCCACAGCCACAAATACTGCAAGGCGGGCGGCAGCGGCTACATGTTCCGCGCTGCAACGGTGCAGGACTTTTCCGCCGTCACCGGTGCCTGCCTGCTGGTAAAGACCAGCGTGTGGGACGAAGTGGGCGGTCTGGACGAAGCCTTTGCGGTGGCCTTCAACGATGTGGATTTCTGTCTGCGGGTGCGGGATGCAGGGTACCGCATTGCGTGGACACCCTATGCTCAGCTGACCCATTACGAGAGCAAGAGCCGCGGCGGCGACGAAAAAGACCCGGTGAAAGCCCGGCGCTTTGCCGCCGAGCAGCAGCGGCTGTATGCCGTGCACGGCAAGGCGAACATCCTGCACGACCCCTACTACAACCCCAACCTGACCATGGACCGGGAGGATTTTTCCGAAAGCAATGATCTGCGCGGGCTGAAAGAGGGACGTATCACGGTGCAGTGGAGGAAATAACAGCATGAACATCAAGGGCCATTTTGAGACCATCACCCGGCACAAGCTGCTGGTGATGAAATACTGCTTTGCCTGCGGGCTCTATGAGCAGGGCCTTGCCCACGACCTGAGCAAGTACAGCCCTACCGAGTTCATTCCGGGCTGCATCTATTATCAGGGTGACCACAGCCCCAACGAAGCGGAACGTCTGGCGCGGGGCTATTCCTCCGCGTGGCTGCACCACAAGGGCCGCAACAAGCACCATCTGGAATACTGGATCGACTACAGCACCCGGAAGGTGGGCCTTGCCGGCATGAAGATGCCCCTGCGCTATGTGTGCGAAATGGTGTGCGACCGCGTGGCCGCAAGCCAGATCTATCTGGGCGACAAGTACACCGATGCTTCCCCGTGGGAATACTACGAGCGCAGCAAGACCCACTACCTGCTCCACCCGGAGACCCGTGCCCTGCTGGAAGAGCTGCTGAAAATGGTGCGCGACCTTGGGCATGACCGCACCTTTGAGCACATGAAATACCTGCTGGGCTGCGAAAAAGATTACTAAAAGGAATATTTTGCCTGAAAACACCGCTGAGGGAGACCCGGCGGTGCTTTTTGTATGTCATAAAACAACACATCCCCCAGCCCGGGCGGCGCTGCCGTTCAGGCTGGGGGATGCTTTTTGTGCAAGACGGGTGTTACTGCTCGTTTTCGTAGATCTGGATATAGCGGGGCGCGTTTTTATCCTGAATAAGCAGCAGCGCGGCGGTCAGGGCCACCGCCAGAGCAGTGAGGACGGCGAGCAGTGCTTTGAGAACCTTCATCATTTCAAGCCTCCTTGGTAAGTCTGGCGCGGAGCGGGGGACGTTCCGCAGTTTTTGCTTGCCCTTAGTATAGCATAATCCGCATGCAAAGGCAAACACCGGATGCAGGAAGAAAAATACGGTGGTTAGTTGTATATAACCACGAAAAAATGAAAAGAAAGTTCAGGAAAACACATCATTTTTGTGCCATTGTCGTTGACTTCCCACGCCAAAATGATACAATAAACATGTTAAGCAGCTGCTGTCCCTGTACCAGTGCGCCTGCATGGGCGTGGGGGCGGCAATTCAAGCAGAATGGGGGATTTGAATTCCATGTTGAACAAGCTGAAACGTGCGGCGCTTGGCGCGCATACGCCGCATGACAAGGCAACTGCTGCAAGCAAACCGATCCCGATGCCTCTGCCCGCGCAGGTACGCATCCTCATGAGCCAGCATATCGGCGCTCCCGCCAAAGCTCTGGTCAAAAAGGGCGACGAGGTGTTCGTTGGCACAAAGATCGGCGAGGCTGGCGGCTTCGTCTCTGCAAACATCCACTCCAGTGTCTCCGGCACGGTTGCCGCAGTGGAGCCCTTCCGTCTGTCCAATGGCCGCATGTGCGACTCTGTCGTCATCAAGACCGATGGCAAACAGACCGTGGACCCGGCTGTCAAGGCACCGGAAGTGACCGATAAGGCCAGCTTTCTCAAGGCTGTGCGTGAGTGCGGCCTGGTCGGTCTGGGCGGCGCAGGCTTCCCGACCGATGTAAAGCTGCAGCCCAAGCAGCAGGTGGATACCCTGCTGATCAACGCTTCCGAGTGCGAAGTGTGGCTGACCAGCGATACGCAGGAGATGCTGAACTGCAGCGATGATATCATCCGCGGCATCAAGGCCGTGTTGCAGTACACCGGCATCCCGAAGTGCGTCATCGGCATTGAGAACAACAAGCCCGAGTGCATCGACCTGCTGTGCAAAAAGACCAATGGCGACAGCACCATCGAGGTCAAGCCCCTGCCCAGTGTCTACGGCACCGGCGCAGAGCTGATCCTTATTGAAAAGTGTCTGGGCCGCGAAGTGCCCCACGGTGGTCTGCCCGCAGATGCCGGCGCAATCGTCATGAACGTGACCAGCGTTTCCACCCTTGGCAAGTATCTGGCTACCGGTATGCCGGTGGTCAGCCGCGTCATCACCGTGGACGGCGATGCCTGCGAGAAGCCCCAGAACCTCATCGTCCCCGTGGGTACTTCCTACGAGGATGTCCTGAACACTGCCGGCCTCAAGGGCGGCGTCACTCTGGGCAAGGTCGTGGCCGGCGGCGCGATGATGGGTCCCGCTGTGCGTGACCTGAGCTACCCCACCACCAAGACCACTTCCGGCCTTATCATGCTGAGCGAAGCAACTGCACAGCCCCCGCAGGTCAACCCCTGCATCCGCTGCGGCCGCTGCGTCGAGTACTGCCCCATGGGTCTGGAGCCCGTGGAGGTCAACCAGGCTTACGCTGCCCGCGACGTCCAGGAGCTGGGCAAGCTGCACGTTGACTACTGCTTCAACTGCGGCTCCTGCACCTTCGTCTGCCCGGCCAAGCGTCCCTGCACCCAGATGATGGGTCTGGCCAAGGCATTCTATCTCGGTGAAATCAAAAAAGGAGGCAATAAGTAATGGATACGAAGCTTATTGTTTCGGCCTCCCCGCACCTGCGCTCTGAGGAGACGACCGCCGGCCTGATGGCCAACGTGATCGTGGCCCTGACCCCGTGCGTCGTGGCCTCTGCCATTATCTTTGGTCTGCGTGCTCTGCTGGTCACCGCAGTGTCCGTCGTGGCCTGCGTGGCTTTCGAGTGGCTGTACTGCAAGCTGCTGAAGAAGGCAAACCCCATCAGCGATCTGTCCGCCGTCGTCACCGGCATCATCCTCGCCATGAACGTGCCTGTGGGCATGCCCATCGGTGAGCTGCTCATCGGCGACTTCGTGGCCATCATCGTGGTCAAGCAGCTGTTCGGCGGCATCGGCATGAACTTTGCGAACCCCGCTCTGGTGGGCCGTATCGTGCTGTTCGTCAGCTTTGCCGGCGCTATGAACAACTGGGTGTTCCCGGATGCAGCGGTCGATCAGCTGTCCTCCGCGACTCCTCTGGCCGTGGCTGACCCCAACAAGCTGAGCCTGCTGGACCTCTTCATGGGCGTCCACGGCGGCGTTCTGGGTGAGACCTGCGCTCTGGCCATCGTGCTGGGCCTGATCTACCTCGTGGTCACCAAGACCATCAGCATCGCCATCCCTGCCGCTTACGTTGGCAGCATGTTCGTGTTCTACCTCATCGCCACCCACAGCGTCCACGCTGCACTGGTGGCTGTGCTGAGCGGCGGCCTGCTGTTCGGCGCTGTGTTCATGGCCACCGACTACGTCACCAGCCCCTTCACCCTGAAGGGCAAGCTGATCTACGGCGTGGCTCTGGGCGTCGTCACCTTCGCCATCCGTTACTGGGGCAGCTACACCGAGGGCGTGTCCTTCGCACTGCTGTTCATGAACCTGTGGGTCCCGTACATCAATGACTTGACCCGCCAGACGCCGTATGGCTATGTCAAACCTGCTAAGAAGGAGGCTGCTGGCAAATGAATAAGTCTACTTGGGAAAGCACGGTAAAGCCGGTAGTCGTGCTGAGCGTCATCGCACTGGTGGTCAGCTTCCTGCTGGCCCTGGTCAACTCCTTTACTGCGCCTATCATCGAAGAAAACCAGAAGGCCGCCACGCTGGCAGCTTATGTGGACGTCATGCCCACCGTTTCCGACGCCAAGACGCTGGAAGAAGTGACCGGTTTCACCACCGAGAACGTCACCGGCGTCGTCAAGGCCGAGGATGGCAGCATCGCCATCAAGGCTGAGGAGAAGGGCTTCGACGGCGGCATCCTCACCGTCATCATGGGCTACGACACCAACGGCACCGTCACCGGCATCTGGGTGGACGCTTCCACTCAGACCAAGGGCATCGGCTCCAATGTCGCAACCGACACCTTCCTTGCCCAGTTCAACGGCATGGACGGCACCCAGAATATCGCCATCGGTCAGGGCGGTTTTGACGCATACAGCGGCGCGACCATTTCCTCTAAGGCACTGTTCGCCGCCATCAACGACTGCGTCAACTGCTACAACGAGCTGGCATAAAGGAGGTTGGTAAGAAATGGCACAAGAAAAGAAGTCCAAGGTAAGCATCCTTACCAACGGCATCATCAAAGAGAACCCCGTTCTGCGTCTGGTCCTGGGCACCTGCTCCTGCCTGGCAGTTACCACGGCAGTCTCCAGCGCACTGGGCATGGGTGCAGCCTTCACCTTCGTGCTGGTCTGCTCCAACATCCTGATCTCGCTGCTGCGCAACGTGATCCCCGCAAAGGTCCATCTGCCCTGCTACATCGTCATCATCGCAGGCTTCGTCACCATCGTCCAGATGGTCATGCACGCCTACATGGACAGCCTGTACACCGCACTGGGCGTCTTCCTGCCCCTGATCGTTGTCAACTGCATCATCCTTGGCCGTGCCGAGATGTTCGCCTGCAAGAACAATGTGGTCGATTCTGCACTGGACGGCGTCGGCATGGGCATCGGCTACACCCTCACCGTCGTGCTGATGGCTACCATCCGCGAGGTGCTGGGCAGCGGCACTTGGCTGGGCTTCCAGGTCCTGCCCGACAGCATCGCCCGCATCAGCATCATGACTCAGGCTCCCGGCGCATTCTTCTGCTACGGCGTCCTGATGGCCGGCTGTGTCTGGCTGGAAGGCAAGCTGGATGCGCGCATCGAGCGCAAGAGCTGCTGCGACATCGACAATCTGAAGAAGGAGGGCTAATAAGATGCTCGTCAAACTCGCTGCTATCTTCTTCAGCATGATCCTTGTCAACAACTACGTGCTGGTGAAGTTCTATGGTATCTGCCCGTTCCTGGGTGTTTCCAAAAAGCTGGACTCCTCCGTTGGTATGTCCGGCGCTGTTATCTTCGTCATGTTCATGGCTACGGCCGTGACCTTCCCCATCCAGATCTTCGTTCTGGATCCGGCTAAGCTGGGCTATCTGCAGACCATCGTGTTCATTCTGGTCATCGCCGTGCTGGTGCAGTTCATCGAGATCTTCCTCAAGAAGTATGTCGTGGCCCTGTACAACTCGCTGGGCGTTTACCTGCCCCTGATCACCACCAACTGCTGCGTGCTGGCCGTGACCATTCTGGTCGTGGATGACTACGGTGCAGATGTGGCAGCTCTGGGCTTTGGCGCTGCCTACATTGAGGCTCTGGTCTGCTCCATCGGCGCAGGCGTCGGCTTCATGCTGGCCATGGTCATGTTCAGCGGTGTGCGCAAGCGCGTGGAAGCCTGCGATCCCCCGGCACCCTTCAAGGGCCTGCCCA
>OGXZ01001708.1_pt1 | contig 12198 bp, 10 predicted proteins | sample 1576431 | NCBI WGS metagenome assembly OGXZ01 (sample SAMEA3541590, study PRJEB24748) | human gut metagenome | biome: human gut; feature: human-associated habitat; material: faeces | place: China | collected 2012
AGATTACAAATCACGTGCTCTGGCCAACTGAGCTAAAGAGGCGGGTGGGTAAGCTACTTACATCGCACCGCTACAACCAACTACCTTTGCTACGTTCCCGTCCTGGAGGATTCGAAGGGAGCTGACCGTACAAGACTTACCCGTCTTGTTCACTTTTGCGGGTGCAAAGGTAATGCTTTTTATCTTTTCCACAAACTTTTTCCTTCGAAATTTCAAAAAAAAGTCTGCCTATACTCGTTATACCATATAAAATAAGTACTTTTGCATCGAAATAACAACGAAAGAATAAAGAAAGAAGAAAGAAAGAACAAAGAATATGGATATCAACAAGTCTTCTAACGACGAATACCGGCAGTTTACCGCCTTTGCCCGAATCGACGGAGCGATAATCGGTGTGATGTGGGTTGTCAGTTTCTTCTGCTTCATTGGCAATCTGCAGATGCCCATGCTCGGACTCGCAGGAATGGCAATCGGCATATACTCCATCATTTTGGCAGCCATGAGGCTCCGCAAGTTCCGCGACCGCATTCTCGGAGGCAGGATCTCCTTTGGCAAAGCCACTCTCTATTCCATAATGACATACTTCTATGCCACTATCCTCATGGCAGTGGGACAGTACGTATATTTCCAGTTTATCGACCAAGGCTACATGGTGAACCAGACCATCGCCATGCTTTCAATGCCAGAGACAGCTAAAGTCGTTACGGAGGTGTATGGCATGGATCCCAAGCAGATGATAGCAATCCTGCAGGCCACCATGGGAACGATAAGGCCGATAGAGATAGCGTTCCAGTTTCTGACGCTCAACGTGATATTAGGCATTATCATCAGTGTGCCCGTGGGTGCGCTGATGCGCAAACGATAGATAATTTTTTCAGACTATGGATATATCAGTAGTTATACCTCTATATAATGAGGACGAATCATTGCCGGAACTCTATGCGTGGATAGCGCGAGTGATGAAGAGCAAAGGCTTTACATACGAGGTGATATTCGTGAACGACGGATCCACCGACAAGTCGTGGGATGTGATAGAGCAGCTTCGCGCTGAGAATCCGCTGAACGTGAAGGGAATAAAATTCCGTCGCAACTACGGTAAGAGTCCCGCTCTGTATTGCGGATTCCACAAGGCAGAAGGAGATGTGGTGATCACCATGGATGCCGACCTGCAGGATTCTCCCGACGAGATTCCGGAGCTCTACCGCATGATAAAGGAAGACGGCTACGACCTTGTTTCGGGCTACAAGATGAACCGCAAGCAGGGCGACCCCCTTTCCAAGACCATTCCGACAAAGCTCTTCAACGCCACGGCAAGGAAGGTCAGCGGAATACATAATCTGCATGACTTCAACTGCGGATTGAAAGCCTACCGCAAGGATGTGGTGAAAAACATCGAGGTGTATGGCGAGATGCACAGATATATACCATATCTGGCAAAGAATGCCGGCTTCGACAAGATAGGCGAGAAGCCGGTACACCACCAGGCACGCAAGTTCGGCAAATCGAAATTCATGGGCTGGAACCGCTTCTTCAACGGATACCTCGACCTTATAACGCTGTGGTTCCTGAGCAGCTTCGGCAGAAAGCCGATGCATGTGTTCGGATTCCTCGGCACGCTGGTGTTCATGATTGGTTTTCTCTCGGCTCTCGGACTTGGCATAGACAAGCTCTGGTGTCTCGCCAACGGCATTCCGCAGAGACTCGTCACCTCGTCGCCCTTCTTCTACATCGCTCTCACGATGATGATGATCGGAACGCAGCTATTCCTCGCCGGATTCCTCGGCGACCTGATAAGCCGCAACTCCTCTACGAGAAACGACTATCAGGTGGAGAAGGAAATCTGAATCAAGAATACATCTTTGAATCAAGAATAACGAAATATGAATTTTTCACCCTTCCGCCTGTCGTTGCCGGCAATCATCGCCGTTGCCGCTGTCGCAGCATCCTGCTCTTCGGTGGACTGTCCGCTCAACAATAAGGTGCTCACCAATTATGCCCTGCTCGATGCTGACGGGAGAACGGACACGATGAGGCTTGCCATGACGGTGTCGACAAACCGCACCGACGGTTCAGACTCCGTGCTGATAAACAAGGACCAGGACATCACGAAATTCTCGTTGCCCATAAGCAATGCGCAGCCCAGAGACTCCTTCTTCGTGGAGCTGACGGATGGTGTGACGGCATCCCTCGACACCATTGTGGTGGATAAGGAAGATATGATGCACTTTGAGTCCACGGATTGTGCGGCATCATATTTCCACAAGATAAAAGGAGTGACAACAACACATCACGCCATCGACTCCGTGGCTATTAACTATCATAACGTTGACTATGACACATCGAAGACCCACTTCCACATTTATTTCTCGCCTCGCCATTAGCGTGGTGATGCTTCTCCTTGTGATGGCAATCCCTGCCAATGCACAGAAGCGGAATGCCGCTACCAAGAAGAATGTGGCAGAACGCGACACCGTGGCGCTCTTCCGTGGCTTCTCCGTGTCGGTGGATGCCGTAGGTCCCGTCATGATGGCGGTGAGCGACTACGGACAGTATGAGGCTGCCCTCCATCTCAACCTGCGTGACAGGTATTTCCCTGTGGTAGAGGTGGGTTACGGCAAGGCAGACCACACGGAGGAGAATACACAGATGTCTTATAAGACGAGTGCACCGTTCTTCCGTGCCGGAATGGATTTCAACGTGTTGAAAAACAAACACGACATCTACCGGCTTTATGTGGGAGCGCGGTATGCATTCACTTCATACAAGTATGACCTTGCTTCGCCGGGAGTTGAAGACCCCGTGTGGGGAGGCGTCACGCCATACGAGGTGAAGGGCGCAAAATGCAACTATCATTGGCTTGAGGCTGCCCTGGGAGTAGACGTGAAGCTCGTCGGTCCGCTGCATCTCGGCTGGAGCCTGCGCTACAAGCAGAAGCTGACAGCAGACGAGGGAAAGCTCGGCAAGTCATGGTATGTGCCCGGATTCGGAAAGACTGGCACTACGGCTTTCGGTGCTCTCTTCAACATCTCGCTGGATATATAGCATGGTGCATCCAGAGGAAGGCAATCTCTGATGTTGATGTAAGAAATGAAGGTATACGTCGATATATAATAAAGGTATATAAGGTATAATTCAAAAAGACATAAATGCAGACAAATCAAAGAAATATGTATAATAAAAAGAAAATGAGATACCTCAAGTTGGGTATCCTCTCGTTTGTCGTTATAGCGGCGGTGCTGATTGTAGCCAAGCAGCGCAATGCTCCGTTTCAGAAGAATACGGGCTTCGTGTTCGGCACCGTTTACAATATTACATATCAGAGCGACAAAGACTTGCAGCCGGAAATCGAGGCTGAGCTGAAGAAGGTGGACAATTCGCTTTCCACTTTCAATCCAAAGTCCATTATTTCCAGAATAAACCGCAATGAGGATGTCGTGGCTGACAGTATGTTCACCGAGGTGTTCAAGTTGGCAGAACAGGTGTCTGGAGAGACCGACGGAGCTTTCGACATCACCGTGGCGCCATTGGTGAACGCATGGGGATTCGGATTCAAACACGGCAAGATGCCTGACAACAGGAAGATAAACCAGCTGAGGAAGATTGTGGGCTTCCATAAGGTAAGCATGAAGAGTGGGAGAGTGGTGAAGAAGAATTCTGCCACGATGCTCGACTGCAGTGCCATCGCCAAGGGCTATGGCTGCGATATGGTGGCGCGCCTGCTCGCCTCAAAGGGAATAAAGAACTATATGGTGGAGATAGGAGGAGAGATTGTGGTGAGTGGCGTCAACGACGAGCGTATGCCGTGGAAGATCGGTGTTACGAAGCCTACCGACGATTCGCTGAACGTGAACCAGGAACTGCAGACTGTGCTCAATGTCACCGACAAGGCGATGGCGACAAGTGGAAACTATCGCAACTTCTATTATAAGAACGGCAAGAAATATGCCCATACCATCGACCCCAAGACCGGTCGCCCCGTGCAGCACAATATCCTGTCTGCCACGGTGATAGCCGACAACTGCGCCACTGCCGACGCCTATGCCACATCATTCATGGTGCTCGGTCTCGACAAGGCGAAGAAGGTGTTGGAGAAGCATACGGAGCTGATGGCTTATTTCATCTATTCTGATTCTGAAGGAAAGAATGCTGTGTGGTTCTCTCCTTCGATGAAGGGATATATCGTGGATAAATAATATATCGTGGGTAATCACTTCAATCCATATAGTCTGCTGGCTCGCCTTTCTCTGTTCCAGGGAATGAGCCTGAGCGAGTTTGACAATGTCATAGCTCATGTCAAACTTGGCTTCTCCAAGGTGGAGCGGGGCGGAACGGTTGTTGCCGAAGGAGAGGTGTGCAACGGACTGTCGTTTGTCTTGCAGGGCGAACTGGATGTGGAGACGGTTGCCGACGATGGTGGGTATCGCATAGTGGAGTGTGTTGCCACGCCTTGCGTGTTGCAGCCCGAGCGTTTGTTCGGATTGACACAGCGGTACTCACGCAAATTCATTGCCGCCACGGAGTGTAACCTCCTGACGATAGACAAGGCGGAGATAATGAAAATCGTTACTGCCTCTGAGGTGTTCCGCCTCAATCTGATGAATATCCTTTGCACTTTGACTCAAAGGATGCAGCATCTGCCCTGGCGCCGAAGACCGGAGGGCATCAGAAAGAAGATTGCTTTTTTCCTCTCTTCCCGTTGTCTCCATCCTGCCGGCAAGAAAACGCTTGTCGTTGGTATGGTGAGACTGGCAAGGGAGATCGGCGAGAGCCGTCTCAATGTTTCTAAAGCCCTGCATGAGCTGGAGAGTCAGGGACTGCTCGAGATGGGGAGAGAAAGAATCGTGGTGGCAGCGCTGGAGAAACTGTAAGCCCCTCCAACCATTTCCTGCTCCACTGATGAATAACTGATTTTACCCGCTAATGAAATAATAAAACGGGTTCTGTCGGTTCAAATTAACATATCAAGCGTCCTGATGCTTGATTTTGGTTAAGCGTCCTGATTACCATTGGAGGGAGACGGCTTAATCCCGTTTTAGGATTAGATATTGTCTCTATAATCCGCCGGCGTCATACCGTATTTCTTTGAGAACAGTCTGTAGAACGTCTGTCTCACCGGCACACCGCATTCCTGGGCGATGGCTTCGATAGAATAGTTCGGCTTTTCCTTCAGCAGCTTTGCCGCACGCTCCATACGCAGGTTGTTGATATAGTTAGTGAACGTCAGCTGTGAGTATTTGTCGAATACGGCATTGAAATGGCTTGTCGACATTCCGGCTTCGGCTGCCACTTCGGTTCTCGATAGTTTGGTGCGGATGAACAGGTTCTTTTCGAATATCATCTTCTCAATCTTCAGGAATTGCTCATACTCCTCGTTGTGAGCTTTGCTGTCAGTCTTCTTTTCCGTCTTTACTGTCTCACCGGAGTTCACAGCCTTTCCTTTGTCATCTGTTGCAGATGCCTTGTCATTGGCTGATGCTGCATTATTCACCGTGTCTGGATGTTCCGACATCCTGTCGAAAAGTTCCGTCTTGTATTTAGACAGTTCCCCGATGAGCGATGACGACACCCTATTCTTGTTCTTCATTATCCTGTTGTCGCGAATGACGAAGACAATCAGTGTGATACAGATGAAGAGCAATACACCCATGATGATGTTTGCCCATCTGTTTATCGTCAGCTGCTTGTCCTGGTCTTCTATATAACTCTTCAGCACTTTCTTGCCCATCTTCTCCGATAGCCATGTGGCGTTCTGCTCCTTGATGCGTCGTGTCAGCGAGTCGCTCAGGTTATATGCCCTCATTCCGGTATTTATCGCCTCCTCATATCTTCCGAGAGCCTGCAGCACACGGGCTTTGTTCATGAGTATGGTGTTGGAGTAAATGTAGTCCACGGTGTCTCTTCCGTGCGACATCCAAGTCTTCTCCTCTTCGTTGATTTTTTTCAACGCCTCTTTGTATTGCTTTGTCTCCAGCAGATAAGGCACTACGTATGATGCACCGTCGGGCAAGAGGGCAGTACGTGTGGAGAGCAGGTTGTCGAAGCATTCCCTTGCTTTTGCATGATTGCCGCTCTTCTCGTATGCTATTGACAATAGCGAGTAGTATCCGGCGTTTGCCACGTCGTTGGCACCGCTCACATCCTCCTTCAGTTTGTTCAGCTTGTCCAGGCATTTCTTGTATTTCGGCTGCATGTCGATTACCAGCTTGTATTCCTTGATGTCGATAGCCGAATTCGCTTTCAGTGAGTACACGGTGGCGAGGTCGAAATATGTGTCCCAGTCGGGAGTCTTCTTCAGTTGTTCTGTAATTATCTGTATGCAGCGGTCGAAGGTATTTATGGCATGCCACATGTTTCCCACTTCGCCATGACATTCGCCGATGGTCATCAGCAGCTGTGACATGAGCTTTCTGTCCTTATGCTCGTATGCCAACTTTATGCCCTTGTCTGCCATGGTAAGGCTTTCCACATAGTTGCCGCAGCTGTAAAACTGCGATGAAGCCATGTTGTAAAGTTGCCTTTCCTTTTCCGGATATTTGTTGATGTCTGGGTCGTTGAGGGCTGCCACGGCATAGTTTGCCGCCTTGCTGTAGTTTCTCAGCGCGTTGTTGTAAACCATGCTCATAAGGTAATTAGCCTCGATGTTCGTCATCGAACCGTCTTTCTTTCCGGTCTCAATCATCTTCAGGGCGCGCTTGGGCTGAGTCAGACTGATGCCTCTAACGTATTCGAAGGTGTATTTGGAATTTGCCTTCTTTATAGCCGTTGATTTTGCCTGTTCATCCTGTGAACAAGCTATGAAGGCGATAGTCACTGCCAGTATCAGCAATATAGTGTTTAGTTTCTTCTCCATTTGTCTTTTCCTTTCACGTCTTTAACATCCACTTCCGTTGTCGGTATCGGTCCACTTCCTTATTCGCCGTTATATTTCACTTGCTTGCTTCTGTGTCAAGGAGTGATGACGTTTTCCAGGAGGTTTCTCGGTAAGTCTTCTTTGTGTGGTCAGTATTGATAGCTTTAATTGCGATGAGATAATATATATTAATGTGTTATGTATTCGCTGCAAATATAATTCTTTTCTTTGTTAATAATAGCAAAATAATTACATTTCAAGGCTCTCTTGCGATATGTCGCATTATTTTGTAGATAGCAAATGTTACAAATTGCGTTATTATGCTATTCATATTTTGTAAAACGTTGTGCTTTAGCTTGATGCGATAATTTACGACATTCATTGATTTTGTAACTTTGTAAAAAATATCCTGTTTGGTTTATTTTGTTTTGTATCCAAATTTTATAAAAAACGTGTTGTTTTGTAACAATTGTATTATTCTGCGTAGCGTTACATAAAACAAAGTGTATTGCTACAATGAGTCAAATGAAATTATTGCAAGTATGGAATTATTTCATTTACTTTGCATCGTTACAACAAACAAGAACCTGACACGACGGTCGCCACCTTAGACCGACAGGTTTATCGGAAACAAGCCAACACACCTGCTGAATCTTTATGGTCGCAGGTTCTCCATATATAAAATAAGTAAGCAATAATTAATAATGTTGTGAATCTTAAAACAGATAATGTCGCTAACAAAAAAGTAAGTTTAATCATGGACAGCCTCCTTCGGGAGGCCGCCACAAAAACTAAAAATTATGAAAAGTAAAACTACAAATTTAAATGTCGCTAATTACAGAAGCGTAATCAGGGCTGCCGCAATTCTCATCTTGACGATGATTTGCGGTGGTCTCTGTGCGCAGACCGTTAGTATTAGTCCAAAGACCGGTAATGTGATATCGGCGTCGAGTACCGATAATGAACAACATCTTAATGGCTATGGTGGAGCCTGGGTGCATAACCAATTGCCATTGACATTGATTACTTCAGACGAAGCAACCCTTACAGAAGCAGGTTTGATGAGTGTTCATGCTAATAATGTTTCAGCACAGACTGATGGTAAGCTAATCATTGCTTCAGGTTCGAGTACAATTTGTAATCACATGTCTCTTTCATTACCAAAGGGATATCGCTTTACGAGTTATAAGTTGGTAATAAATTCAAATAGTGAAGCTGCAGTTTCCACAACACTTAAGGAAATGGATGCTACGTTTAAAGATACAAAGGAGTCTGTAACTATACAAAAGACAGGTAGTACGGGCATTACTATGCAGAGAACTTCTATGAACAATACTGACATGGGAAATATTCTGTATTTTAAACAGGAACATCCTAATGCTGGACAATCGGGGCTTGCAAAAGTCGATATAGTTTCCTTTGTCATTACTTTCGAATGTACGGAAAAGTTCAATGAGAACCTTAAGCCAGGTGTAACCACTTTGACGAGAGGTGTAAGTTGTCTTGCTTTGCCTTTCCAGACACAGAGAGTAGACCTTGGATCTATCAAACAGGAAACAGTAAAAGGCTATACATCTTATAAGTATTGGTACAAAAACGTACAGGATCTCAAAGCAGACTTCCTGTTATACGATAAATCTGGTATAGTTGGTGGTACTGCAAAACCTGGAACCGCTGGTGATGGAAACATTGCCAAATTAAGCTTCGATGGAACCAATACTTATATTGGTCTCAAGAACAAAACTTATTGGCTTGAAACACCAACTGATGCCGTAGCACAGGGTGGTGTCAATATCCCTGTAGGCTATCGTATTGTGGGTGCTCGCTTGGTTTACGCAAATAATGTTGCTCAGAACATCAAGAGAGGTGACAAAATCTATATCACCGACGGTAAGGGTAATTATATGAATGCCAGTCTGAAGTTCACTCCAACCAAAGTGGAATGGAATTTTGCTGCTGATGGAAAGTTGTCAACGACATCTGATAATTCAACGGTTTATTTACGCCACGAAGAGTCAGGCATTTTGTTATGGAAGACCTATTCTCTGAAAACTACGGATAAATCCGACCAAGCCTCTGCATTCAACACTGATGGTACCAGCCTCTTCTATGGCAGCGGAACTGATTCCCACAAAATATCTTTTGATAGCAATGGTAATGCTGTATATGACATAACCCAGCAGAATGCAATTGCTCTTAACGCTAATGTTCCTGTCAGTGACAATTCTTTCACCGTAAAGGTATATGACAAGACAGGTGAAAATGTTGCCCATCAGGTGGCAGTAAACAGAGAGAATCCTACTGGCGACATCGTTCTTGAGAAACTTAACAACGACGCCATCAAGTTCCAGATTGAAGGACTTACAGGTGATCAGTTGGCATACGTTTGCCTGCAGGTACAGCTTGAGGCTCTCAACCCATACATCGACAAGATGGATATCTCTTGTACCCAGCCATCGGGAGAGAAGAAACTCAAGAACCAGTATCTCGCCGACGACTTCACCATCGGTACTAACGGTAAGGTGGATTTCGCTGTGCCAACAAACTTCGGTACTACTGGTTTACGTTTCGCCTTCGAAGGACTCCACCACAAGAATGCTGATGAGACATACACTAACATTGGCTCAGAGGGTAAGCACTCCCGCTACCACTTCGTGAAGTCTGATTACTACGATTTGATTAATGAGAACCTCCAGGCTCATCGCTCAGAGGCTGCCGACTACGACTACACCAAGAAGATTGAAGTGAAGGTGGCAGGAACAAAGGCGTTCAAGTGTAACAACTCCGACATCTTCAAGGCTGGAACAACAGGTGACGGAACACACTATTATGTAGAGAACCGCTATTCAAATGCAGCATACAATACTCAGGGCGGAACTTGGCAGGAGATGCTCGTGAACAATGGTGACGGCTACGTGAAGCGTTATCTCGTGGTCTGCGACGAGACCCGCTACAACATCGCTCCTACGACTACTCCACGCCATGCCTTCTATGCATACTACTCATCAGACCTCAAGTTGACTACAGTAGACTATGTGCCGGAGCTGACTTATACCAAGGTGTACAAAGACGCCGTAGTGCCAAACACTTATGACGCAAACTATTACGTAGGCGTGAAGGTATCGCTGAAAGACACCGGCGACAAGCCTATCGCAGCAGGTCAAGGATATGTATACGCAAAGCAGATTATCGACAAGATTGCTGAGGACATCACTAACAAGAAGGAGAACGCTCCTGTAGACACCAAGCACATCCTCTATTTCGATGCCAGCAACATCAACTCGCTGCTTTTCAGTGATACGGATCCTACATGGGGAACTCTCACCGACCTTAAGGCAAAGCTCGGCGACAACGCACTGCTCTATATGCCGGAGGGTGTGACAGCCAACCTGAAGAACGTAGTGACGAAATCCCTCTCCGGTGACGATTTCGTGTCGGAAAACGATATCGAACTGGTAGACCAGCAGCCGTTCTTCGCTCCTTACAGCATCCGACTCAATGCTGCCAACGAGGTGGTATACAAGAGAAAGGTGACGCTCAACCACAATGAAACAAAGAAATGGGTATCGCTGATGCTCCCATTCACAGTGGCAGTGGACACAAAGACAGGAAGCTATGTGCAGACCAAAGACAACTGCGCATTCACGTTCTACACGATGAATACCGACAACACATTCAGCAACGCTCAGGAGACAGGCGAATATATCTACGAGGCAGACGCACACTTCTCGCCATTCACAGGACAGTTCGTTACACAGCCAAACAAGGCTTACGTAGTGAGCATCGACCAGATGGAGGAAACCAACAGCGACAAGGTACTCTTCGTTGTTCGCCAGAGCGGTTCTACTATCGAGGCTACACCGGCAACGCTCACACAGCCTCTCATCCAGGGTGAGACTGCAACGGGCAAGATCAAGGGCGAAGCCACAACCCTCGTGAACTACGGATCATACTGCGGAGTGAAAGTGCCGAAGACTGAAGGAATATTCTACTTCAACAAGGATAAGTTCATCTCATCACTTCTCCTCGACGAGAGATTCCAGGATGTGTACGTATTGCCATTCCGTTCATACTACGCATGTCAGAACGGAGCGAACAATGTGCGCTACCTCAACATCTCTCTTGAGCCGAACACTGAGACATCATGGATAGACAATGCTACGGAGACTGCAACGACGAGCGCCGGCTTCATGTTCTCGGCTGATACAGGCAAGCTGACCATCACGGCAACGAAGGACCTGCGCACCAATATCCGCAACATCAACGGACAGACAATAGACACTACCTCTCTTAAGGCTGGCGAGACACGCACAGTGGCATTGCCAAGCGGCATCTACATGGTGAATGGAACGAAGGTTGTGGTAAGATAGCCCTCATTCTGATGCACTGACTGAATATTAACGACTTAAAATGAATGAATTATGAAAAAGAATAAATATATCAAGCCGGCTACAGGAGTCGTGAATGTCCAGACCTATGGTAGGATGCTCGCTGGATCTCATGACAACTGGGCGGACAGTAAATCTCACAAGAAAGGACTGTGGGATGACGATGCTAATGAATATGATGAGTCTGCCAATTCCAATTGGGCAGGCTATCAGAAAGATTCACCTTCATGGTGAGAGTGATTGACTTGCTTGCGCATTTCAGAACAGTTTTTCAGAAATGCGTTGTTTGACAAGAAACCCCAGGCTCTGTGAAGAACTTGGGGTTTCGATTATTTTTTGCGTAGTAGGTTATGGAACGTGATATACAGTTATAATCTGAATACCAGATCGACTTCAGCCCCTCTCGTTCTCCCCCGTAGGACAAGCCATCCTAACCTTCCCCAAGGGAAGGAACTGGTTACTCCGATTATGGATAATCCTTTGACAATCATACAGTCAATAGTATCTGTCCCTCCACTTCGGGGGAGGTTAGGTGGGGGCTGAAGTCAATAGTAGGAGTAATTTATTTCTCCTCTTGGAAAAGGTCTTAAGATCATGATGGAAAACAAAAGAGACTTGTCGGCAGTCGTGTCGCTGCGAGACAAATCTCTTTGTAGTTGGTATTTATTCTTTGCCCATATTCAAGCAGGAGACATTACGCCCGGATTCAAGCCGGGGCATCATGTCAAGGCATGGGGCATCAAGATTACTCCCACTCAATTATACTCTATATCTGATATTCAGAGAGTTAGCTATTGTCGGGGATATTTATCGGGGACAACACGAACTTCATACACAACCATGGCTATCAGTCACTTACACGATTTTTACGGTTCTTCCGTTAAATGCATAGATAGAAAAAAAAATTTTATATTATGATAAAAATAAAGCTGGCATCATCTATCTTTGTAGTGACCAAAC
>OGXZ01001710.1_pt1 | contig 12195 bp, 8 predicted proteins | sample 1576431 | NCBI WGS metagenome assembly OGXZ01 (sample SAMEA3541590, study PRJEB24748) | human gut metagenome | biome: human gut; feature: human-associated habitat; material: faeces | place: China | collected 2012
GACGGCGTTATCGGATCGTGGTCGCCCAGTGAGGCGACCACGCTCGCTTAGTGAGCTTTCGCTAAGCGCTGGATTGCTGTAACGACCTCTTCGAGTGTTGGCCAACCGTGCTCGCTCCCGAGCACTATCGCTTTTTCGTTCCAAGGAGCGGTTCGAGAAGGATTCGTGACCCCGATTAAGGTGATTTGAGGCGCCCCAACCGCAGCGGCCACATGGCTCACGCCTGAGTCGTTAGCAATAACCATCGTGGCCTGTTTTGCAAGTGCAGCGTAGTTGCCAAGCGTGGTGGGCTCTAGAATCGTAGCGTCTGGGCAGGCAGCGCGGGTTTCCTCAATTTCGTGTTGTGAAGGAAATACGACGGGTTCAATACCTAATGCTCTTAGAGGTTCGCAGAGTTCGTTAAAGTGCGCCCATGCTTTTACTTTCCCGTGATGGAGCCCTCGTGCGATAGGGGCAAGCAAGGCATAACGTTCAGGTAGATGGTATTGGGCGCTTAAGTTGCGGCAAGCGGCCTCATGTCGGGCAAGCACTTTCAGTCCCAATTCTTTCGGAACGCTATCCCAAGCTGGCGTACCGCCCCAGGCAATGATGGCCTCTTTGGCGACTTGAAAGAAGCGCTCCACTTCATGACAGGGCGCGGGTTCAGTAAGAACTTTGTCGAGCAACAAGCGACGACCATCGGTGGGAAAACCTGCGCTACGAATGCGACCGATTGAAAAGAGTAACGCCGAACTAAAGGAGTTCGGGAACAGTAACCCTAGTGGGCGCGGCCCCAAATGGTTACTGAGATAGCGAATACGCATCAGGTCTTCCGTCACATGACCTTCAATGGGATCAAAGCGCCACCCCATCCCACTCATTAAGTCTTCTGCCCAACGTTTGCCAAGCAGCATGGGTGAAAAACCACTGGCATCCAGTAAACGTAAAGCAGGAAGTGCCATGCAGCAGTCACCAACATGATTAGGAAGTCGACACAAAACGTTAGGCATTCGAATAGTCTCTATGGAGTCAAGGATAAGATAGGATATTTTATCAAAGTCCAGCTCCTTCCCTTTGTCGTGTTGTTTTCCTTTGGCGGAGGCGAGTGAAGTAACATATTGTGAGAAAAGAGGGGGTCTGTTTTCTCAACGGATTTTCAGCGATAATAATACGTTTGATTGCCTTGTCAGGATTGGATACCAAGGCGTAAGTACATCGAATACGATCACCATGAAAGTTAAGTTTCCACTTTTTAATAACCCCTATCTCATGCGTTTATTTCGCTATCTGCCACCCTACAAAGGCCTTATTGTCTGGGCGGCTGTAGCCATGGTCGCGGGAGGTGCCGCCAGTTCGTTAATCGCGATGATGTTGGGCAAACTCACCGACATGGGGTTTTATGACAAAAACGCGGATGTGCTCTATTGGGCTCCCATTGCTCTCATCGGGATCTCTGTGCTTTATGGTGGCTCACAGTTTGTGAGTCAGTACTTTTTAGCGAAAGTCTCTCAATCGGTTTTGCGTTCAATCCGCTCGGAGATGTTCGCTCGTGTGATGGCTTGGGGGGACTGGACGTTTCAGAGTTATCGCTGTGGTGAGGTTCAGTCAAAATTCATCAATGAAGCGAGCGTGGCTTTAGGCAATGCTGCCAATATTTTGACCACCATTATTCGTGACTCGATTCAGATTGCTTGTTTGATTGTGGTGTTGGTGTACCACAATTGGCTCCTCACTCTCATTACCTTTGTGATTGTGCCAGCGCTCGCGCTGGTTCTGCGTTGGGTGAACAAACGAATCAAGTCCATTACACGTAAAACGCAGAAGATGTTGGGCTCGCTGATTACAGTGATTCAGGAAGCTTACAACGGGTCGCGCGTCGTGAAAATTTATGAGGCTCAAGATTACGAAAAAGCGCGCTTCGACGAGGTCAATGGGGAACTTGCTCGATTGAGTTTGAAAGCGCAAAAAGTTAACGCGGCAGGCACACCACTGACGCAGCTCATCACCATGGCGGGGGTGTCCATTGTGATAGTGTTTGCTCTGATGCAGGCTCAGCAAGGGGTGATTACGATTGGGGAGTTCACCACGTTTTTGTCAGCATTGCTCCTTTTGATGAACCCGGTTCGCCATCTCTCTAACCTCAATGGGTCCACTGCTGCGATGACGGCCGCCGCAGAAAGTCTCTTTAAGATGATCGATGAGCAGCCAGAGCAAGATCCAGGAGAGAAAACACTCGAACGAGTGAGCGGAGTCGTTCGCTTTGAACATGTCAAGTACCGCTATCCAGGCGCCGACAAGTTGGCCATTAAGGACTTTTCATTGGAGGTTAAACCCGGTGAAGTGATTGCCTTTGTGGGAGCGTCTGGCTCTGGTAAGTCCACGCTGATTAACTTGTTGCCACGCTTTTTAATTCCTACCGAGGGCGAGATTTATTTTGATGGCGTTGCTCAGTCGGCTGTTACGCTCAAGAGTTTGCGTCAACAAATGGCTCTGGTGAGTCAAGAGATTGTTATTTTCGATGACACGATTGCAGGAAACATCGCGTATGGGTGTGAAGATCGCGTCAGTCGTGCTGACATTGAACGTGCAGCCGAGGCAGCGGCACTCAATGAGCTCATCCAATCACTGCCTCAGGGGTTGGATACGCCCGTTGGCGCTAACGGTAGCGCCCTGTCAGGTGGACAACGCCAGCGTATTTCCATCGCACGAGCCATTCTCAAGAACGCGCCTTTGCTTCTTCTCGATGAGGCCACCAGTGCCCTGGATACGGAGAGCGAGAAACACATCCAGGAGTCGCTCACGAAACTCATGCAAAATCGCACCACGTTCGTTGTTGCCCATCGCTTGTCGACCATTGAACAGGCAGATCACATTGTGGTGATGAAAGACGGTGAAGTGGTGGAGGTCGGTACCCATGAGACGCTCTTGGCGAAGGGTGGCGCTTATGCGAATCTTTATCGCATCCAATTCCATAGCAAAACACCCGAAACACTCGTGACGCAGTCCTAAACTCAGGTTAGGTGGCGTAAAATTCTCGCGACTCATTATCGTTTTCTATCTATAGCGTTATGAATATCAGTGTTTTTGATATGTTTCGTGTGGGCATTGGCCCATCGTCGTCTCATACCGTAGGCCCCTTGAGAGCGGGGGCGCATTTTGCTCAGCAACTCCAGGATAAAGGTTATTTAGAGGCCGTCACGCGCCTTGATGTTCGACTGATGGGTAGTCTCGCGGCGACGGGACAAGGTCACGGTACCGATCGGGCTGCCATGCTGGGTTTGATGGGGAAAACACCAGAAGATTTGGATCCTGACGAAGTGGAGTCTCTTTTAAAGACGCTCTTTTCAACGGGTATTTTGTCTTTGCAAGGTTTGGTGGGTGTACCGTTTAAGCCAGCCGATAATATCGAATGGCTCCCCGATGTGGTTTGCGCATACCACACTAATGCCTTGGAGTTTGTGGCTTTGGGAGCGCAACACGAGGAGTTGTATCGTCGTCGATACTACTCGATTGGTGGGGGTTTTATACGCGTGGCACAAGAGGACAATCCCGATCTCGTCGAAGACGAGGCGCTACTGCTTTCGACGCAACCAGAACCCTACCCCTTTGATAACGCGACGGAATTGATGGCACAAGCCCAAAGCGCAGGGTTGAGCATTGCCGAGATTATTCGGGCCAATGAAGGGGTTCGTTGGAGCACAACACAAATTGATGAAAAACTCGATGGCATTTGGCAAGTAATGTCTTCGTGCTTAGCGCGTGGTTTTCGGCAATCGGGCTATTTGCCTGGGCCCTTTCATATTGCGCGTCGCGCCAAAAAAATGAAGGAATCTCTGGAAAACAATTCTTCCGATCCGTGGATCGCTTTGGATTGGGTCAATGCCTATGCCTTTGCTGTATCCGAAGAAAACGCAGCGGGTGGGCGCGTTGTGACCGCGCCGACCAATGGCGCAGCAGGCGTCATCCCTGCCGTGATCCAGTACTACATTGCCCACGTGCCTGGGGCAACGCTAGAAAAAATACGAGACTTTCTATTGACCGCAGGTGCTGTTGGTATGATTTTTAAACACAATGCGTCTATTTCGGGGGCTGAAGTCGGCTGCCAGGGTGAAGTGGGGGTCGCGTGCTCGATGGCGGCAGCAGGGCTATGTGCTGTCTTAGGCGGGACGACTAAGCAGATTGAAAACGCGGCCGAAATCGGTATGGAGCATAACCTCGGGCTCACTTGTGATCCGGTCGCCGGGCAGGTCCAAATCCCGTGTATTGAACGCAACGCTGTGGCCGCAGTCAAAGCGATTAACGCTGCGCGTATGGCTTTGCGAGGCAATGGGTCGCACTACATCAGTCTTGATCAGGTAGTTGAGGCTATGTATGAAACAGGGCGAGATATGAAGGAGAAATACAAGGAAACCAGTCGAGGAGGCCTAGCTATTCGATTGGTGCAGTGTTAAGCACAAGAAGTTGACAAAAAGAGGCGCTTTTCCTCGTGAGAGCGCTTCTTTTGTCAGTGTAGATAACTGAGAATTGTCTCCACGAAAGCCTTGTGAAAATCATGTTTAGGATGCCACCCTAAGGTTTCTTGGATATGTGTGGCGTTCAGTGCATAGCGTCGATCATGACCGGGACGATCGGTCGTGTGAGAGATTTGTTCACAGTAGGAACGATGGTCTTTTCGTGGGCGATGGGTGTCGAGCACATGACAAATGGCTTGGATCACAGCGAGATTACTTTGCTCGTTATGTGCACTGACGTTAAAAATCTCGCCCGCGGCGGCGTGTTCAAGGCTCAGGGTGATGGCGTCACAAAAGTCGTCAACATGAACCCAATCTCGGCGCTGAAGACCATCACCATATAAAGGCAACGCCTCGCCACGCAACGCCCGATCGATCATCAGGGGGATAAGTTTTTCGGGATATTGCCCTGAGCCGTAATTGTTCCCCGAGCGTAGAGTCACGACCGGCAAGCCATAAGTTCGAGCATAAGCACGCCCCATCTGATCCGCCGCAGCTTTGCTGGCGGAGTATGGACTACTCGGATTAAAGGGCGTTGATTCGAGGGCTGGGGTCGCCTCGGGGGGTAAATCGCCATAGACTTCGTCAGTGGAGATGTTGATAAAGCGAAAAGCTTGCGCTTGTTCTGGGGCTATATTGGCGAGATACTGACGCGCCGCTTCCAGCAACGTGAGGGTGCCCATGACGTTGGTGTTAGCAAAGTGTGCTGGGTCACTAATGGAGCGATCCACATGCGTTTCAGCAGCGAGATGGACAACGCCTCGGGGTTGAAAGCGTTGGAATAGGGATCGCACTAATTGATCGTTGAGGATGTTACCGTGAACAAAATGGTAATTCGGGTTTGACGTTAAATCGCTTAGATGCTCGAGTTGCCCGGCATAGGTCAATGCATCCAAATTCACCACAGCTTCGTTACTTTGAGAAAACCAGCGATGCAAAAAATGTGAGCCGATAAAACCCGCTCCACCAGTGACAAAAATCATAGTAATTCGAAAGAAAACCTGCGACGCTAGGCATCAGGAATGCCTATTTGTCGAGTGTTATGGAAGAGATGCTCACTATTATAGGTGCTGTGGTGAGCAAAAAACGATGAGCTTTTCGGAGTGTGTTTTTTTTCACACTCGACCTCAAACCTGTGTTCAAGCGTTTCGGCGTACTGGCTCATGCAAGTACCCAATGTTTTAGAGGTGAACAGACACTCACTAACTTCGTGTGTGAACAGGGAAAACCGATACAATAGGAACACTTCGCTTTTCCTGATCGGGCCTTAGGGTCTCGCAGATGTCAGCTGTCTACAGGTCGAACCTGACAGCACGGAAAGAACATTATGGTAGAAAAGATTTTAATCAACTGTACGCCACGAGAAACGCGTGTTGCCATTGTGGTAGATGGGCTTCTTCAAGACGTTTTTATTGAGCGTCAGAAAGCTCGTGGTTTAGTGGGCAATGTGTATTGGGGACGGGTGGTTCGTGTGCTACCCGGGATGCAAAGTGCGTTTGTGGAAATCGGTTTGGAACGCACCGCCTTTTTGCACGTTTCGGATATGCCTGAAGCCGTTGGTGAAGACGGTCAGATGAAACCCATTGAGTACATTTTGCACGAGGGTCAAGCGGTGATGGTGCAGGTCTCAAAGGACCCCATTGGTACCAAAGGGGCACGCCTGACAACGGTAATTTCATTGGCCGGCCGAAAACTCGTGTATTTGCCAGGCGATAACCATATTGGTGTGTCGCAGCGCATCGAAGATGAGACGCAACGTGAAACCCTGCGTGCCATGATGTTGGCTTTGCGCCCCGAGAGCGAGCGTGGCGGTTACATTATCCGCACGAGCGCGGAAGAGGGCGCGACGGAACAAGAATTTTTGGACGACATGGCCTATCTGGGGCGATTGTGGAAAAACATCCAAGAACGAGCGCAGCACAGTCAGGCTCCAACGTTGCTGTACCAGGATCTCTCTTTAGAGCAACGTGTGCTTCGTGACATGGTTCACTCTCAAACACTTAGCGTGGATGTGGATCGAAAAGCCGATTTTGATTTACTGATGGAATTTGCGGAACGCTTTGTGCCCAGCGCAAAAGATCGTCTACACCTCTACGAAAGCGATCGTCCTCTTTTTGATAATTACGGCGTCGAATCGGAAATCGACGGTGCTCTCAAACGTCGGGTGGATTTGCAAAGTGGTGGCTACCTCGTATTCGATCAAACCGAAGCGATGACCACCATTGATGTGAACACTGGGGGCTATGTTGGCAAACGTGATTTCAGCGATACGGTCTTTAAAACCAATTTGGAAGCCGCGCAAACCATCGCTCGGCAGTTGAGGCTGCGCAACTTGGGTGGCATCATTATTGTGGACTTCATCGATATGGCCCGAGACGAGCATCGTGAGGCTGTATTAACAGAGTTGCGCCGAGCCATCGCCAGTGATCGCACGCGTATGACGGTGAGTAACTTTACCGAATTGGGCTTGGTGGAAATGACGCGTAAACGCACGCGTGAGTCCCTGGCTCATGTATTGTGTGAACCCTGTCCTCTTTGTGGCGGTCGTGGCGAAATCCGTACGGCTCGGACCGTTTGCTACGAGATCATGAGAGAAATTGTGCGACTCAATAAGCAATATCGAGAAACGCAGGAGTTTCGCATTATTGCGAATCGTGGCGTGATCGATATGCTTCTCGAAGAGGAATCTCAAGCTCTGGAATTGCTTCAGGCGAGTGTAGAAAAACCCGTGCTTTTAGAGCCCGAACCCGGGTATACACAAGAGCAGTATGATGTGATATTAGCCTAGGGCGAGAGCGAACTAGGATGGTTAATGACGGTTGATGACAAAGGATGGTGGAATGCAAGAGCCAAGTTTTTTCTGGTATGACTTTGAGACGTTTGGGTTAGATACTCGCCGTGACCGTCCTTCGCAATTTGCGGGGCGTCGTACGACGTTGACATTTGAACCACTCGGGCAAGAGGTGGTGATCTATAACCAGCCTTCTCGAGATTATCTGCCGTCGCCAGAGAGTTGTGTGTTGACAAAAATTACGCCACAAGAGTGTCAAGTAAGGGGTTTGCCCGAAAATGAGTTCGCTCAGCGCATTTGGCAGGAAGTCAACACCCCCAATACCGTCAGCTTGGGCTATAACACGTTAGGGTTTGACGACGAAGCGTTGCGTTTTCTTTTTTGGCGAAATTTTTTGGATCCTTACTCTCACCAATGGGCTCAAGATTGCTCACGCTGGGATATCTACCCGTTGGTTTGTGCCGTGTGGGCCTTGCGCGGTAACGACATCCGTTGGCCAGAGTGGGAAAAAATGGATCCCACGCGCTACCCACAAGCCGTGGGTAAAACGGGGATTTCGTTTAAATTGGAGCATTTGACACAGGCCAATGGTCTCTTGCATGACAAGGCGCACGATGCCATGAGTGACGTGCAAGCAACGATTCAGTTGGCTAAATTGATTGCGGAAAAAGAACCTCGTTTGTGGCAGTGGGCTTTTGCGAATCGGAAAAAAGCGACAGTCTCACAAGCGCTACAACAAGGGCCTGTGCTCTGGGTTAATCCTCGCTTTGGTCAACGTCGAGGGTTCATGAAGATTGTGCAAATGCTAGCCGTTAACACGCGAAATCGCAATGAAGTATACGTGTGGGATTTGGGCAGCGATCCTAGCGAGATTCATGAAGAAACGTCCGAGAGTCTTCAAGCGCGGTTATTCCCGACTCGAGAGGCGCGTGAGGCCGGCGTGAAACCATTGCCTATTTATCGTTTGCCCGTGAATGCCTCGCCCTTTGTGTGTGGCGATTTGCGCGTGTTACGCGCAGATCGCGCAGAGCGCTTTGGGGTGAATGTCGAAGCGGCTTTGGCAAATGCCGCCAAAATACCGGAATTGAAATCCCTCTTTGAAGGTGCGCTCAAAGACTTTGATGACCGCGAGAAAGATTTCCCGCCCCAAGACATTGATCAGGCTTTGTATGAAATTGGGTTCTTGAGTAAAGAGGACCAAGCTACACGAGCGACAATTCGTAAGCTGAGCCCCGAGGACCTAACCGAACGCATTTCAGGTGGGCGTCTGTTTTTTAAAGACGATCGCTTAAATGACTTATTGTGGCGCTACCGAGCTCGAAATTGGGAGGCGAGTTTAACGCCAGAAGAGCAAAAACGCTGGGCAACCTTTGTCTACGAACGTCTACTCACCGGCGTCGATCCTCAATGGCGTACGGTTACGGCATTTATGGAAGAGATTGATCAGTTGATGGAAGCGATCAGTGCTAGCGAGGGTGGTCTTGACGATGCACAGAGTGAAGTCGCAGAGGTGCTTGAGCAACTCTATGAGTGGGGCGAAATCGTGGGCGAAAGGGCAAGTGAGGCGTTTGAGGAAGCATCCGCACCGCTCGAGCACGAGTAGTCGTTAATCAGGACGTACATTGGAAAGGAGAAGCGTTATGCCACATGAGTCATCCATAAAAACCGTCGCGTTCGTGGGTTTAGGTACCATGGGCTTTCCTATGGCGGGGCATTTGGCGAAGGCTGGGTATGCTGTGAGAGTCTACAATCGCCACCCTGACAAAGTGCCACGCTGGGCTGAGCAGTATGTGGGCACGGTTTGCAGCAGTCCAAAAGAGGCCGCACACGGAGCGCAATGTGTGATGATGTGTGTCGGCAATGACGATGATGTCCGTAGTGTGGTTTATGGCGACGACGGAATCCTCGCAGGACTTGAGGCAGGAGGTGTGCTCGTTGACCATACCACCACGAGTGCCTTGCTAGCGCAAGAGTTGGCTCAAGCGTGTGAGACGCGAGGTATTCAGTTTGTGGATGCTCCCGTTTCAGGAGGCCAAAGCGGAGCAGAAAAAGGCGTATTAACGGTTTTATGTGGTGGCAACGAAACGGTGGTTGACCGTATTCTCGGAGTATTGCAGGCCTATTCGGAGGCCATCAACTATTTTGGTCCGGCGGGCTACGGACAGCGTGCCAAAATGGTGAATCAGATTTGTATTGCTGGACTTGTGCAGGCGCTATCGGAAGCGATTGCCTTTGGCATGAATGCACAGCTTCCCATGGAGAAAGTGATGCCAGCTTTGGGCCTCGGGGCGGCAGGGTCGTGGCAAATGCTCAACCGCTCAAGCACTATGATGAAAGGCGAATTTGATTTTGGCTTTGCTGTAGATTGGATGCGTAAGGACTTGGGTATTGCGCTTGAGGAGGCGAAACGCAACGGCTCGAGCCTTCCAGTGACGGCGATCGTTGATCAGCTTTATGCTCAAGTTCAGGCGGATGGACATGGTCGTTGGGATACGTCTTCGTTGATAACGCGCCTGCCTCATCCCAAGGAAGACGCAAAGTCTTGAGCAACGCTCAGCCAAGTGGCTAATTTGTTAAAATAATCCGTTATTACTGACTTATTTCGTGGCTTTTCCCTTCGCTTTTCTAGCTCACCGCTTTTAGGGGTGGTGAATGCGTGGTTTTGTTTTGGTAGGGAAGAGGTAGCGAAGAGACGCAGTCGTTTTTGTCATTACGCCAATGAGGCCCTTTGATGTGAAAGGTGATGCTCTTGGGTAATGTTTTTTCTTGTTTGGAACAACACAGAATGAGCTCTGATACGGTTACCCCAGGCACCGCACAGGTGACCAATTTTATTCGCAACATTATCGAGGACGATCTTGCTCGTGGAGCTAACCTCCCTCGTCATTGGAGTGGGCATCCCGCTCCGTATTCCGATCAGGCTGCGGCGCCAGAAGATACGGCACGTATTCGCACCCGTTTTCCACCTGAACCCAATGGCTATCTTCACATTGGGCATGCTAAGAGCATTTGCCTTAACTTTGGTTTGGCACGTGACTATGCGGGTGCTTGCCATTTGCGTTTTGACGATACCAATCCAGAAAAAGAAAACCAAGAGTATGTCGATGGGATCAAGGATAGCGTCCATTGGCTTGGGTTTGACTGGTGCTACAACAAAGAGACAAATTTGTACTTTGCCAGTTCATATTTTGAATACATGTATGCCTTTGCGGAATACTTGATCAAAATTGGTTATGCCTACGTAGATGAACAAACGGCTGAACAAATGCGTGAAACTCGCGGGACGTTGCGTGAGCCAGGGAAAAATTCCCCTTATCGCGATCGCTCTGTAGAAGAAAATTTGCGCTTGTTCCACGAAATGCGCGAAGGGAAGCACCCCGAAGGCTCGATGGTATTGCGTGCCAAGATTGACATGGCAAGTCCAAACATCAATTTGCGTGATCCAGCGATTTATCGTATTCGCTTTGCTGAACACCATGCGACGGGGAACCAGTGGTGTGTGTATCCCATGTACACCTTTGCTCACCCGATTGAAGACACGTTAGAGAACATCACGCATTCGATTTGTACACTCGAATTTGAAGACCAGCGACCGTTCTACGAATGGGCGCTCGAACGTGTGGTGCCCCTGTTGCGTAAACCTCAGTACGAAGAAGCTTTGTCGATTTTGCGTCAAATGGCTGCCGGTGAGGATGACCGCGCGTTAGCGTTTGTGGAGCGTGTGATGCAAGCGCCTCACAAGCTTGGTAACAGTCTCCCTGAAGAAAAGGCGAAGGCTTTGTTGGCCAAGTGGGAAGGGGTAGCGCCAACCTCATTTGATTACAATGTTGCGGAGTTCTTTGCTCTACTTTTAGAGTTCCCTGAGAACTTTACCCCGGCTATGCAGGCGGGGCTTGAAGTGGTTCGTCCGAATTTCTTCTTGCTCTCGCATCAGTATGAATTTAATCGTCTGAACTTAACCTATGTGGTGGTGTCTAAGCGTAAGCTCATTCAGCTTGTTCAGGAGCACCATGTGGACGGTTGGGATGATCCGCGTATGCCGACAATTGTGGGGTTACGTCGCCGTGGTTACACGCCCGAGAGCATTCAGATGTTTGCTGAGCGCTGTGGCGTCTCTAAGGTGGCGGGTAGTTGGATTGATTACTCGCTCTTGGAGCAATGCCTCCGAGAAGATTTGGAAGAGCGCGCAGAGCGTCGCGTGGCGGTTTTGCGTCCCTTGAAGTTAATCATCGACAATTACCCAGAAGGGCAGGTTGAAGAGCTCGAAGCACACAATCATCCACAGCATCCAGAAATGGGTTCTCGTCACGTGACGTTCTCCAAGGAACTTTGGATTGAGCAAGAAGACTTCGCTGAAGAGCCTCCTAAAGGCTATCGTCGCTTGACCATCCCGCAGGATGGAACGCCCGCTAAGCCTGTGCGGTTGCGTTACGCGTATGTGGTCGTCCCCACCTCCGTGGATAAGGATGAACAAGGGCGCGTTATCGCCGTGCATGCGAACTACTTGCCTGAAACCAAGTCCGGCACCGAAGGCTCCATGTCCGTGAAGACGAAGGCAACCATCCACTGGCTGGATGCCACGACTGCGGTCCCGGCGGAGGTGCGAGTTTATGATCGTTTGTTTGTAACCCCGCACCCAGATGAAGGTGAAGGCAGCTTCTTGGATCGCTTGAATCCGAACTCCAAAGAAATTCTGGCGAGTTATGTGGAACCTGCGGCGGCTCAGGCTGCTCCTGAAACGCGCTTCCAGTTTGAGCGCAATGGCTATTTTGTTGCCGATCAGAAGGACCATACCGCAGAGAAGCCTGTCTTTAATTTGTCGGTGGGACTGCGTGACTCCTGGGGAAAATAAAGCGCTTATGACAGCCTTTCTCTCTACGAGAATATGGCAAATATCTCGGAGTTCTTTACCAA
>OGXZ01001711.1_pt1 | contig 12191 bp, 10 predicted proteins | sample 1576431 | NCBI WGS metagenome assembly OGXZ01 (sample SAMEA3541590, study PRJEB24748) | human gut metagenome | biome: human gut; feature: human-associated habitat; material: faeces | place: China | collected 2012
TGATGCCGTAGGGGGTGCAGGTCATCAGGGTGACGTAGTCCTTGCCGTCCACCACTTTCAGTTCGTCCACCTCGGTGGGCAGCACGATGGAGATCTTGTCCACCTCGTAGGTCAGCTCCCGGTCCAGCACGGTGATGGTGAAGGTGTCGCCCACCTCCAGCCGGTCCAGATGGGTGAACAGCTTGGCGCTGGGCAGGCCGCGGTGGGCCGAGATCACCGCATGGGTGCTCTCGCCGCCCACCGGCAGACTGGTGCCTTCCAGATGGCCTGCGGCCACCTGCAGCACAGCGTCGCTGGTGCCGTGATAGATGGGCAGCTCCACCCCGATGCGGGGAATGGTGATGTAGCCCATAATGCCGGTGCCGGTCACGTCCAGCGTGGTGCTGTAGGTGGAAAAGCGGTCGGCGTGGTACAGGGCATCCGGGTCGGCGGCGATCTCCTGATTGAAGGCGTCGGCGGCATCAAAATAGGCCGTGTAGTCGGCGTCGGACAGGCCGTCCACCTGTTGGGCGTAGCTGTTCACAACCCTGGTCTGGTTGCGCTGGTTGATGTAATCGCTGATGGTAGGGTAGAGCATCACCGCAAGGCCCACAAAGAAAATGAGGACGAGCAGGATGGTGCCGGAGTGCTTTTTCATGGCAAGGCCCTCTGTGCTGTGAAAAAGGAGCGGAGGCGAGTTGGTCGCCCCCGCTCCGGGTGTTTTCAGGGATGGTTGCTTAGTTCTTGTGCTCCATGCGCTTCTTGGTGACCAGCAGCACGACTGCTGCCACCATCAGGCCGCCGCCGATGACATAGAACAGGGTGGTGCCCATGCCGCCGGTACTGGGCAGCACAGTGCCAGCGTTGTTCTCAACGACTACACCGCCATTGCCCTCGGCCCAGGTGGTGGCACCAGTCTCCAGAGTGGCGTTCTGAGAACCCTCGCTGAGCTTGACTTCCTGACGCTCGGTGAGCTTGTTGTAGCCATCAGGAGCAAGGGTCTCATCCAGCCAGTAGTTGACCTTGTCCAGGCCGGAGATGTGGACCTTGCCGTTGACTACGATGGTATCGGTAACATTCTCGCCGTTCTCGGTGTCCAGAGCCACACGGTAACTGCCGTCCGCATTTTTCACAAACCGAAGGGCTGTATCGCTGGTTTTGGTTTCGTACAGCTTGAACTTAGCACCGTTCAGCAGGGTGTGGGTGCCGTCCTCGTTTGCCGTGCCGTCCACCTTCACCAGGTCGAACTGGTAGGACTTGGTGGTGACCTTGCTGGGAACAGTGTTCTGATGATTGCCGTAGCCCAGCTTGACCTCGTTGGTGTTGCCATCGCCATCAATGACAGCATCCTTATTCAGGGTGGCATTGTAGGTCACCATGATAGTGGTACCCTTAGTGAGAGTGCTGACGTAAGTTTCAGGAAGCACCAGAGTGAAGCCGTTGGTGGTAGGGGTGAGTGTATAATCGGTGGTCACAACATCATTGGCGGTAACCTTGAGGGAACCGCTATTGAAGGTCAGGCCCGTGCTCATGGTATCGTAGACAGTGTACGTCTGAGCACCGTCAGCAACCGTGATCTCGACCTTGTACTCTACGGTATCACCGATCTTGGCGTTGTTTTTGTCGCCCCAGTCACCGGTGCTTGTCTGGACTTCCTTCTTGATCTCCGGCTTTTCGTTCTTTTCCTTGATGGTGGCATTGGGATTGGTGGTATTCAGACCGCACAGAGCACCCAGAGAGCTGTCCACCAGGTAGTAGCCCAGGTCCAGGTCAGAGAAGGTGACGGTATCACCAGTTGCGGTTTCCTTAGTGCCAGAGATCTTCTTATCAGCTGCCCAGGCCAGAGCTGCCTTAGCAAATGCGGCAACAGTGGTGGAATCGTTTTCGTCAGCAGCCGTCCAAGTGGGGTGGTTCTGGCCGTCCAGGGTGATGTAGTTTCCACCGGCACCCGTCTTGAAGAAACCCTCCCAATCCGATTCTACGGTGTAGGAATAGGTATTGCTTTCAGCGTTGTAGCTGTCCAGCTTGAACATGCGGTAGATGGTGTAGGTCTCGTCCTTCACCGTGTTGCTGATGGTGATGGAACCTTTGGGGGCATTGGTCTCTGCAAAAGCAGGCACGGCCATAGCCAGCACCAAGGCTGCTGCCAGCAGGGCAGCAAACAGTTTTTTGAACGTCTTTTTCATGAGGGGATGATTCGCTCCTTTCCAGATGGGGGAAATTTATGCACACAACATTGCTTCGGAGGCGGGACACATTCGCCCGCTCCGCAGGCACAAATCAGAATACCGCAAAGCGGTTCAGCGGCCAGATGCGCAGGAACACCCGCCCCACGACCTGGCTTTTTTCCACGCAGCCGATCACGCTGCTGCGGCTGTCGATGGACACCGAGCGGTGGTCGCCCAGCACAAAATACCGGTTCTCCGGCACCTGATAGGGGAACCGGATGTCACATTCGCCCAGCGCCAGCTCGTCCACATAAGGCTCGTCCAGCACAGTGCCGTTCACGGTCACATGGCCGTCCTCGTCCATGGAGATCACGTCACCGGGCTGGCCGATCACACGCTTGAGCAGGAGTTTGTTCTGCCAGTAAAAGCCGCACAGGTCGCCGGTTTTCATGCTGTCGGACTTGACCAGCAGCAGAATGTCCTTGTCTTCCAGCGTGGGGTTCATGCTGTCGCCGGACACCTGCAGCACCGGCAGGAACAGGGTGGCCAGTAGCACGGCCACAGCGGCCACCACCACCAGCGCATAAATGGTGCTGCGCAGTACCCGTCCGTACCGGCTGCGGTAGGCCAGACGGTCGCGCTCGGCCTTTACCTCCTCTGTGGAGGGGATGGCCGTAAATTTGATCTCGGTTGATTTCATTTTACCTTGCCTTCTTCCGGCAGGATATCGGTGTCGCAGCGGCTGCGCAGCAGCTCACGGGTGCTCTGCTCAAAAGCAGCCCGCCGTGCCGCGATCTCCTGTTCCGTTTTGGCCCGCAAGGCGGCACAGTCGGCCTCTGTCTGGGCACGCTTGTGCTCTGCTGCCTCGGTCAGGGCGTCACATTCCCGCTTGGTCTGTGCCTTCAGCTGTTCCGCTTCGGCCCGGGCCTGTGCAAGGATCTGGTCCGCCTCGGCCTTTGCCTGCGCCTGCAGGGCGTCCCGGTCGACCGACCGCACCGAAGCCAGATAGTCATCGGCGGCTGCCTGCGCAGCCTCAAACACATGGTTCAGTTCCAGAGCAGCCTGTGCAATGGACCCGGCACTGTCCAGATGGATCTGCCGCTGTTCCAGTTTGGCGGTCAGATCTGCATTTTCGGCTTTGAGCTGATCTTCGCTCTGCTTGAGCGCAAAGATGATCTCGACCAGTTCAGTGCGGCGCATATGCCGCAGTTCACGGTCTGCCATAACGGCACCTCCGTATCAAAAGCGTTGCAGGGCCGGTACGGGCCCTGCTGCGCGAAAAAGCGATTTTCGTACAGAAATTCGTCGAAACTCCGAACATCCATACATAAAGCATTCTACCAGACGGAATGCAACAAAACCATAACAAAAATGACGTTGCAGTGGGTTTTCAAAAAATATTTTTTGAAAATCGCGCACAAAATCCTCAGGCTGCGCAAAAAGAGCACCCTGCGCGGAAAACAGGGTGCTCTTTTTGCGGCAGAATGTTTACTTCTTGATGAAACCGCCCAGCAGATTGTTCAGCTCAACGACGGACTTGTAGATCACATTGATGTTGTTGATAATGGAGCTTGCACCGGAGAAGATGCGGGCCAGCTGGTTAAAGACCTGACCAACGTTCAGGAATGCCTTGTAAGCGTCGCTGTCGGCAATGGTGGCACCGCCGTCCAGATAGGTCATCTCGTTTTCGTCGATCACGGCATAGCAGGCGGGCAGTTTCATTTCGGTCATCATAAATGGGAATTCCTTTCTTTCGTAAAATCAGTGCATGTTTTTCCAAAATGTAAAAATCAGACGGCGGCCACGACCACCAGCGTGACCAGAATGCCGGCCACCAGCAGGGTGCCCAGATGCTTCTGCAGGGCAGGACCGCCGGTCATGGGCGGGGTAGGAGTCGTGGGACTGGCGGAGCTGGACTTTGCGGTCCACTGGGCGTAGATGGTGGTGTCACCGGTGAACACGGTAGCGGTGGTGATCCGGCTGCCGCCCACCGGCTCGGTGTACCAGCCGTTGAAGGTGTAGCCGTCCATCGTGGGAGACTCCGGCAGGGTGGTCAGTTTGCCGTCCAGATTGGTGGTGACCACCACGGTGGAGCTCACACCGCCGCAGGCGTCCAGACCGATGGTATAAAAGGCGTCCTCTTTATTTCCTGCGGCAAAGGCGGCAGGCACTGCCGCACACAGCAGACTGAGCAGGACCAGACAGAGTGTCAATGCACGGAAGATTTTTTTCATAAAATTCCTCACTTTCCCGGGAGTAACCGTGCCCCGCAGCTCTTGCGGTGCCTGCCCGGCGGGGGCGGCATTCCGGCACGGCCTTGAATGGCTGCGCACCCACAGCGTACCACAACCGCAACAGTTTGGCAAGGTTTTTCAGCGAATCCCCAAAAATTTTTCAGGAAAGAAGATCTGCCTCCGCGCGGAAGAAAACATGCCGGTGCCTCTTGTGAAAATCCGGAAAATATGATATACTATTTTGCACGATGCGCCATCGCCAAGCGGTAAGGCAGGGGACTTTGACTCCCCCATCGTAGGTTCGACTCCTGCTGGCGCAACCAAACGCCCCGGAAGCTGGAAGGCTTCCGGGGCGTTTTTGTTTGCTTATTCGAGAACCGGTCAGCGGCGGTGGATCTTCCGGGTGGGGCGGCGGTGGTTCCAGCGGTTGAGCAGCAGCCAAAGCCCGTAGATGGCGGCGCTGAGCACGCTCAGCACGATGACCACCTTCAGGTACAGACTGCCCAGAAATTCGCGGATCTTGGCCACGGTGAGAAGCAGGGCGTTCTGATCCACATCCTGCCCGGCGATCAGGTTCACCACGCCGATGGTCTCGCCTGCCAGCTTCAGCTCCACGGTGCCCACCACGTCGCCCTGCCGGATGGGCGCACAGACGTAGTCCGGCAGGTGGAAATACTTCTGGGTCACGCTGCCGTCGCCGGTGGAGGGCAGCAGGGTCATCATGCTGTCGGCCGGGTACAGCTGCAGGGTGTCGGTGTCGGCGGAATACTTCACCGGGATTTCGGCCAGCGCCAGGTCGGTGTCCAGTGCGGCCTGGATGGAAAAGGTGTCGAACACCCAGTCGATCAGCCGCACCGTCTCATACAGGGCCGGGCGGCGGTTGGCGTAGCCGAAGGTGTCGCAGGTGTCGGGGCTTTGCATTACACAGAAGATATAGGTGGCACCGTCCTGATTGGCCCAGGAAACGTAACTCTGGTTTCCGCTGTCCTTCTTGTAAGCGGTCACGTCGCACATGCCGCCCTGCATGGCGCTGCGGTAGTAATTGCCGCCGCTGCTTTTGCTCAGGGCTGCATTCTGGCTGACCAGCACCGACGGAGACCGGTGCTTCTCCTTGGCCGGCATGGTAAAGGTGGGCACGCTGGAGATCTCCACAAAGGCGTCAAAGCTCATCAGGTAGCGCAGGATCAGGTACATGTCCACAGCGCATGTCACGTTGCCGGTGTCGATGCCGCAGGCGTCCGTCCAGGTGCTGTTCGTGGTACCGATGCGCTGAGACAGGGCGTTCATCTGGCTCACCCAGCCGTCCAGGTCTCCGCCCGACAGGGTATAGGCAAGGCCCATGGCAGCTTCGTTGGCGTTGCGGGTGACCATGGCGTACAGTGCTTCGCGGTAGGTGAAAGTCTCGTTGGAGCGCATGTCGGCGTTGCTGGTGTTGTGCACATAGTCCGAGATGGCAAACGGCATCTGGAAGGTGTTGTCCAGCTGGTCGGCATAGTTGGTCAGCACCAGCGCGATGGTCATATACTTGGTCAGGCCACCGGCGGACACCTGTTTGGTGCTGTCCTTTTCGTAGACGATGATGTTGGTGTCGGTGTTCACGATGTAGGCGCTCTGGGCCTGCACCTGATAGACGGGGGAGGGGTCGAACATAGCACCCGCCGGCAGCACCAGGCAGCTGAGCAGGAGTGCAAACGACAGGATCAGTGCAAAAATACGTTTCATGTGGACAATTCCTTCAAAAAGCGATAAACTATACGAAGCAATGCGCACTGGCAGCGGTACGCAGAAAACACAAATGGAACAGCGGACGCTGTATACTTTATAATAACAGGTTTGCCGGGACGTGACAAGGGCTTTGCGGCTTTTGGCTGCGGTTTTGCACGCTCCGGCACAGGAGGACGGGAATGGTATATCTGACAGGCGACACCCACGGCGATCTGGACCGGTTCCGGCACGGGCGGCTGCGCTGGCTGGGCAAACGGGACATCGTGGTGGTGCTGGGCGATTTCGGCTTTGTGTGGGACGGCAGCGCAGAGGAACAGAAAAAGCTGGACTGGCTGCGAAAGCGGCCGTATACCCTGCTGTTTCTGGACGGTTCCCACGAGAATTACGACCTGCTGGCCCAATATCCGGAAACAGAGCGGTTCGGCGGCCGGGTGCAGAGCCTGGGCGGCAATGTCTACCATGTGTGCCGCGGCAGCGTGCTGGAGCTGGAGGGCAAAAAGTACCTGTGCTTCGGCGGGGCCGAAAGCCCGGACCGGGAGGAACGGGAGCCGGGCGTGAACTGGTGGAAACAGGAGATGCCCTCCGATGAAGAATATGCGGCCTGCGAGCAGAACCTGGAAGCCTGCGGCTATCAGGTGGATTATGTGCTTACCCACGACGCGCCAAGCAGATTCCTGGATTTTACGGTGCTGGCCAGCGGCGAGACCAACCAGCTGCACCAGTTCCTGGACAAAATTCTGTTGAAGCTGACCTATGAAAAATGGTTCTTCGGCTGTTATCACCGGGATGTGCAGCTGTCCACCAAGAGTCGCTGCGTGTTCTGCGACGTGATCCCCATGGGGGACCGGCACGCAAAGCGGCTGTTTCGCCGATAGGAGGTATAAAATGCAGGTCACAGTAAAACTTGCCACCCGGGAGGGCGCTGCCCATATCAGCGGCATTCTGGCGGGCTTTACCCTGCTGGCAAAGCGCGGGGAACTGACTTTGCGGGTGTTGGACGCGCGGCAGGGCAGCCCCATTGCCCGGGAGGCGCTGCTGGAAACTGAAATTGACGGCCGCACGGTGGTGTTTGATCTGATGGACGGCTACTTCTACAACGACCCGGCGGCGGTGCAGGCGCTGTTCAGCCGGGCAGATGTGGTGTTCAAGCGCTCCTTTTCGGCTGAGAAGAACCGGCAGTTCCCAGGAGATATCTCCGCAAAGCTGCGGCCGCTGGGTCTGAACTACTACGTTACCTGTCCGGGTTCGCCGTTGGATGCGGAGCGCAGCGCAAAGAGCCGCCTGAAGCAGTGGGCACTTTCCACCCGTTGCTATCCGCAGGACTTTGAAGCCCGGCTGACCCGGGTGCGCAAAAAGCCGCGCATCCTCTTTCTCACCCGTCTGTGGGACCCAGAGGAGCCGGCGGTGCAGCAATATCCGGACTTACAGGCAGAGTGGCGGCAGGTGAACGCAGACCGCATCGAGCTGCTGCACCGGCTGCAAAGCGCCTTCCCGGCGCAGTTCACCGGCGGCGTGTCCGACAACACCTGTGCCCGGCGGCAGTGCCCGGAACTGATCGTGCCGGACATGCTGACCGGCAAGCGCGCCTACCTGCACCGGATGCAGCACACCGAGATCTGTGTGGCTTCTACCGGACTGCACGGCTCTACCGGTTGGAAACTGGCCGAGTATGTGGCGGCGGGACGTGCTATCGTTACCGAGCCGCTGCGGTACACCTTGCCGGGCGGCTTTGAAGAAGGGAAAAACTATAAAACGTATACGTCCCCGGCACAATGTGAGGAGCAGCTGCGGCAGCTGCTGGCAGACCCGGCGGCGATCTTAGCCATGGCGCAGCACAATGCGGACTACTATCAGATGTGGCTGCGGCCGGAACAGCAGGTGCGGCAGGCTTTGCGGCAGCTGGAAACAGGGGAGTTGTAAGAGGGGGAAAACGGGGTATGGAGGAACAAAAACGGCATAGCGGCTTTGAGACGATGCGCATCCTCAGCATGGTAATGATCGTTCTGATGCACGGCATCGGGCACGGCGGGCTGGGCAGCGCCGCACCGCAGGGGTCGGCGGCATTCTGGATCTACTGGCTGCTGTTTATTCTGGCGCGTGTATCCACCAACTGTTTTGTAATGCTTTCCGGCTATTATCTGTCAGAGCGCAAGGGACCTGTTCATGTCGGGCGGCTGTTCCGCATTGGGGCACAGGTGTGGTTTTACTCCATGCTTACCTTCTGCGTTGCGGTCAAAGCCGGGGCAGTTCCGCTTTCGGCAGTCAACCTGCTTCGGGCGCTGCTGCCCCTTACCTCCAACGACTACTGGTTTGCCTCGGCCTATTTTCTGATGTATCTCTCGGTGCCGGTGCTGAACGCGGTGGTGCAAAGCCTTGACCGGCGGCAGTACAAAACGCTGCTGCTGGTGGCGTTGCTGCTGCAAAGCGTGTGGGGCACGCTGTTCTACTGGGCAACGGATGTGACCTTGGTAAATAACGGATACAGCTTTATCTGGTTCTATACCCTGTATTTTATGGCAGCCTATTTCCGCAAATACCGGGTGACCGTGCCCAGCGGGCTGTGTTTGCTGGCATATCTGGCAGCTTCGGCGGCGGGGCTTTTCAACCGGATGCTGGCGCTGCGGGTGGAAAACGCTTTGCACCTGAACGGTTTTGTAAATACCGTCAACGGCTATCAGGCACTGGCTACGGTCATTGCTTCGGCAGCGATGTTTCTGCTGTTCCAGAATATCCACATCCGCTCGGATTACTGGCGGCGCTGGGTCTTTCGGCTGGCACCGCTGTCCTTCGGGGTATACCTGCTGCACGACAGCGATTTTACCCGGGCGCTGCTGTGGCGACTGGTAGACCTGCCCCGGTTCGGCGGGGCGCTGCTGCCCTCGCTGGCTTACCTGACTGGCGCGGTGCTGCTGATCGCCGTGGCGGGCTACGCGGTGGATGCCGTGTATCAGCGGCTCTACCGCCTGCTGCGCCTGCCCGCACTGGAAACAAAGCTGGATGCCCTGACTGCCTGCATTCTGCAAAGGATCGTCGGGAGTGAAAAAGCGTGAAAAAAGCGCTGTCGCACGAGTTTTTGTGTGACAGCGCTTTTTTAGTTCATCGGCCCGGCCTTGTCGAACATCTGCTGTACCTGTGCGGCCAGCAGGGCGTGCTCCGGGGCCTGCAGCAGCGGGTCCTCCGCCAGCATGGCCAGTGCTTCGCTCTGGGCGGCGTGGAGGGTGCGGGTGTCGTTCATCAGGTCGGCAATTTGCAATGTGGGCAGGCCATGCTGTCGGCTGCCAAAAAAGTCGCCGGGGCCGCGGGTCTCCAGGTCGTACTGGGCCACGGCAAAGCCATCGGTGGTGCTGCAGAGGAACTTCAACCGCTTCTGCACCGCTTCGCCGGTATTATCGCTGACCAGAAAGCACCAGCTCTCGGCGGCACCACGGCCCACCCGGCCGCGCAGCTGGTGCAGGGCGCTCAGGCCATAGCGCTCCGCGTTTTCGATGACCATGACGCTGGCGTTGGGCACGTCCACGCCCACCTCAATGACTGTGGTGGACACCAGTGCGTCCAGCCGCCCGGCCTTGAAATCCTCCATGACAGCGGCCTTCTCCTTGGGCTTGAGCTTGCCGTGCATCAGACCCACCCGGCGGTCGGGCAGCAGGGCCTTGGCAATGTCCTCGTAGTAGGTCTTGACCGCGTTCAACCCGCCGTCGGGGGTGTCCTCAATGGCGGGGCACACCAGATAGACCTGCCGCCCCTTGTCGATCTCCTGATCGAGGAAATGGTACAGGTCCCGCCGTTTTTTGCCGGTGATGCACCGGGTCTTGACCGGGGTACGGCCGGGGGGCAGCTCGTCCAGAATGGAGATGTCCAGGTCTCCGTAGAGGAGCAGGCCCAGTGTGCGGGGAATGGGGGTGGCGCTCATGACCAGCAGGTGCGGATTCACGGCCTTTTCGGCCAGCATGCCGCGCTGCCGCACGCCGAAGCGGTGCTGCTCGTCGATGACGGCCAGCCCCAGCCGGGCAAACTCCACCCCCTCGCTGAGGATGGCGTGGGTGCCCACGATGAGGTCCGCTTCATCGCCCCGGATGGCGGCCAGCGTGGTGCGCTTTGCAGCGGCTTTCATGCCGCCAGTGAGCAGGGCCACCCGCATGCCAAAGGGGGCCAACATCCGGTTCAGACCCTCGGCGTGCTGTGCGGCCAGGATCTCAGTGGGGGCCAGCAGAGCAGCCTGATACCCGGCCCGGATGCAGGCCCAGATGGCGGCAGCCGCTACCAGCGTTTTGCCGCTGCCCACGTCACCCTGTAACAGGCGGTTCATGGAGTGCTCCCCGGCCATGTCGGCCAGGATCTCATCCACAGCCCGGCGCTGAGCACCGGTGGGAGAGAAGGGCAGGCTGGCCCAGAAAGGTTCCGGGTCGGTGGGCTGCATGGGGGCACCGGTGGCGGCGGAGCCGCGGTTCTTCATGCGGCCGATGCCCAGCTGCAGCACCAGAAGCTCTTCATAGATGAGCCGCCGCCGGGCCGCAAAGGCTTCTTCTTCGGTGGCAGGGCGGTGGATGGCCCGCACGGCTTCGGCCTTGGAAGGCAGGCGGTATTTGCGGCGCATCTCCTCCGGCAGCGGGTCGGGCAGAAGCTCTGCATGGGGCAGCAGCTGCCGCACGCACTTGGCAATGGCACTGCTGGAAAGACCCTCGGTCTGGGGGTACACGGCCTCGAACGGGGCTGCCTGCACCTGTTCGGCAGTGCGCACCAGCGGGTTGACCATCTGACGCCGCAGCATCCCGCCGGTGACGATGCCCTGAAAATAGTATTCCTGCCCGATCTCCAGTTTCTGGGCGGCATAGGGGTTGTTGAACCAGGTGATCTCCAGCCCGGACACGTCATCCCCGGCGGTGACCCGCTCCATCCGCCGCCCGCCGGGCAGGATGCGCCCGCCGGGCTTGGCAAACACCTCTGCCTTGACCACGCATTCCGTGTCGGCAGGGGCTTCCGCAATGGAGTAGGGCTTCGTAAAGTCGATGTATTTACGGGGATAATGGCACAGAAGGTCGGCCAGCGTCACGATGCCCAGCTTCTCGAACCGCTCGGCGGTCTTGGGGCCTACCCCCTTCAGGTAGCGCACCGGCGTGTCCGGCGTGAGGGTGATGCGGTTTTCGGTGGGCATGGCGTGTCAGCTCCTTTCCTGGATGCAATATAGCCATTGTAACACGGAGCGGCAGCGGATGCAAATGGCCCAAAAAGGAAAAAACGGCAGGACCTTTGCCTTTGGGCAGGAACTGTGGTACACTCGGAAGAAAAAGAAGGGGAGAATATGTATGGAGATCCGCAAGGGGACCTTAAAGGACTTGGAGGCCATTGCAGCGGTGGAGGCGGCCTGCTTCCCGGCGGCAGAGGCGGCTACGGCAGAGGAGTTTGCCGGGCGGCTGCAGCAGTACGGCGATCATTTTTGGCTGCTGTGGGAGGGGGAAAGGCTGCTGGCCTTTGTGGACGGCTTTTGCACCGACTGGCCGGACCTGACCGATGAGATGTACGCCGACGCCTCCCTCCACCGGGAGAATGGTGCCTGGCAGATGATCTTTGGGGTAAACACCATCCCGGCCTGCCGCAGGCAGGGGTACGCCGGGCAGCTGCTGCAACAGGCCATTGCCGACGCCCGGGCCCAGGGCCGGAAGGGGCTGGTACTGACCTGCAAGGAGGCTCTGGTGCACTACTATGCAAAGTTCGGCTTTGTGAACGAGGGCGTTTCCGGCTCCACCCACGGGGGCGTGGTGTGGTACCAGATGCGGCTGAAGTTTTAAAAAAAGCCTTCCCCCTCTTGGGGCAAGGCGGCATTGTGCAACGCGAAATGACGGAAGAGGGAAACTGTCGGCTGATGGCTCCCCTCATTTTTTTAGAAAAAAGGCAACAAAAAATCCCGGGAACCGAAGTTCCCGGGAATCTTTTGGAGGTGACGACCAGATTTGAACTGGTGGATGAGGGTTTTGCAGACCCTTGCCTTACCACTTGGCCACGTCACCATATTTAGGAGTGGGATTCCACTCCTGTTGGAGCGGCCGACGAGGCTCGAACTCGCTACCTCCACCTTGGCAAGGTGGCG
>OGXZ01001718.1_pt1 | contig 12165 bp, 10 predicted proteins | sample 1576431 | NCBI WGS metagenome assembly OGXZ01 (sample SAMEA3541590, study PRJEB24748) | human gut metagenome | biome: human gut; feature: human-associated habitat; material: faeces | place: China | collected 2012
GCTATGTGCTTCTGCCCCTTCGGGGCGTGCTATTTATGAGTTTTGACACACCCTCTTTTGTTGGTGCAGTCATAAAGCTTTACACACATTATATAATATATAAGCACAACAAAAAAGTGGCTGCAACAAGCATATTGTCAGAAAAAAGCAGTAAATTTGCAGAATTAACAGCTACTTTTTAAAAACAGCATACAAGGCTGAAATAATCTACACGAAGTATTAAAAATCAAAATATACAAGCAATGAACCGCAAACTTATCCTTTCGTCTGCAATAGCTCTTGCCAGCCTCACCGCGTCGGCACAGAGCTCAGTAAAGGCGCCTGCCCCTATCCTGCCGCTCCCCGAGCAGAAGCAGATCGACTGGCAGCGCATGGAGACCTACGCCTTCATCCATTTCGGTCTGAACACCTTCAATGACCGCGAATGGGGCTACGGCGACTCCGACCCTGCTACGTTCAACCCCACACGCCTCGACTGCGAACAGTGGGCAAAGACGCTCGTGGCAGCGGGCATGAAGGGCGTCATTCTCACAGCAAAACACCACGACGGTTTCTGCCTCTGGCCCTTCGAGGGCAACGACTACAACGTGACACGCTCGCCGTATAAGAACGGCAAGGGAAACATCGTGCGCGAATTGTCTGACGCCTGCAAGAAGTACGGACTGAAGTTCGCGGTGTATCTCTCGCCGTGGGACCGCTCGCGTGCCGACTACGCTACGCCGGGCTATCTGCCCTACTTCTACGCTCAGCTCCACGACCTGCTCACCAACTACGGCGACGTGTTCGAGGTGTGGTTCGACGGAGCCAACGGCGGCGACGGCTACTATGGCGGCGCAAAGGACTCGCGTACTATCGACCGCAAGAACTACTACAACTACCCGCATATCTTCGCCATGCTCGACAGCATTCAGCCCAACGCCGTGGTCTTCGGCGACGGCGGACCGGGATGCCGCTGGGTGGGCAACGAGAAGGGCTTCGCAGGCGAGACCAACTGGGCATTCCTGCGCAAGAACACGGTTTATCCGGGCTATCCCAACTACCCCGAACTGCAGTACGGACACGCCGACGGCGACCAGTGGACGGCTGCCGAGTGCGACGTGTCTATCCGTCCGGGCTGGTTCTATCATCCGGAGGAGGACGACCGTGTGAAGTCGCCCGAACAGCTTGCCGACCTCTACTACCGCTCGGTGGGCCACAACGCTACGCTGCTGCTCAACTTCCCCGTCGACCGCGAAGGTCTCATCCACCCTATCGACTCGGCTAACGCCGTCAACTTCCACAAGCTGATTCAGCGCGAGCTGCAGCATAACCTCGTGGCTGGCATGACACCGAAGGTGAGCAACGAGCGTGGCAAGGCGTTCGCGGCAAAGGCGATGACCGACGACTCGTGGGACACCTACTGGGCTACTGCCGACGGCGTCACATCGGCTACCATCACGTTCGACTTCAAGAAGCCGCAGCTCATGAACCGCATCATGCTGCAGGAGTACATACCGCTCGGACAGCGCGTGAAGAAGTTCGCCGTAGAGTATCTCGACGGCAAGACATGGCGCAGCGTTGAGCAGGGCGAGGAGACAACCACCATCGGCTACAAGCGTCTGCTGCGCTTCCGCACCGTGGAGGCAAAGAGCGTGCGCGTGCGCATCATCGACTCGCGCGGACCAATCTGCCTCAACAACGTGGGCATCTACTACGGCGGAAAGGACGCACAGCTCACATGGAACCCCACAGCCGAGGCCATCAAGTCTCTGCCATTCTCTATCCTCGGCGCCGACAAGACTGAGTGGGAGAAGGCTACCGACCGCAACCCGCAGACCGTTTGGTTCTGCAAAGGCAACGAAGTGCTCATCGACCTTGGCAGCGAGCAGGAGATTTCTGCATTGCTGTATCTGCCCGACCAGAGCGAAGGCAGACGCGGACTCATCCATACATACACCATCGCGGCGTGCGACGCCAAGGGCGGCAACGAACGCGTGCTTAAGAGCGGCGAGTTCTCTAACCTGCAGAACAACCCTATCTTGCAGACCGTATCGTTCAACGCTACAAAGACACGCTATCTGAAGCTGCGCGCCGAGCGCATGGTCGTGGCTGGCGAAGCAATGGGCATCGCCGAACTGGGCGTCAAGTGATTTTTAAAGTCGAAACTCAATCAATACGGGCTGAAAGCCCAACACCACATAGCCAAGGGCGTCGCCCTTGGCTATGTGGTGTTGCCCCTTCGGGGCGTTTTGCTTGTGACTTTGTAACCTTCTTATTTTTGTATATAATTTGAAACTTTCAAATTATTTTTCTAATTTTGCACTCTAAAACAATACATATATAATAATGTCAAGAAAGAAGAAACCACTACCAATACTCGAGAACGTAACTATTGAGGCGGTTGCTGCCGAAGGAAAATCACTGGCACACGTCAACGACATGGTTGTTTTCGTGCCGTTCGCCGTACCCGGCGACGTGGTTGACTTGCAGGTGCGCAAGAAGAAGCACAGCTACTGCGAGGCTGAAGTAATACGCTTCATCAAGAAGAGCGACGTACGCACAGAGCCGATGTGCGAGCATTTCGGCATCTGCGGCGGATGCAAATGGCAGAACCTGCCCTACGAGGAACAGCTGAAGGCCAAGCAGAAGCAGGTGTTCGACCAGCTCACACGCATCGGAAAGATAGATCTGCCGGAGTTCATGCCTATCATGGGCTCGGTGCACATCAAAGAATACCGCAACAAGCTGGAGTTCGGTTGCTGCAACAAGCGATGGCTCACACGCGAGCAGATTGCCGAGGGCACGCAGTTCGACAACATGAACGGCATCGGATTCCACATCACCGGAGCCTTCGACAAGATTCTGCCTATCGAGAAGTGCTGGCTCATGGACGACCTGCACAACAAGATTCGCAACGCCATACGCGACTATGCCTTCTCTACCGGCATGACCTTCTTCGACCTCAGACAGCAGCACGGTCTCTTGCGCGACATCATGATACGCAACTCGAACACGGGCGAGTGGATGGTGCTCATACAGTTCCACTACGACGAGGAGGGCGACGAGCAGCGCGCCAAGGCGTTGCTGCAGCACATCGCCGACAAGTTCCCCGAGATAACATCGCTCATGTACGTCGACAACCAGAAGTGCAACGACACATTCGGCGACCTCGACCTCTCTGTCTTCAAGGGCAACGACCACATCTTCGAGACGATGGAGGACCTGCGCTTCAAGGTCGGTCCGAAGAGCTTCTACCAGACCAATACGGAGCAGGCTTATCACCTCTATTCGGTGGCTCGCAACTTCGCCAAGCTCACCGGCGACGAACTGGTGTACGACCTCTATACCGGTACGGGCACCATCGCCAACTTCGTGGCGCGTCAGGCACGCGAGGTTATCGGCATCGAGTACGTTCCGGAGGCTATCGAGGACGCAAAGGTGAACTCTGAGGTGAACAACATCGGCAACACCAAGTTCTACGCCGGCGACATGAAGGACATTCTCAACGACGAGTTCATCGAGAAGCACGGACGCCCCGACGTAATCATCACCGACCCACCACGCGCCGGTATGCACCAGGACGTGATAGACACCATCCTGCGCGCTCACCCGAAGCGCATCGTCTACGTCAGCTGCAACCCGTCTACGCAGGCACGCGACCTGCAGGCGCTCGATGTGGCGTACAAGGTGATGGCGGTGCAGCCGGTGGACATGTTCCCGCATACGCCGCACGTGGAGAACGTCGTTCTTTTGGAAGAAAAGCCGTAGGTTTTTCTTCCAAAAGAACAATTTTGAATTTTGAGTTTTGAATTTTGAATTGTCGGCTACGCCGATTAGGAATTAATCAATTTGGAATTTTGAATTCGCAACTCTCAACTCAAAATTCAAAATTCAAAATTGCGACGCATGTCGCAACAATTCAAAACTCAAAACTCAAAATTCAAAACTTATAATGAAAACATTAGCAACTCTCGCACTCGCCGCTCTCACTTTCGGCAGTGTGTCAGCACAAGAGAAAGAAGCTAAGCTGAAGGTGCTCAGCGACATCAAGTTCAGCGGTTACATCATGTCGCAGTATCAGTACAGCGACAAGGAAAGCAACAAGGGCGAAAAGGATATCAACTCGTTCAACATCCGTATGGTGCGTATGGCACTCGAAGGACGCGTGGCAAAGGACTTCTACTGGAAGGCGCAGCTGCAGGTGAACGGCAACACCTCTAACCTCACCGTGGCGCCACGAATGGTCGACGCGTTTGCCGAGTGGCAGAAATACGACGCCTTCAAGGTGAAGGCGGGTCAGTTCAAGCGTCCGTTCACCTTCGAGAACCCCATGCACCCCATTACGCAGGGCTTCATGAGCTACTCGCAGAACGTCACTAAGCTCGCCGGATTCAGCGACCGCAACGGCGAACACTCAAGCAACGGACGCGACATCGGCGTACAGCTGCAGGGCGATCTGCTCAAGGCCGCCGACGGACACCACTACCTCCACTATCAGGTGGGCGTCTTCAACGGTCAGGGCACTAACATGAAGGATGTAGACCAGCGCAAGGACGTAATCGGCGGCGTATGGGTGGCTCCCGTGAAGGGTCTGCGCATCGGCGCCTTCGGCTGGACCGGTTCGTATGCTCGCAAGGGCACATGGACGGAGGTAGACGCTAACGGCGTGGACCAGACAAAGAACGGCGTGCGCTCGCTCGAGAAGAACCGCTATGCCATCAGCGCCGAGTATGCAGCTCACGACTGGACCGTGCGTTCGGAGTACATCCACAGTCAGGGCTACGGCTTCAAGACGTCTAACGCTTCGGGCAAGGAGACCGACTGCACTATCAACTACGCTGCTGGCGACAAGGCCGACGGTTTCTACGCGCTCATGATTGCGCCGGTTATTAGCAAGAAACTCTATGCAAAGGCTCGCTACGACCTCTACCGTCCGCAGGCCGATTGGCACACATCGAAGACTCAGTACGAGATCGGTGCCAACTACTGGATTGGCAAGCACGTCATGGTGGCTGCCGAATACGCGCGTGTCAACGACCGCAGCCTGAACAAGTCGAACTATAACATGTTCGACCTGCAGCTCGACGTGAAGTTCTAAACGCCACACGGCCTTAAACGCTTTTCTTGATTTGTCAAACAAATAAAAAACTCTCATACGATGCCAGAACATAAACACAAGCACAGCCGCAGACAGCGCCGCGACGAGATAGACATCTTCCGCGAGAACAATCTGCGCGCTATACACAGAAGGAAGCAGTACGCACGAATAATGTTCGTCGTGGTGTCCATAATCGCCGCTCTCATGCTGGCGCTGGTATACGCTGCCTACTTCCTCGACAAATAAGAAACTCTAACCCCGTATAACTTTTAAAAACTGACACTACAAAGATGACAAACAAATCATTAGCAGCCCTCTTCTTCGGCTGCATCCTTACCGCCTCTGCCGCTTCTGCGCAGTCGCTGCTCCCAAAGCCGCAGTCGTTCGTTGCGGGCAAGGGCGCGTTCAGCACCGACGCAAAGCTGAAGGTTGTCAACGAGGTTGGCGCTGAGGCAGAGAACATCTACTCTAAGAAGTTCACAGCCAACACCGCAGACGACGCTCGTCAGGTGGTGCGCTTCACACGTCTCGACGGCGCTTCATCGCCCGAGGCTTACCGCCTCCACGTCACTAAGGACACGCTGCTCATCAGTGCCGCTTCTGCCGACGGATTCCGCTTCGCTTGGCAGACCGTGAAACAGCTGAAGCAGAAGAACGCCGTCATGGCTTGCGACGTCGTTGACGCTCCAGCTTTCAAGTGGCGCTCGCTCATGCTCGACGTGTCGCGCCACTTCCAGCCCATTTCGTTCCTCAAGAAGCAGATCGACGTCATGGCGCAGTACAAGTTCAACCGACTCCACCTTCACCTCACCGACGCTGCCGGATGGCGCATCGAGATTAAGCGCTACCCGCGCCTCACCGAGTTCGCTGCGTGGCGCGAAGGAAAGACATGGAAGGAGTGGAGCAAGCTCGGATGCAAGTATTTGCACGAGGGCGAAGCTGGCGCTTACGGCGGCTATTACACTCAGGACGAGCTGCGCGACCTCGTGAGCTACGCCGCTGAGCGTGGCATCACTATCGTGCCCGAAATCGAGATGCCGGGCCACTCGGCTGAGGTGCTCACCGCCTACCCCGAACTCTCTTGCACGCACGAACCCTACAAGCAGATGGACTTCTGCCCGGGCAGCGTCGCTACATACGACTTCCTCGAGAACGTGCTGAAAGAGGTGATGGACATCTTCCCCTCTAAGTACATCCACGTCGGTGGCGACGAGGCTGACAAGGCTTCATGGCCTTCTTGTCCGCTCTGCCAGCAGAAGATGAAGGAGCTTGGCACAGACAAGGACGGTCTGCAGGCGCACCTCATCGCCCACTTCGGCAAGTTTCTCACCGAACACGGACGACAGCTCGTAGGTTGGGACGAAGTGATTGCGGGCAACCTCGCCCAGAACACCACCGTAATGGTTTGGCGCGGTCTCGAAAAGGCGCAAGAGGCCATCGACCACGGCTACAACGTAGTGCTCTCGCCGAGCGGCTACTGGTATCTCGACTACTATCAGGACGCTCCCGACACTCAGCCTGAGGCTATCGGCGGTTTCCTTCCGCTCGAAAAGGTATACAGCTACGTCCCTGGCGGCACCCTGCCAGAAGACGTACGCAACAAGATCACCGGTGTGCAGGCTAACCTTTGGACCGAATACGTGCCTACAGCTGAGCATGTAGAGTATATGCTCTATCCGCGTGCTCTGGCTATCGCCGAGATCGGATGGAACGGCACAAAGACCAAGAACTACCCCGAGTTCCGCAAGCGTGCCATCGTGGAGTGTGAGCGTCTGCACAAGCAGGGCGTCAACACCTTCGACCTCAAGAAGGAGCGCGGCGAACGCCCAGAGTCATTTAAGACTACCAAGCACAAGGCGCTCGGTTGCAACATCACCTTCAACCACCGCTACGAGGACAAGTACAAGGCGCAGGGCGACAAGACTCTCGTAGACGGACAGCACGGCGGATGGACATACGGCGACCAGAAATGGCAGGGCTTCCTCGGCAATAAGGGCTACTGTCTCGACCTCACCATCGACCTCGGCAAGGTGCAGAAAATTTCGTCTGTGGCTGCCGACTTCATGCAGGCGTACGGCGCATGGGTGTTCTTCCCGTCTGAGTACAAGATTTCGTTCAGCGAGGACGGCAAGAACTTCAAGGAGGTCTACAGCAAGTCTACTCCCGTTGACCGCGACATACAGCTCGGCTTCCGCAACTTCGCATGGAAGGGCAAAGCCAGCACACGCTATATCCGAGTGCAGGGCAGCACTACCGAGGACGGTGGATGGCTCTTCACCGACGAAATCGTCGTGAAGTAACCATAGGAGCCTACCCCGTAGGAGGCTACGGCATTCCTGCCGTAGCCACACACCCACACACACCACAATTACAGCCACAAAGAAAATCCGCTTAATCCGCTTAATCTGTTGTTAAACAACCTCAACCAAACAACCGATTAACCCGATTAAACGGATTTTTTCATCCTAACTCCCAAAAAAAACTTAAAATCTTTTCATTTATTCACCTTTTTATTTTTTTACGTTCATATTTTCGCTATATTTGCCCCAACCAAACACAAAAACGTTAAACTAAAACCACAACCACTATGAAAACCTTAAAACTCGGAATGCGTGACGCCGCAGTAAAGATACTACAAACAGAACTCAACCGTATTGGTAACAAGCTAACCGCTGACGGAGCATTCGGCCCCGGCACACTCGCCGCTGTAAAGGCATTCCAGCAAAGTCTAAAACTCGTAGCTGACGGCATCGTCGGTTACTCTACATGGCAGGCACTCTTCTTCCATCAGCGCCCGGCAGCCGCACGACTCACTGAAGACGACTTCCGATTAGCCGCTCTCCTACTCGACTGCGAGACAGCAGCGCTCAAGTCGGTGCAGAAAGTGGAGACAGCCGGACGCGGAGGATTCCTCGCCGCAGGCAAGCCACAACTACTCTTCGAAGGTCATATCTTCTGGCGACAGCTGCAGCTGCGCAAAATAGATCCTGCCAAATACCAGGCAGCAAACGCCTCCATACTCTACCCGAAGTGGACAAAGACCCACTACAAAGGTGGTATCGGCGAATACGCTCGCCTCGAGCAGGCACGCAAGATAAACGCTGACGCAGCCAACGCTTCGGCAAGTTGGGGAATGTTCCAGATTATGGGCTTCCAGTACGCACTCTGCGGATTCAAAACCGTAGCGCAGTTCGTAAGCGCTATGTGCCAGAGCGAACGCAGTCAGTTACTCGCTTTCTGCCGATTCATAACAAAGAACCCGCAGATGCACGCCGCACTACAAGCAAAGAAGTGGGCAACCTTCGCACGTCTATACAACGGAAGCGAATACGCCAAGAACCAGTACGACACAAAGCTGCTCAACGCTTACAAGGCGTACGCAGCTAAGTAAGACTCTCATAACAAACATCCCAACAACACGATACAAAAAAACATTAACACAAACAGACTTGGCAAGAATTTATATGGTTCAATCTTGTCAATAGGTCTAAGCAAAGAACCTATAACTTTTTAAAACTTAAACCTATGGATGTAGCAAACAAATCTATCGGTACACTGCAGGGACTTCCTTTCGATAACCTTATCGGCGGTCCGCTTAGCGCTTGTATTCAAGCGCAGAACGATGCAGCAATGACAAGTATCAACTTCATCAACAATGTATGTCTGAACGAAGACAAGGAGACTGGCGAAAAGTCGGCTATCTATGTTAGCTTCAGCTTTATTCAGAACGGTCGCAAGGTGGTTATCAACGTTCCGCTGATAGCTATCGTTCCGATTCCGTATATCGCAATCAACAGCGTTGACATCAGCTTTAAGGCTACAGTTAATGGTGTGGAGAGCGAATCGAGTAGCACCGAGACAGAATACGAATCTAAAGGAACCAAAAAATCGACAAGAAAAACGGGGTTGTTCAGAAAAAAGACAACCACTATCAACTCAACCTTCTCTACAAAGCGCGATTCTAAGAGCACGCAAGATTCGAAGTTCAGCGTAGAGGCAACTATCGATGTTGCTGTACACGCAGGTCAGGAGTCGATGCCGGCTGGCATGGCAAAGATTCTCGAGATGCTCGGAGCGGCTATGGACCTTTGTTCACCCGACGGCGAACTGAGCGTGAACGACACAACGTTCTACGCAGAGAAGAACGCAAATGACAAAGAATACCTACCGGTTAAGGTTATCGCCCAGTACAAAACTCCAGAAGGCTTGTATGATGCGACAAACATCAAGTGTGACATTGGTGAAGGCGTTAAGAGTGCAGAAAACAAGATGGACAAGACCAGAGAGTTTGAAATTACGCTTCCTAAAGAATCACCTACGCAGGGTAAACAATATGTGATTTCTTGTGGTGATGTTCAGAAGGTTACAATAACCGTGTTGCCCAAGCCTTAAGAAGTGGCATAAACCATCAAATGATGCCTCGTAAAGAGTGCGTCTATTCGTTAACATTTAACTCTAAAGGTTATGGCAAAGATTGATACAACACCTTCTACCGTTGCGAACAATGCCTTACAGTCACTACCTTTTGGCACTCTCATCGGCGGACCGCTTTCTGCTTGTGTCGAAGCGCAGAAACAAGCGGCGCTAACATCGTGGGAGTTCATACGAGACGTAGGACTCACAGACACTGAAGACGGCGGGAAAAAGGCTATATACGTGAACTTCGAATACCGTAAAGACGGACATTCGGCGACTCTCAGTCTGCCATTGCTGACAATTGTGCCTATTCCTTACATGGCAATTCGCGAGATTGACATCGCATTCAAGGCGCGCATCTCGGCGGCATCTGCCACATCGCAGACCGACAAGAAGTCGACCGCTATGGAGATGGGAATGAAATCGAACACCAGTGTCAATATAGGCATTGTGAAATCGAGTCTGGAATTGAGCACAAGCATATCGAGTAAGAAGGACTCCACCGCTACACGCGAATCTAAGTACAGCGTGGAGTACACTATGGACGTAAACGTTAAGGCGGGTCAGGACGATATGCCAGCTGGCATGGCTAAAGTGTTAGAAATGCTGAACACCTCTATCGACTCTATCAACACAAAGGGTGAGCTGAACGTGTCTAACCAGGTGGTAAGCCTGAAGGATGGCGGCAGCACTTATATTTCGTACAAGAATACAGAGGGGTACTACGCTCCACAAGATATCAAGTTATACAAATATGAGGACTTTAAACCTAAAGAAGAATTGACATCTACCGACTTACAAAAGGCAGCTGACGACTCAGGCATTCTGTGTGTGTTCAAGAACGAGGGATTCTATTGTGCAAAGGCTGGCGAAAGAATGCTGGTCATTAACGTAACTAAATAGTAACCGACTATGTCAGATAATGAGAATAACAACAATGATTTGATGCCGGAAGGTGGCTCATCACCACCTACGGATCAAGTTTCACAAACTGATGCACCAGCGGTTGGCTCTGAAAACAACGACACAAGCTCAGCGGAGGAGAAGGAAGAGAAGCCACAGGGTCCTTCTACAGACAATGACAAAGACAAAGATGAAAGTCAAGGTCAAGAAACTGAAGGAGGAGAAGATTCCAATAAGGAAAATAAGAACGACTTTTCCGAAACAGCAAAAAAAGTCGGCAAGTCTTTAACCGAAAAATATAATGAGCTTTTGGAAGCTAAAAAGAACGATAATAAAAAGGATTCCTTAGGCGATCAGATGAAAGATCTGAACGAAGTGCAGGTTGACAAAACTTTCGTTTCCGACTCTATAAATCTGTTGGGCAAAATCTCTTTCGACGAACTTATCGGCAATCCGCTCCGTGCTGCTGTGAAAGCGCAGCGCGACCTGGCAAAGGAAACGCTTAGCTACATACGCGAAGAAGGCATAAAGGTGGACGAAAACGGACAAGGACAGATAACTTACGTTACGATGAACTTCTTCCGCGACGGCAAGCAGGTGAAGATGCGTGTGCCGCTTCTCACATTGATGCCGGTTCCGCGCCTCTCCATCTCTACGATGAGCTATACGTTCAAGGCTAAAGTGAACGCAATGTCTGGAGTTGTTGCTTCGGTAGGCAGCGGTGGCACACCCATCAACGCCGGAATGTCAACAGACAACGGCAGCAAGTCGGCAGCTTCGGCAAAACCGGCTAAGGACTCTTCCTCAAAAGGCAATAACGACAAAACGGGTGACGAGCCTGCTGCTTCAACAGAAAATTCCGCTGCTTCATCAAACAAAACTGCTGCAAGTGCTGCTGGCGCAAAGCCTACGATATCTACGACACCGACAATGTCAGTCGGCTACTCGTCGAAGAAAGACTCCGGCGCAACTCGCGATTCGCGCTACAGCGTGGAATCAACGATGGACATCAGCATCACAGCCAGCGAAGGCGAGATGCCACGCGGCATCGACCGATTGCTTGGAATACTCGACGACTCGACAGAAGTGATCGACCCGAAGGGAACGCTGCAAGTTTCGGCAGATCGTATATCGCTCGTGAACAACTACGGAGTCATATCTGTATCATACCGCAACGGCAAAGGCGCTTACGCACCAACAGACGTCACCTGCGAGCCGATTGAAGGCGAAGCAAAGCCCGACATGCTGGAGAGTGGCGACGAAATGCTGCTTATCTTCAAGGCTAAAGGTGTCTACATGGTTTCCGCTGGCGAACTGACTCGCATTGTATTTGTATCATAAAAACCCATTTAAGTATGGCAAGATTACAAGATGTAATAGCCTCAGTGCTGCGCGACGTTCTGTCTGCGCAGCACCAGGCAAATCTACTAACAGAGTCGCTCGCCGACCAGTATCGCGAAGCGGGCGTCATGCACCAGCTCAATCTGCCCGCCGTGACAATCGGCGACCTTGAGTTGTCGTTCCGTTTCGCAATCGAAGACACTTGCGAACTGTTCGAAGAAAAGTCGGAAGACGAAATAAAGGCATTGGACGTGATTGTGGACGCCGAACAGCTGGCAGAACTGCCAGAGAGCGCTATACACAACATCACGCTGAAGGTGTCTACGCGCAACGGCGTAAAGATTTCTGAAACATAAAACCTCTGATAATACGACTATGGCTGATATTGACAATAACCAAAATGCGGAGAATACGCAACTGCCAGTCGA
>OGXZ01001719.1_pt1 | contig 12148 bp, 6 predicted proteins | sample 1576431 | NCBI WGS metagenome assembly OGXZ01 (sample SAMEA3541590, study PRJEB24748) | human gut metagenome | biome: human gut; feature: human-associated habitat; material: faeces | place: China | collected 2012
CCCACGGGTACGCTCCCGGCAGCCCATGGCCAGCACGACATGCCCCCATGTGTAACGGTCCCTTCTTGCCGGCGATTTCGGGTGGTGTGAAACCCGCTCGTGAAGTGAAGGTCCCGTATCCGGAAGGATTGGTGATCCCGGTGGCTTCGTTTGTGGACTGCTTCATGAATCCGGGTAAGACCATTGATTCCAATGGTACGAAGCAGACCTATCCGAAGGTGCACTTTGTGTTCTGGGCAGGTGGCAATCCCTTTGCGCACCAGCCCGATACCAATAGCGTCGCGAAAGCCTTCCGTCAGCCCGACACCGTGGTGGTCTCCGACATTAACTGGACCGCGACCGCGCGTCACGCCGACATCGTGTTGCCCGCGTGCACCACGTTTGAAACAAACGACATCACCAACATTGGGACCTACACCAATGACGGGTTTGTCGCCATGCAGCAAGCCATTCAACCGCAGTGGGAATCGAAATCGAACTACTGGATCTTCTCCGAATTGGCCAAGCGTTTGGGCGTGGAGAAAGAGTTCACGGAAGGCCGTACGCAAGAAGAGTGGATTGAACACCTCTACAACAATGCAGCCAAATTCGGCGCTCGCATTGGTGTGAAGATGCCAAGCTTCAAGGAGTTCTGGCAAAAGGGCTACGTCATGTTTGACGTCAAGCCCGAAGACCGTGACTTCGTGCAGTTTGCGAAGTTCCGTGAAGATCCGAAAGCGAACGCCTTGGGGACGGAGAGCGGTTTGATCCAGCTCTATTCGCCCAAGATCGCGGGCTACAAGTACGACGACTGCTTGGGTCATCCGGCTTACTTCCAGCCAACCGAAGGGATGTTGACGGCGACGAAACAATACCCGCTCGCTTTGATGAGCTGCAAGAGCCGCTATCGTTTGCATAGCCAGTTGGATAGCACGGTGTCGAGCCGCTTTGCCGACATTCAGGATCGTGAACCCTGCTGGATTAACCCGGCGGATGCTAAAGCGCGCGGTATTGCCAATGGCGACATCGTCTTGGTCGAAAGCTGTCGTGGGGCGATTTTAGCGGGTGCTTATGTGACGGATCGCGTCATGCCGGGCGCTGTGGTGGTTCACCACGGGGCTTGGTACACGCCAGTGACCATCAAAGGTCGTGAGATCGACGTGCACGGTTGCACGAACACCTTAACACTCAATAAGCCCACCTCGAAGCTTGCGAACGGCAACATCGCCTCCACGGCGAACGTTCAGGTCTCGAAGTGGACGGGTGAGTTGCCTGAGGTCTACACCTGGCACGAACCAGCTTTTAAGGGCTAATCGCCCATCCCCTATGCTCGCCGTCGTGAGACGGTGAGCTTTGGAGAAAAACTCACCATAGTGAAGCGCTCTAGAGTGTCAACTTTAGAGCGCTTTCGTATGTCCGATAAGCGCAATGGTTGATGTCATTAACACGCTCGAAACTCAATAGGAAAGCGTTGAGGAGGGTGGAGCGCGTTGAGAGAGGTTTGGTGCTGTGTGAGGTGGACTCGTGGCGTTAGGGCGAAGGCGAAAAGCGAGGACGGGCACAAGCAAACACCCACAAGAAAACGCCCATCGTCATGAGAAGTCTCACATGAACGATGGGCGTTAGCCAGAATGAAAGGCAAATGGAGATTACGCAGCAACCGGCTTAGCGGGTACCAAACGACTCCAGATCAAGCCAATCACATAACCCACGATGGCGAAGCTGATCCAACCAAGCCCAGAGGACCAGAAGGGCACTACGGCGTGGAGCGTTTCACCAAAACTGCCCAGGCTGATGTTGGCCGTTTCAAGCCCCTGAACGAGCGCCACCACAAAGGTGAAGGCTGTGGTCCACGCGTAGACGCACTGACGACCACCAAAGAGGTTGTTTGTAAAGAGCAGCACCACGAGGATAATAGCGAGCGGGTAGCTAAACATCAAGACCGGGATGGTGTTGACGATGATGGTCTTCAAGCCAAAGAGTGCGATCAAGAAGGAGACCACCGTAAAGAGCACACACCACGTGATGTAGCTGAATTTCTTCGTGAGCATCATGAAGTACGACGCACAGCTTGTCACCAGGCCAATCGAGGTCGTCAAGCAGGCCAGAAGCACGATGACCGAGAGAACGATCGCACCCGCACTACCAAAGAGGATCTTGGCGGATTCGGCGAGCACCGACGCTCCCGTTTCCTGTACACCGATCGCGGCCACACTGTCCGCACCGATCTTGGCAATAAAGAAGTAGATGACGCCCAAGAGGCCAGCAGCGATAATGCCCGTCTTGTAGATCTGGGAGACGAGTTCGCGAGAGTCGATCACACCGCCTTCACGAACGAAGTTCGTCACCAACGTGGCAAACACTAACGACGCTAAGAGGTCAAGCGTGTTGTAGCCGTCCAAGACGCCTTGCGTGGTCGCAATTAACGCGGTCTTATACGCGTCGGCTGGCGACTGCGGGTTGCCCAACGGATCGTTAAAGCTCTGGAACACCAAGCAAGCAATCGCAAAAACGAGCAAGGGGGTTAAGACCTTACCGATGCGGTCCACGATCTTGTTGGGTTTGGCGGCCATCCAGAAAGTGACCAAGAAGAAAAGCACCAAGAAAGCGATCTGCGAAACGCCCGCGTCGAGCGTACCCAAGAACGGGCGTACACCAATTTCAAACGCGACGGTCCCGGTACGGGGAATAGCAAAGCACGGCCCAATCGAGAGGTAGACAACGATGGTATAGAAAAGCCCGTAGAGCGGGTGCGCACGACCGGCAGCTTCTTGCAAATTCGCGCTGCCCGAGTAGCCCATGGCCATAATGCCCAATAGGGGCATACCCACGCCCGTAATGCAGAAGCCAATAAAGGCCCAGATATAGTTAGAACCAGCATGTTGCCCCATTGCAGAGGGGAAGATCAGATTGCCTGCGCCAAAGAAGAGGGCAAAAAGCATCAGGCCGATTGCCACATAGCGCTTATTTGTTTGTTGAGTCATGGGTGGGTTCCCAAAAAGTAATGTTCTTGGCAAAAGGAAAAAGACAGGATGATGTGAAAAGTAGAGAGACTTTGCCAAGATTCCACTATGGATTATAGGAAGTTGAAACAAAAAGAAACATTGGGTAAATAGCTTAAAAACATCTCCCTAGAGCAATTTGCCAAGGGAGAGAAGCCGAAAAAAGTTGGCATTCACGTTCTCTTTGTGCCCAAAGTTTGTTTTATGTGGCGGATTAACGAATGCCTACAAGCGAGGCGTCGACGTTCCCGTTAGAGACGGCCTACAATAAATGCGTCATGATGGAGTGATCGAATGGGTATTGAGCAGACACTTTTTTCGGGCGTCGCCTTCGACGAGGCGCGCTTGGCGTGTTTTGGTTTTGAGCGAGTGGGGCAAAGCTGGCATCTCACGCGAGCCTTATCGACGCCAGGCTACCAGGCAGAGATCGTGGTGGAAAAGGGAACGCTGACCGGCGAGGTGATCGACATGGTGGTGGGGGCGCCTTTTGAGCCCCTACGCTGGCCCAACGCAGCGACCCGAGGCGGGCTTGTTTCTCTGGTCTATCAGGCCTATGAGGCACTGCTTCTTACCATCAAAGCGCATTGCGCAGTGGGTTATGCTTTTAAAGGAGAGCAGACCTATCGCGTCCTCTCCCAACTCAAAGCGCGCTACGGTGAGGAGCCCGATTTTCCGTTTAAGGATCTCACTTTTGGCGTGCTTCGCCAAAGCGGTTCGACGGCGTGGTATGCGCTCTTTTTTGATGTTGCCCCCGGGAAGCCTTTTCCTAACGCTAGTGATGCCGATTCGACAGAGACGGCGCCGATGGTGAACGTGAAAGTTACCCCCGAGACGCGTGAACGTTTGCTGGAGTTTTCGGACGTGGCGCCCGCGTGGCACATGAACAAACAGCATTGGGTGACGTTGCGCTTTGATGCGTCACTCTCGGACGCGTTTATTCTTGAGGCGATCGAAGAGAGTCGTCGCTTGGTTGGCATCAAGAAGACGAAATCGACACGATCAAAACCCATAGAGCGCACTAAACCTACTAAACCCACCAAAATGTCACCCTATCACTCGTAATATTTTTTTATCTTGGATTTTCTCAAACAATAAGGACAATCACCGTGGCGATTAAACCCGTAGAACTCGCAGAATCGTATCGTTTACTCAACTTAGGCCCCACCGTGATGGTCTCGGCCAAGGCGCACGGCGTGGAAAACGTCATGTCCTGCGCGTGGAACATGCCCGTGGAGTACGACCAGATGCAAGTGAGTTTAGGCAAACAATCCTACACTCGTCGCTTGGTCGAAGAAAGTGGCTTCTTTGTGATCAATGTGCCCACCAAACAGCTCATTCCTCAAGTCTTGGCGGTGGGCTCTGAGAGCTATGCCGACAATCCCCATAAGCTCGATACGGTCAAATTCTTCCATCAGCCTGAGTTTGACTTACCACTCGTGGAAGGAGCTGCTGCGTGGTTGGTGTGCCGTTTGCGTTCGAATCCCGCGGTGCAAGAAGCGCATGATCTCTTCTTAGGGGATGTGGTAGCGGCTTGGGCCGATGATCGCGTCTTCCGAGACGGTCACTGGCATTTTGAAGACGCGCCCGACGCCCTTCGTACGATTCACTACATTGCTGGTGGCCAATTCTATGTGATTGGCGAAAGTGTGAATTACAGCAAATAAGCGCAAGGTCTGCGCTTTTCCCGATTCTGTTCGGGTTTGTCTTAGCCCAACCCGCCGCACGGATGCGGTATCCTTTAGGGTTGGGGTGAACCTTTTTGAGCCGTGCTAGAGAAGTTGAACCTTTCTCTTGGCGCGGCTTTTTCGCGTTGCTCCACCCACAACTAAGTAAAGTTCATTTGCCCTTAAAGGGAGTTCACTATGCCACAGCCCGTTTCCGACGACTTTTGCGCCATGGCCCTGCGTGCCATTTTAAGTTTGATGCCCCCCTTGACCGTCAGTGGTCTAGAGCGTCGTATAAGTAAAACCCACAGTAAGACTTTTAAAGGTTTTAGACTTAAGAACCTACGAACGAATATGGGGTGGTTAAGGCAAATTGTCTATCTGCGTCACAACAGCCCTCAGCTTCTCATTGAAATCTGGTTGCAGATGTTGGCCTTGGCGCCTGAGGCCGATCAAGCCTTTCTTAGGCAATACAAAAAAGACGATCCTATATTGAAAGTCCTCTCGGAAGAAAAGCTTGAACCCGGTCCAGGCTTTTCGGAGTCGTTAAAAAATCTTGAGACCTTCACCAGCACCCAAGCGGGGCTTTACGTCTCAGAGCTGATGCTGTGTCTGTTTGAGTATGAACACGGTGACAGTCAGGCGATGCTCAATAACATTGTGGTGATCATCACCTCGATGCTCGGTAGACGGGGTTTTACCCTCCCAGAGCATAAACGTGATGCGTCCTTTGATTACTTTATTGAGCTTTCGAACAAGTTTAATCAAATGGGACCGATTGGTCTTGACGAGACGCCGTTGTCACTCACGATCAATACCAAAGCTAAGGCGGTAGACGAGCAACCTCAACGACGAGCTGAACCCGCCTCTCAGCCCACACGGGTCGGTGCGCCCGTCTTCCCCACTCGAGCCCCTAAAGCAACAGCTTCTAAAGCGTCAATTGCTTCCACCCCTGACGTGCCTGCTACGCCCACCGAGGTCGCACCTGAGGTAACGCCAAGCGAAGACACAAGTGAAAAGTCGACGACGTTGCCACCGGGACCCGGCTCTCGAACGGATGTCTCGCGTGCCGTCTCGGCGTCCATTAAAGCCTGGCCTCACACATCGATTGAACCACAAAAACCAACACCGAACACGACGCCTACCCCTACGACAACGCAAACGAAAGCGTTAAAAGGCACCCCTGTCGAGAAGGCAAAAGCGCAAAGCCACACAGCGAGCGCAACGCTTTCTGATTCCAAGCCCACCGCCGCCGAGCTTTCTGGCGCACTCACCTTGCAACCCGTCACGCGCCGTTGGGAGAATGCTCGTCCGGCCATGACGCTTCGACCGGCTGGCATGGGTGAGCGTCGATATCTTGGCTTGATGCTTCAGATGGCCACGTTTTTCAATTTCCTCATTCGTGCGGAAGAAAAGGGCGATCGTTTCGCGGTGGTCAACGACGAGGAGATGCGCACACTCTATCCGCGCTACGGCGCCATCAATGTGCGTAGCTCCAGTCGCACGGCGATCAAAAGCGGCTTCTTTGTGATGGACATCGCCCCACAGGACTTGGATGACAACTACGGGGGCTCGTCCGAGCACGCCCGTCGTGATGACTATCAGTTCATGGTCTCTTACGATACCTTGAACCGTGAAAAGCGCATCTATCCCGCGTCCGATTTGGGGCTCTTCTTGGTGGTGCATCCGATTGATGAACCCAACTTCGAGCGCATCATACCGGTGGTGATGCCTGCGGATTTGAGCGCAAGCGATATGAGTTCATTGGTCAACAGCCAAGTGATGCTCGCCTGGCAAGGCCAGTACTACGGTCCCGTGCCCTTACGCGAGAGTGCCGACGGCAAACTCACGGTGAACTTCCAGTCGAGCTCAACGGGCGGTTTGGTCTCGGGCTTTGCCAACCCCGATGGGGTAAACGCGCTCTTAGCGTTTGAGGGGCTCTTTTATTCGTCCTCGAAAAACGAAACCCGCTTTATCAATCTCGAAGTGGTACAAACGGCGCTATTGCGTCCCTTCACGTTTGATGTGATGAGCGACGAGACGTTGCTCAAAAAAGTCGCCAACTTGTTGCCCGTGGATCGTCAACAGCAAAATACCTTTTATGAGGCAATCGAAGGTCAAGTGGCAGCGAGTGACCTCTTTAGCAAGTCGCCTCAAGTACGCACTGAGCGCTACAAACGCGTGAGCAATCTCCTCATTGAAGCCAAAGAAGATAAGCGTTTTTTTGATACGCTCGCGTCCATCGTGACGCATGCGATGAAAACCCTGCCCTTTGAGAAAACGGACCTCTTTGGGCAAGTGGTTGATCGTATTGTTCACGAGCCCCATCTCGTTGCGCAGCTCGAGGCAAGTCGAGAGATTGCGGCCAAGATCGATGAAGAGCGCGATAAACTCCTTGAGGCCCAAGAAAAGCGCCGTGAGGTGGAACACAATCTCACGCAGCTCGAAGAAGACATTCGCAACAACGTCGAAGCCCGTCATCAAAAACTCTTGGACGACAACGAGCGTCTTGCGCAGAGTATTGCCAAAAAGCGCGAAGCTATTGCGACGCTTGATGCCATCGCGGATCTCAACGAAGCACATCAGCGACTTGAAACCCAGCTCGAAGAGCAGCGTGCACAAAAAGCCGCGCTTGAAGAAGAAATTCACAATTTGGGTACCTCGCTCAAAGACTCGGTGAAAAAGTATCGCAAATACGCGTTTGATGGTCTGATTGCCAATCAATTCTTGGAAGCCGCGTCCGAGTGGAATCGTGGCAATGAACAAGAAAAACTTCAGACCCATGCTGCACAAGTGATGGCGATTGAACCGAGTACGCTCGCGGGTGAGAAGCTCGTGCGTCAGTTGGTCCAGGGGGTAAAAGCGTGGCGTCAGTACGAAACAAACGACATTCTTAACCTCTTTATTGCCGTCACTCAGAATTTCCTCACGGTGCTTTCAGGCCCACCCGGGTCGGGTAAAACCTCGATTTGCTCCATTTTGGCGCAAGTCTGTGGGCTCAACACGGTGGGCGATCGCTTAACGCCCACCGCGGCCTGGCCCAATCCTGAAGAGTCGAATCGCTTCTTGCCCATTTCCGTTGAACGTGGCTGGACCAGTAAGCGCGACTTTATCGGGTACTGGAACCCGCTCACGAAGAGTTTTGAGAGTGCTGATCAGCGTCGCTACGAAGCGTTCCGACAGCTCGATGCGGAAGCGCGAGCGGGTCACGAGACGCTGCCCTATTGGATGCTCTTGGACGAGGCGAATTTAAGCCCCATGGAATACTACTGGGCAGATTTCATGAACATTTGTGACGCGCGTGACGTCAATAGCGTGATTACGTTGGGTGACAAAATGCAGTACCGCGTACCGGATACGTTGCGCTTTGTAGCGACGATCAACAACGACCACACCACCGAGCCCTTGAGTCCGCGTCTCTTGGATCGGGCGATGATTATTACGCTCCCGGAAGTGTCCTGGCAGGGCATGGGGCTTGAAAACGAAGTGCGCCACGGTGAAGCCGGGGATCCCGATTGGGTGGTGAGCTGGCCCGCGCTCTCGGAAGCGTTCGGACCACGCACGATGACCAGTGGTCGACGCGAGGTCGAAGATATTCTGAGTGCGATTTACGAGCAGATGGCCAAAGGCGGCTTTATGCTCTCGGTGCGTGTGCACAAAGCGGTGGAGCACTATGTCTCGGCCGCAGCCGCCCTGATGGACAAAGCCGATTACGCCTCAAGCGCCTTGGTCGCCATTGATTATGCTGTGGCGCAGAAAGTCCTCCCACCGATCTCGGGGAGTGGAGAGGCGTTCCGTCATTGGCTCATTGCGCTCGCTGACCTCTTGGATAACTTCGGCTTGGTGAAATCCAAAAACGAAGTGCGTCGCATCATTGAGGCGGGCGACACTCGCATGAACTACTACCGCTTCTTCTAGGGCGAACGTGGATGGAGGACTTGGGATGACTCCCTCACTCAAAGTCTGTTTATGTATCCCCGGTGAAGAGCCTATTGAGGTACCGGCCTTGCCCATGGAGGGCGAGGGCAGTGAAGAGAGTACAGAGCTCACGCTTGACGTGTTTTCTCGTGCTTTCAAAGCCGATGAGGCGCTAGACATTGCGGTGAGTTTTCCGGGATTACCCACCCGGGAGACGCCTCAGGTCAATGTGCTCTTTTATCTCAATGGGATGAAGGTGGAGACGACGTTCAAGTCGCTTAATGCTGAATGGCACCTCTACCACCCCGTGCGAGCGATTTTTGAAGAAGTGCTGGGGCTCGCGCACGTGCAGATCGTGGTGCAGGTGATGGGGCTCGCTCGTGTGCGCTACCAGTTGCCCCCCTTGCAGATACTCATTCGAGAAGGGGCACAAACCTCACAACTTCAGGCCATGATGACCACCGTGGTGGAGGGCTACGAGACGTACCTCAAACCGCAAAATCGCGCGCTACCGACGTTTGCGTCGCTCGATCGGACGGTGAAGACCCGCTCAGACTTTCTCGATGAGCTCCTGCGCACCTTTAGTGACGCCTTTGCTTACTTTAAAGACAACGCGCGCTTTACGCTGAAGGCCCACCAAGAGGTGGGGGGCGTGGAGGCGATTCATCAGGTCGACGGCGCGACGCTCACCTATATGGTGACGCACCCCGACGAGCTGATGCCCTCGCCCGTTCCCACGGGGCTCACTTATCGAGGGCGCCACTATTTCCCTCGGCACACCCTGGTGGCCTCGCAGCGTCCCTCGTATGACATTGCTGAGAATCGCGCGATTTTGGCGTTTTTAAAAGCGGTCTACGTCAAGCTTCAAGCCGATCAGCGTGAGGTGGAAGCGATGAGCGAAACGTTGCCTCATGCCGATCCGGATCGTGAAGGGTATATGGATACGCTCACGTGGCTTTTCCGAGCCACAAGCCATGAACTCAAAGTCTCTCAGTCCGAGTGGCATCGCTATCAGTCTCAAGTGGGAGACTTGTGCCGTCGGTACGCGGAGATCTTTGCGCTGGATGTCGTGACCATGCCCCCGGTGGGCACGCTCCCGGAGCCCACGGAACTCTTTTGGTCCGTGCCAGCCTACCGACGGCTTTACGATTTGATGCGCCGCTGGTTTGCCCTGCCCGAATTAGCTTTTAAAGAGCAAGAGATTATTTTCTCCTCGGTGGCGCGCTCGCGTCTATACGAGTATTACACCCAGGTGCGTTTACTTGACGATTTGGTGGACGCAGGCTTCACCCTGGAATCCTCGCACCACTACCGCTATCGCGTGCGCCCCGCCTTTATGGACGCGGGCGACGAGGTGCGTAACACCTTTGTCTTGCGCCAGAAAGACGCCACGGTGCGACTTTATGCGCAACCCGTGGTGATGCACGCGGGCGCAATGCCCGAAAACGACTTAGGAGTGGTACGCGCCACGTCTTACTACAGTCGGGAAGAGAAAGAACTTCTATGGGCACCACGGAGTGATTTGCAGTTTTATACGCCTGACTTTTTACTCGCGCTCACGGTGCGCGACGAGACGTATTGGTTTGTGGTGGATGCGAAATACTCGCGCATTTCGGACGTGGTGCACTACCAAGGCATGGATTTGGTCTTTAAATACCTCTTTGGACTTCGAGGCATCACTGAAGCGAATCACGTCGCAGGGCTTTGGGTGCTCTGTGGAAAAGCCGAAACCACGCGTTCGGCGGTCGACCTGCTCGCCACGGGGGTGGCAGGACCTCGCTTTGACTTGGAATGCTGTATGCCAAACGAGGAAGGGACAGCCGTTGATACCTCGCCACGACTCGCGGTGGTGGAGGCGTTGCTTGCGACCCTAGCCAAGGTACGTGCTCAGTCGAGCTCACCGCTCGCGATGGGGCAACTACCGCGAGCGCAAGACACCTTATCATTGGGGCTCTCGGGCGAGGCTTAGCGCGCCAAAGAGGGAAAGAGAAGAGGAGACAGAGAAAAGGGCGCCAGTGGAGCGCCCTTAACCTCATTATCAGCGTGAGCGATGAGCTCAACGGCTGACGCCGTTAGTGGTGCATTTTGGTGATTGACGTCACCACCACACCAAAGACTTGGAACTCATCCAAATTCTTTGGCACGATCACGGGGTAATTGGCCTGTGCATTTTCGGGATGCAGTTCAATGCGTCGACCGTTACGACGGAAGCGCTTGATCGTAAAGGAGCCGTCGACATAGGCCAAAACAATATCACCCGAACGCGGCTCACTGGTGCGATCAACCACCAAAAGGTCGTCAGGCATAATGCCCGCGTCAATCATCGAGTCCCCGGTGGCTTTCACGATATAAGACGCTTCGGGATTGGGGGCAATGTATTCGTTGAGATCGATTTCGTCGGCGATATAGTCACCCGCGGGCGAAGGAAAGCCACAGGGCACCGACATGGCAACGAGCGGAATGGTGAGGGGCACTCGCACCGTGGGGAGGGCACGGATAAAGTCCGGTTCTTCACGACGCTTGGCTTTTGTTCTGGGCGCGGTTGTCTCCAGATAGGTATTGAGCACGTTACGGATCCAGCTGGCACTACCGAGCTGGACATACGCTTCGTTTTGCGCATCGGTCACACGAATCTGAATGGTGTAGCTGTAAGGAACGGCTTCATTAGGACGACGGCCACGTTTTTTGGGCGCGGGTTTTTCTTTGGGTTTTTCTGGCGCTTTGAGCTCAAGATCGACGTTCTCGTAAACTTTCGCAGGCATGAATCGGTTCCTTATCGTGAATGAAAAAGGGGGGCGCGTCAAAGCGTGAGCACGTTCGCTCTTTCGCTGGGAGCCCCATCGTGTTCAGAGCGGTGTTGAATGGCTACACCGTTTTGAAAAAGCTGAAAATGTATTGATAATATTAATATACCTCATTTTGGTTAAAAATGCTAGAGAAGTGCTTCACCAACTTGCTTTTATCGTTAGAGCCTAGTAATCTGTAATATATTACAGAAACGGTTTGGCTATGATGATTATCTTTTAGAGGTCTCTCGCTATGCTTTATGCCCTGATTGATGGCAACAGTTTTTATGCGTCGTGCGAACGGGTTTTTCGTCCGGACTTACGTCATCGCCCGGTGGTTGTGCTCTCCAACAACGACGGCTGCATTGTGACGTTGACGCCAGAAGCGAAAGCATTGGGACTCAAACGCGGGCAACCGGTTTTTCAGTGTCAAGAAACGATTGAGCGCGAGAACGTGGCGGTCTTTTCTTCCAATTACACGCTCTACCACAGTCTCTCGACGCGCATGATGCGCGTCATCGCGGGGTTGGTGCCTCGCGTGGAGGTCTATTCTATTGATGAGTGTTTTGCCGATTTGACTGGAGTAGATCACGCGGGAGAGGCGCTGGGGCAAACCATTCGTGAGCGCGTTCTGCGCTGGGTGGGGATTCCAACGTGTGTGGGGATCGCGCCCACCAAAACGCTCGCGAAACTCTGTAACCACTTAGCCAAAAAGATCCCCGCCCTGCACGGTGTGCTCGATTGGCGAACGTTGAGCCCCGAGCGTCAAGCCAGGGCCCTTCGCTGGGCCAAGCTCGAT
>OGXZ01001722.1_pt1 | contig 12130 bp, 13 predicted proteins | sample 1576431 | NCBI WGS metagenome assembly OGXZ01 (sample SAMEA3541590, study PRJEB24748) | human gut metagenome | biome: human gut; feature: human-associated habitat; material: faeces | place: China | collected 2012
ACACCTTTGTTCTTTTCTTACCACAGCTGTGGTAAGAAAAGAACAAAGGTGTGGTGAAGTTACGATTTAGTATCTCTGGAAGTAGTGTTCTGCCTTCTGGGCATTATTGTTTAGTGTCTCTTATTTAAAAACATTCTAAATTATTTGTGCCTTGCGGACATAAGTATTATCTTTGCCCCCAAAATAGAAAAGAAAGGCAGAAAGACTATGCGTTTGTCCGAATTGAATACCGGTGAAAAAGGTGTAATCGTAAAAGTGCTGGGACACGGTGGTTTCCGCAAACGGATTGTGGAAATGGGATTTATTAAAGGTAAAACAGTGGAGGTCTTGCTGAATGCCCCACTACGCGACCCTATCAAATACAAAGTAATGGGATATGAGATTTCTCTTCGTCGGCAGGAGGCTGAGATGATAGAGATTATCAGTGAGCAGGAAGCTAAGGAGCAGGCTGTGCAGCCCGATTACCACGAGGGGTTGGGCGAAAACATGCATCTGGGCGAAGATGAGCTGAAGCAACTGGCCCTCGGCAAACGCCGCACCATAAATGTGGCTTTGGTGGGAAATCCCAACTGTGGTAAAACTTCTCTTTTCAACATCGCTTCCGGTTCGCACGAGCATGTGGGCAATTACAGTGGCGTTACGGTAGATGCCAAGGAGGGGTATTTTGATTTCCAAGGTTACCACTTCCGTATTGTCGACCTTCCCGGAACCTATTCCCTCTCGGCCTACTCCCCTGAAGAAATCTATGTCCGCCGGCACATTATCAATGAAACGCCGGATATCATTATCAATGTTGTGGACTCTTCCAACCTGGAACGCAATCTCTATCTCACCACCCAGCTGATTGACATGAACGTGCGCATGGTGATTGCACTGAACATGTACGATGAGCTGGAAGCCAGTGGAAACACGCTGGATTATGTGAAGCTCAGCCAGTTGTTCGGAGTTCCGATGTTGCCTACGGTCAGCCGTAGCGGAAAAGGCATTGAACAGCTGTTCCATGTGATTATCAATATTTACGAAGGCGGCGACTTCCTCGACCATAAGGGCAGGATGCGCAGCGAGATATTGAGTGACCTTCGCAGCTGGCATCAGGAGTATGTTCCCGACCATGACTTCGGCAGCCATAAAGAAGAGATAGAACAGCCGCGTGGCTTCTACCGTCATATCCATATCAATCACGGTCCCGAGCTGGAACGTAGCATTGAGGAGGTGAAGCGCGTCATCAGCGTCAATGAGAACATCCGCCACAAATATTCCACGCGTTTCCTTGCCATCAAGTTGCTGGAGAACGACGAAGACTTGAAAAAGATTGTGGAAGAGTTGCCCAATGGAAAGGAGATTCTTGCTGTCCGCGACCGGGAAGAGGCACGGATTGCCGAGGTGGTGAACGAGGAGAGCGAGCAGGCCATCACCGATGCCAAGTATGGTTTTATAGCCGGTGCCCTGCGCGAGACCTATGTGGACAATCATCAGGATACGTCGCGCACTACTCAAATCATAGACTCAATCGTTACTCACCGTGTATGGGGTTATCCCATTTTCTTCCTTTTCCTTTATCTGATGTTCGAAGGCACCTTTGTGCTGGGCGACTATCCTATGCAGGGGATTGAATGGCTGGTAGGCGAATTGGGCGACCTGATACGCAACAAAATGTCCGAAGGACCGCTGAAGGACCTTCTGGTGGATGGTATTATCGGAGGTGTGGGCGGTGTCATTGTTTTCCTGCCGAATATTCTGTTGCTCTATTTCTTTATTTCCTTGATGGAAGACTCGGGCTATATGGCACGTGCCGCTTTCATTATGGATAAGATTATGCATAAAATGGGGCTGCATGGAAAGTCTTTCATTCCGCTGATTATGGGCTTTGGGTGTAATGTGCCCGCCATTATGGCTTCGCGTACCATTGAGAACCGCAAGAGCCGTCTGGTGACGATGCTCATCAATCCGCTGATGTCGTGCAGCGCTCGTCTACCCATCTATTTATTGCTGGTAGGCGCCTTCTTCCCGAACAATGCGAGCTTTGTGCTGTTAGTAATCTATGCCATCGGCATTCTGTTGGCAGTGGTCATGGCACGTCTTTTCTGCCGCTTTCTGGTGAAAGGAGACGATACGCCGTTTGTCATGGAGCTGCCGCCTTATCGTATGCCGACGTCCAAGGCCATCTTCCGCCATACGTGGGAGAAGGGGGCGCAGTATCTCCGCAAGATGGGAGGCATCATTATGGTGGCATCCATCGTTATCTGGGCATTGGGATATTATCCCAACCACGATGAATATGAAAGTGTGACGGAACAGCAGGAGAATTCCTACATCGGCCGGATTGGTAAAGCCATGGAACCGGTCATCGAACCGTTGGGATTCGACTGGAAGCTGGGCATCGGCATCCTTTCCGGCGTGGGCGCCAAGGAGCTGGTGGTAAGCACGCTCGGAGTGCTTTATGCCGACGATGCTGAGGCAGATGCCGCAAGCTTGGGTGAACGCATTCCGATAACGCCCCTGGTGGCTTTCGGTTACATGGTGTTTGTGCTGATTTATTTTCCGTGCATCGCCACGTTGGCAGCCATTAAAGGGGAGTCGGGCAGTTGGAAGTGGGCCGTGTTTGCGGGGCTTTATACTACTACGTTGGCCTGGCTGATGTCTTTCGCAATTTATCAGATAGGAGGTCTGTTTTTATGATGAATAGTTGGCAGGAGTGGGTAGTAGCCTTATTGTTGTTGCTCTGCGCTGTGCGGATTGGCATGAGTATTTATTCTTTTTTTCATCGGGTCAAAGAAAATGGTAATCCGTGTGATAGTTGTGCAAGTGGCTGTGAACTAAAGAATTTGTATGATAAGAAGCGTGCAGAGTGTAGTGGAGTGACGAAAAAAAAGAAGAAAAGTTGTTGCGGATAGTTGGTAGTTTCAAAAAAAGTGCTACCTTTGCATCCGCAAACGAGAAATAAAGAGTTCTTGTAAGAACCGGTACCTTGGATGAGTGGCTTAGTCAGCGGTCTGCAAAACCGTGTACGGCAGTTCGAATCTGCCAGGTACCTCGAAGAATAAAACTCCGAAACTGCTTTTTAAAAGTGTTTCGGAGTTTTTTGTTATAGGGAATTGTTTGCCCATTCTATAAAATATCATTCGCTGAATAGTTACAGCTTACTTATTAAAGATTGAATAAAATGAAAAAAGTTGGATTTCTGATTTTCTGTCTGTTTGCTATGTGCAGCATGGCAGGCAAGGCGCAGGATGTAGTGGCGGACAGTACCGGCTACATCGTTAAGGTAGGGGAGATGGCTCCTGATTTTACAGTGAAGCTGACGGATGGGAAAAGCATTACCCTTTCGGAACTTCTTGGGAAGGTGGTCATGTTGCAGTTTACCGCAAGCTGGTGTGGAGTGTGCCGTAAGGAGATGCCTTTCATTGAGAAGGATATATGGCTGAAGCATAAGTCGAATCCGGATTTTATGCTGATTGGCATCGACCGTGACGAGCCGTTGGAGAAAGTGATTGCTTTTGGTAAGTCAACCGGAGTGACCTATCCTTTGGGTCTGGACCCGGGAGCGGATATATTTGCGAAGTATGCGCTCCGCAAGGCAGGTATCACACGCAATGTCCTGATTGATAAGGAAGGGCGTATTGTGAAGCTGACACGTTTGTATAACCCTGAAGAATTTGCTTCTTTGGTGAAGGAGATTGACGGAATGCTTTCTGAATAGTAGGAATAGGCAAGATATAAAAAAGGAAGTGCCCCCTAAAAGTTAGACAAAAACTTTTAGGGGGCACTTCACTTTTATGCTTGTCGGGATAGTTTGGCAAGATAGTCATAATGTGTACCCTCTTTCACCAGCTCTGCTTTGAAGCCGTTTTCGGCAGCATAGATGCTCAGGGTCTGAAAGTCGATATAGAGCCAGTCAAAGGAGTCGCCTTTGACATTCTTGTATTGCATCTGGAAGTCTACCTCTCCGTAGTAATCACCGGCAAGGTTGATAACAATACTGCCATCTTCCTCTTCGAACAGATAGCTCAGGTTGCTGGAATCCATTAAAACACAGCCTCCAGGCCGGAGCAGCAGCTTCATCTTCCGGAAAAAATCAGGCAGATTCTCCAATTTTCCGATAATGCCGGAACCGTTCATCAGCATTAGGATAGTGTCGTATTCATCGGCAAACTGTTCATTGAACAGATTGGTTTGTGACACGCTACGCACACCTCGCTGCTTCATCACTTCCACGGAAAGCGGGGAAATGTCGATGGCATGGACCTCTTTTCCGGCTTCTTGCAGGGTAAGGCTATGGCAACCGCTGCCGGCACCCACATCCAAAATCCTTCCGGTTGCCATTTGCAGAGCAGTACGCTCCAGCAAGGGCATTTGCTTTTCTGTGCGGAATAGCTCTTCGACGGGAATTTCGTCCTCATCGAATTGTGAAGAGAACACGCGTAGGCGGTCGGCTTTATGCCGTTTGAAGTAATCGGCTATGGCTGCGCCCATCGGGTCCTTGTCGGCAGGCAATAAGGCTGTATTTATCATTTCTTATGTCTGTTAGCGCGTTTGCGGCGGATTTCTGCTTTCATTTTGGCTGAGGCGGAACCGTGTTGCCCGGTAATGTAGGTTTTCTTCTTGGCTTTGGTCTTTATCTTGTTTTCTTCTTTAGGTTTGTCCTTTTTGCCTTTGAAGACAATACCACCCATCATCGCTTCTTCTATACTCATATATTTCGTTGTTTTAGTGATGTAAAATATCATTTCTCCGGCAGTACCTCAATCCAATAGTCATCCGGGTCATTGATAAAGTACAGTCCCATTGCTGTGTTTTCGAAACATACCCATCCGTTTTCCTTATGGTATTGGCGTATGGCGTCGTAATCACCGGATACGCGGAAGCAGAGGTGACTCTCGTTCTCCCCTAATTCGTAGGCTTGTGGATGCTCCTTCAAGCAGGTCAGTTCCAGCAGGAAGCCGGTACTGCTGTCGGTCAGATAGACCAGAGTGAAAGAGCCGTCGGACGACTCTTTCCTATGATGTTCTTTCAGCCCCAGTGCCTTTTCGTAGAATGCGATGCTACGTTCCAGGTTGGTGACATTGATATTAAAATGGTCGAATTTACTTTTTATTTCCATTTGTTTATTCCTGATTTGATTATTTACAATTTGCAGTCTGCGTGTGCGGTCATTTGACCATTGCTTTCAGAATTTCGCCTACATACGTGCGTGGCATACCTTCCATCGTTGCCGGTGAAGGCAGCTTCTTACATTCCAGAATGACCGTAGGCTCTGTCTGTCCCGTAGGATAGAAACGGATGGTATAGCTTTCTGCTTTTTCCATTTGTTCATACGGTTGGTCGGGCGACAGTATGCTGAATACAACTGGTTTGCCGTTGACTTTGCCCAAAGAACCTCCGGAGTTTGCTGTCATCATGGTCATGTTGAAAGGCTCTTGGCCGATGACGATAACCAATTTGCCTGCTCCGGTCTGGATGGCATCGGCTGACAATTGCTCGGGGGCTATGGTTTTGTATTCTTGCTGCTGGCTCTTTTGGGCAGGAACCAGTGCGGCAGGTTTCTTGACTTGGGGCACTTCGATGACTTGGGCATCTTTCACGATGCCTTCGGATGCCTTTTCAGCAGCCTGGGCAGGTTCCACGGTAACTTGTTTCTTCGGGGTGATTACCGTCGGACCGGAATTGACGACAGCTTTCACCTCTTTCTTTTCTTCCTTCTTTTCTTCTACCGGAGCTTTGGCAGTGGTGGCGCTCAATGCTTCTGCTGCTCCCAGGCAAAGGTCATCAACGAAGTCTACGGTTTTTCTGCGCCACTTGGCAAGTCCGCGTACCAGTTTGGTCTTCGCCTTGTTCAAGGCATACTTGTCTACAATCCACTCCTCGGCGGTATATTTTTCTTTTCCTTCGCGGTAGTTAAACCGTATCTTTTCTACTTCGAGCACGCTCTTTTCGGGTTGGCAGGTCACAGTCAGCTGGTAAAGGATTTTGGTACGGTCTAATGACAGAGCCGTAGAACTGAATACAATCCATTCATCCCCGATACCTACAATTTGTCCTTTCTCTTTGTCTGAGAATACTACACGGCTGGTATTTTCATTCTCTTTCAGACGGGCATCCATCCAGCCGAGCAGACGTTCGTAGATTTCATCCTGAGACATGCCGGGGATGCTGAATTCTTTGGTGAATACCACTTTACCGTCCACCTCGGGAACGGCACCAGCCAGATATTTACTGTCGTCCCTATCCTGCGCCTGCAGCATGGCCGGCAGACAAAGGCAAAACAGTGTAAAAAGAAGTTGTGTCAAATTTTTCATAATAGTATGTGTTTTAATTATTAATTTACGAATTATGGGCTACAAGTTGGGGAGTTCGAAACTTTCACCACGGTGTGCAATGCTCAGAAAGCGGCATCCCTTGCTCTCGGCAAACTGCCGGAAGGCGTTGCCTCCCTGATAATCTTCGCTGAAGTGCATCGGTACAAATATAGTGATTTTTATTCGTTCCACGAATTGTTCTGCTCCACGCATATAATCTTTTCCGATACGGCTGTCCACCGGAAACATGGCTACATCTACGGCAGGTGCAGTTTGCTGCAGCTCTCTCACTTCGGCCAGAAAGTCACCTTCGGCCTTGCGTATTTCCTGCGGAGTAGATTCCTCGCTCCAGTGCCAGTTGTTTAGGTCACCGGCATGGAACAGTCGCCTGCCCTGCAGGTCTATCAGGAAGGAGATACCCACATCGGTGGAACCGAAGGCTTGGATACGGATATGTTCGTCTTCGTAGGTGTCGCCCTTATTGATGTAGGTGGCATCTTCCGCTGAGGCGCGGCGGTGCTTCAGGATGTCTTTGGAGAATATGTAGCGGATGTCGGGCCGCAGTTTTTTCCATGAAAGAACTTCGCGATTGAAGTGGTCGGGATGGAAATGCGAGCATAGTACGTAGAGTACGCCCGGCTTTTCCAAGAGATTGTCGTGCACGATACCTTTATTGAAAACCTCTTCCGAGGAATCTTTATAGTAATCGATAATGACCGTCACTCCGTCCGCTTCAATCGCGAAGCCGCTATGGTAGATGTAATCAAGTTTCATTTACGGATTGAATTATAGCGCAATATTACAAAAAACGCTACACAAACTTCCGGTTTAAGCTGTTATTTTATGCAAAAGCACGCTACATCGGTACTTCTATGAAGAGAATGTGAGAGTCTTTCAATGTTTCCAGCTCAAAACTGCCGGTTTCGTATACTCCCATTCCGTCACGACGTGAGAGTATTGTGCCGTCCACTTTGACTTCACCTTCCATTACGAAGATGTATGCACCGGAATGCGATTGGTGCATGTGGTAGTCAATCTTCTTTCCGGCTTCTATTTCACCGATAGAAAACCAGGTCTGTTGTAGCAGTCTGGCAGGAGCATCGCCGTCAGGGGATACTATTAGTGCCATTTCATTTTTGCGCAGGAGTGGACGTACGTCGAAGTCCTGGTATGCGGGTGGTGTGTTCAGCTTTTCGGGCATCACCCAGATTTGCAAGAATTCTACCGCTTCAGTGTCACTGCCGTTCATTTCGCTGTGGTAGATGCCGGTGCCGGCGCTCATGGTTTGTATATCTCCCGGAATGATGATGCGGCTGTTCTGATGATTGTCCCCATGTTTCAGTTTCCCTTTCAGGGGAATGGAGATGATTTCCATATTTTTATGAGGATGTGTGCCGAAGCCCTTTCCCGGAGCCACACGGTCGTCGTTCAGTACACGCAAGGCGCCGAAATTCATCCGGCGGGGATTGTAATACTCGTCGAAACTGAAGGTGTGGTGGCTGTCAAGCCAATCATATAGGGAATGACCTCTGCTGTCTGATTTGTCTATAACTTTTTTCATAATTTATTCCTTTTCTTAAAATGGTTTATGTACTAGTAACGCTTTGGAAAGCTATAAAGTTTAAAAACCGATGTCTAAGAATTTATAAATGAGTGGGGACTATGCCTTGACCTCGTTCTCCAGTGGCTTATGGTTCATAAAATCTTTGATGTTCTGCAAGGTTGTCGAAGCAATGTTTGCCAGTGCCTCGCGTGTGAAAAAGGCCTGGTGCGAAGTGACGATGACATTATTGAAGGACAGTAGCCGCGCCAGGGTATCGTCATCAATGATTTTGTCCGATTGGTCTTCATAGAAGTATTCGCTTTCCTCTTCGTACACATCCAGGCCGGCAGAGCCGATTTTCTTGTTTTTTAGTCCTTCAATCAGGGCGTTGGTATGGATGAGTTGTCCACGTCCGGTATTGATAATCATTACTCCGTCCTTCATTTTACTGATGGAATAGTCGTTGATGAGATATTTGGTCTGTTCAGTCAGCGGGCAGTGCAGGGAGATGATATCCGAATTGTGATATAGCTCATCCAGGCTGGTATATACCACTTGATGTTCACGGGCGAAATTATAGTCGGGATAGAGGTCGTAGGCAAGAATATTCATGCCGAATCCACGCAGGATACATATCAGTTTCTTGGCTATTTTTCCCGTGCCGATGATGCCTGCAGTTTTTCCGTACATGTCGAAGCCCAGAAGTCCGTGCAGCGAGAAGTTTCCGTCTCGTGTCCGCCAGGTAGCACGTGGAATTTTACGGTTGAGGGATAACATCAGGGCAACGGTATATTCTGCTACGGCATAAGGGGAGTAAGCAGGGACACGCACTACGGTAATGCCACAGTCGGCAGCTGCCTTTAAATCTACATTGTTGTAGCCGGCGCAGCGCAATGCCAATAATTTCACGCCGTTGTCTGCCATCAGACGGATAACTTCGGCATCGGCAGTGTCGTTCACGAAAATACAGACTGCATCTACTCCTTGGGTTAAAATAACGTTGTGCTTGTTAAGATGCCCTTTATAGTAGCGGAGCTCAAAACCATATTCCTTGTTTTTTTCGTTGAAAGACGCTTCATCATAAGGTTTGCTGCCAAAAAATGCGATAGTGTATGCCATGAGATTTGTTGTTTTTTAAATGTTACATAATTATAGGGAGATAACAAGTGGAAAGTTGATATGGTTCAGTGGCCGGAAGGATTCATAAAATGATAATTATTTCTATTTGTTTCATCAGAAACTATTTGGTATTTCAATTAAAGTTCTATATTAGGATAACTTTATGCACAAAATTCTTTTTCATGTGCAATATTATTGTACCTTTGCGCCCGAAAACAATTAAAAAAGATTTAGATGAGAAAAATTTCGTTGATTAGCATTGCGATGTTAATCGTTTCAATTCCAACTTTTGCGGGTGGTATCCTGACAAATACAAATCAGCATGTATCTTTTCTTAGAATGTTAGCGCGTGGTGCTTCCATTGATATTGACGGTGTCTATTCTAATCCGGCCGGTTTGGCCTTTTTGCCGGAAGATGGTCTCTATTTGTCTTTGAATGGACAAAGTGCTTATCAGACCCGTAACATAAAAGCGACATTTCCCTTGTTTATTGAAGATGGGAATACACGTTATTATAAAGGAAAAGCTTCTGCTCCTTTCATTCCTAGTTTTCAAGGTGCATATAAAAAAGGAGACTGGACTATTTCCGGTAGCTTTGCTGTTGTAGGTGGTGGCGGTAAGGCATCGTTTGATGATGGTTTGGGTATGTTCGATTCAATGGTGATGGGACAAGTCCATACTATTTCGGGTGGTCAAATCACTCCCAATATGTATTCTATCAATAGTGCAATGGATGGAAGCCAGTTTATTTATGGTGTGCAATTGGGGTTGTCGTATCAAGTTAATGATTGGTTAGGTGTGTTTGCCGGTGGACGTATGAATTATTTTACCGGTGGGTATGAAGGATTTCTGACTGCAACAGCACACAGTAATATTCCTACTTATGGTGGCATGGAATTGGTTGGTATCGATTTAGACTGCGACCAGACCGGCTGGGGATTGACCCCTATCTTGGGAGCTGATGTGAAGTTGGGCAAATGGAATATTGGGTTGAAGTACGAGTTTATGACAAGTCTTAATCTCGAAAATAAAACCAAAAAAGCTGAAGTGCGTGCAATGGGAACTGCTATGGGAGATGAAGGGAATCCTTTGGCTGACTATAAGGATGGTGTGAATACTCCGAGTGATATCCCTGCATTATTGACTGCAGCTGTTGGTTATGAATTCCTTCCTACGCTTCGTGCAACGCTGGAATATCACCATTTTTTTGATAAAGCGGCAGGGATGGCCAATGATAAGCAGAAAGCGTTGAAGCATGGCACACATGAAATTTTGATTGGTGCAGAATGGGATATAGCTAAACAGCTGACCATCAGTGGTGGTTATCAGCGTACAGATTATGGCTTGGCTGATGATTTTCAGAGTGATATAAGTTTTTCATGTGACTCTTATTCACTGGGGTTTGGTGCTGCCATCAAAATGACAAAGCATTTGACTATGAATATAGCCTATTTTTGGACAAACTATGATGATTATACAAAGAAGATAAGTGAAACCACCAAGAATGTTTATAGCCGTACTAATAAAGTGTTTGGTCTTGGTGTTGACTATAAGTTCTGATTTCACAATCCTACCTTTATATATTAAGAAGCCGTCTCAAATATCGATTTGAGGCGGCTTCTTTCTTATTTTATATTGGATTAGAAAGAATACTGTACAAGCAGGTTCATACGGTTGGCATGGTTGGTGGAATTGTCGAAGTTGGTGCGCCAGCCACGCAGATATTCAGCGCCTACCTGCATTTTCCGGAAGATAATATGCTTAAAAAGAAGAAAATTATTTCTTATGATGATGCGCATGCGGCTATCATGGTGAATGCACAGAATCAGAAAATGGCAGAAAAATTCATCAGCTATCTGGAACAATTAAACCACATAAATAATGCAAATTAAGAAAATAATAGGACAAAGATTTCTGGAAACAGTTATACTACAATGAATCTAGAAACGAAAGATCCTAAAGACATGGAGGTAATTATAATGAATAAACCAGTATTAGTGATCATGGCAGCAGGAATGGGAAGCAGATACGGAGGTCTGAAGCAGTTAGATCCTGTAGACAATGACGGACATATTATCATGGATTTTTCCATGTATGATGCAAAGAGAGCCGGCTTTGAGAAGGTCGTATTCATAATCAAACACGAGATCGAAGAAGAGTTCAAAGAGCATGTGGGAAAACGTATGGAAAAATACATGGACGTAGCATATGCTTATCAGAATATCGACAACATTCCGGAAGGCTATGAAGTACCGGAAGGACGTGTGAAACCATGGGGAACCGGACAGGCCGTTTTAACAGTAAAAGATATGGTACATGAGCCGTTTCTGGTCATCAATGCCGATGACTATTACGGCAGGGAAGGATTCTTCAAGATCCATGATTATATGGTCAATGAGATGGATACGGAGGGAGACGTGTACGATATGTGCATGGGCGGTTTCATTCTGGAAAATACACTGAGTGAGAACGGTACCGTGACACGTGGTGTCTGCCAGGTAAATCCGGATGGTACGTTAAAAGAAGTGACCGAAACCTATGACATTGAGCGCAAAGGCAATGGCATTTTTGCAAATGACGAACAGGGAAATCCGGTTTTAGTCGATGCAAAACAGTACGTTTCCATGAATATGTGGGGACTTCCGCCGAAATTTTTAGATGCACTTGAGGTTGGATTCCCGGAATTTTTAGATCACATCAAAGAGGGCGATATCAAGGCAGAATATCTGCTTCCGAGCATCATCGATCAGCAGATCAAGGCAGGCAAAGCGCGTGTTCAGGTACTGGAAACCAGAGACAAGTGGTTTGGTGTCACCTATAAGGAAGATAAGGAAGCAGTCGTAGCTTCTATCCGGAAGCTGATCGCGGATGGTGTTTATAAGGAGAATCTGTATGACTAAGCTGATTTCTTGGAATGTAAACGGATTGCGCGCCTGTGTCGGAAAAAACTTTCTGGATTTTTTCCATGAGGCGGATGCGGACGTATTCTGTCTGCAGGAAACCAAGCTGCAGGCTGGTCAGATTGACTTAGACCCTCCAGGTTATCATCAGTACTGGAATTATGCGGAAAAGAAAGGGTATTCCGGAACTGCGTTATTTACCAAAGAAGAGCCGCTTTCTGTAACCTACGGAATCGGCGCCCGAAATGCTGTCAACGAAAGCGCGGTTGCGG
>OGXZ01001725.1_pt1 | contig 12119 bp, 6 predicted proteins | sample 1576431 | NCBI WGS metagenome assembly OGXZ01 (sample SAMEA3541590, study PRJEB24748) | human gut metagenome | biome: human gut; feature: human-associated habitat; material: faeces | place: China | collected 2012
GGGCACTCACCTGTTCCTGCAGACGCCCGACTTCCTTGCGGGACAGACTCAGCTGAATGGCCGAAGAAAGGGTTGCCAGCAATTTTTCCTTTTCCCAGGGTTTGGAGATAAAATCAGTCGCTCCTGCCTTGATGGCTCTGACGGCTTTGTCCGTATCTGAATACGCCGTCATGAAGATGACCACAGCCTGCGGATCCAGATGCTGGATCTGTTCCAGGCAATCAAATCCCTCTTGTCCGCTGATGGCATCGCGCCGGAAATTCATATCCAGCAGAACAACATCGGGATGAAAGGTCGTCATGAAATGTTCGATGCGGGAGGGCTGTGTGGTTACTTTAATTTTTTCTACATAAGGTTCCAGCAGCAGGTTGAGCGCAAAGAGCACGTCCTCGTTGTCGTCAATAATCAGTATTTTTCCTTTTTGTTCCATGTGTTGTAGGTTTTCCTTCGCAAAGTTACATTTTATTTTCATGTGCTGTATGTGCGTATTCGCACCAAATTTGTGCGTATCCGCACACCTTTTTGAAAGCGTATTTTATGAAACTTTCTGTATTTTAGTTAATTATCGTTGTGGCACGGTTTTCGCAGTTCTATTTTATGAAAATGTATGTAAAAGTATACTGTATGAAGAATTATTGGATCGTTTTACTGATTTGTTGCCCGCTTGTACTGATGGGGCAGGAACGGCAGGTGCTGACCTTGCAGGAATCCATCCGGATTGCACAGGAACATTCACCTGAAGCACAGGCAGCCCGTCATACCTATCGGGCAGCTTATTGGAGCTACCGTTCGTTTCGCGCCAATTATCTTCCTTCGGTGAACCTGAGTTCTTCTCCTTATCTTAACCGGCAGATCAATAAGGTAACCCAGCCTGACGGAACGGAGCTTTACCTTCGTCAGAACCAGCTGATCACCGATCTCAATCTGGAGATCAACCAGAATATCTGGTTTACGGGAGGAAGTCTGTTTCTGTCGGCCTCGGCGCAGCGTATGGATGAGCTGGAAGGAAAAACAACAGCGTATAACACACAGCCGTTCACTATCGGCTACCAGCAGTCTCTGTTTGGGTACAACTCCCTGAAATGGGACCGGCGTATTGAGCCTCTCCGCTTCCGGGAAGCCAAGAAGACTTATGCGGAAACACTGGAACTGATTGCCTCAAAAACCAGTGAACTGTTTTTCGATCTGGCTACGGCACAGGCCAATCTGGATATTGCCCGGTCAAATTATGCATCGGCAGATACCTTGTACCGGTATGCCCGCGGACGTTATGACATCGGTAACATTACGGAAAATGAAATGCTTCAGCTTGAGGTCAACAAGCTGAATGAGGAGACCAATGTCATGAAAGCTCAGATTGAAGTGGAAGACGCTATGCTGACTTTCCGTTCTTTTCTGGGCATACGTGGTGACGAAAAGCTGCAGGTGATTCCGGAGGACAGCGTTGCAGAGTTTGAGGTATCGCTGGATGAAGCCTTGAAGCAGGCCTATGAGCATAGTCCCGAAATAGACTCCTATGAACGGAAGAAACTGGAAAGCCGCAGTCAGCTGGCTTCGGCAAGGGCCAATGCCGGACTTAAAGCCGACCTGTATCTGCGGTTCGGTTTATCGCAGACTGCTGAACGGTTCAACGAATCTTTCCGGGATCCCCTGGATCAGCAATACGTCAGTCTGACCTTATCTCTGCCGATTCTTGACTGGGGACGCGGACGGGGTAAAGTGCGTGTTGCGAAGTCAAACGTGGAACTGGTCAACACACAAGTCGGGCAAGCTGTTACAGACTTTGAACTCAATGTACGGAAGATGGTCCGGCAGTTTAATCTGCAGGCTTATCAGGTACGTGTGGCATCCAAGACAGACCAGACCGCCTGGCGGCGCTATGAAGTGGCACGCCGGATGTACCTGATGGGCAAATCGACTGTACTTGACCTGAATGCAGCCACAACGGAAAAAGATACGGCACGACGAAACTACATTGCAGCCTTGAGGAACTATTGGACCTTATATTATGGCCTGCGCAGCATGACACAGTACGATTTCCAACGCAAATTGCCGTTGGCCGAGTGTCTCCCTGAAATTTAAAAACCTGCATTAAATGAAAAACGACTATGGATATTAAACTGGAAAAAAAAGCATGGTACATCCGTTACCGTTATTACCTGGCCGGAGGCGGACTGGCAGTAGCAGGTCTGGTGTATGTCATTGTGCTGGCGCTCTCTCCGCACCGGCTGCGGATTGATGCCGAAAATGTACGTATGGAAGAGGTGAAACACACCGATTTCCTGGAATATGTAGATGTGGAAGGAGTGGTACAGCCCATACTGACCTTGCTGGTCAATACGCGGGAGGCAGGAAATGTAGAGCGTATTGTAGCCGAAGAAGGCAGTCTGATGAAACAGGGCGATACGATTCTGATCCTGTCGAATGCCCACCTGATGCACGATATCGAGGATCAGCGGGACGAATGGGAAAAGCAGCGCATCTCTTATCAGGAGAAAGCTCTGGAGATGGAGCAGAAGACTTTAACTCTCCGTCAGCAGTCTCTTCAGGCGGCTTATGATCTGAACAAGCTGAAGAAAAATTTTGAACTGGAGAAAGAAGAATATGCCATGGGTATCCGGAGTAAGGCCCAGCTAGAGGTGTCGGAAGATGAATTCCGTTACAAGACCGAGTCAACCCGCCTGCAGATGGAAAGTCTGCGAAGCGATTCAGCCATGACCGTAATCCGGAAAGAACTGCTTCGCAACGACCGGGAAAGGGAATACAAGAAACTGGAACGTTCGTTGAAGCGGATGGAAGATCTGGTGGTTCGTGCTCCGCTCGACGGTCAGCTGAGTTTCGTCAAGGTGACTCCCGGCCAGCAGGTTGCTGAAGGAGAAAATATTGCGGAAGTAAAGGTGCTGGATCAGTTCAAGATCCACACGTCGCTGAGTGAATACTATATTGACCGGGTGACGACCGGACTTCCCGCCACCATTATCTGGCAAGACAAGAAATATCCGCTGAAAGTGAGCAAGGTGGTTCCTGAAGTCAAGGACCGCACCTTTGAGGTTGATCTGGTATTTACCGGAGAGATGCCCGACAATGTCCGGCTGGGGAAAAGCTTCCGGGTACAGATCGAGCTGGGACAACCTGAACAGGCCGTCGTTATTCCCAGGGGAAATTTTTATCAGCAGACCGGCGGACAATGGATTTACAAGCTGAACAAAGACAAGACACGCGCCGTGAAAGTACCGGTTGTCATCGGCCGTCAGAATCCCTTGCAATATGAAATTACCGAAGGTTTACAGCCCGGAGATTGGGTTATTACGACAGGATATGATACCTTTGGCGACGCAGAAGAACTGGAAGTGAAATAAACGATAAAAATAAATTGAGAAACTCATGAAAACATTTCAATATGCAATGCGCTTTTTACTGCGCGCACGTTCTTACACCTTGATTAATCTGCTGGGACTGGCATTCAGCCTGGCCTGCTGTATTGTGCTGCTCCGTTACATTCACCGCGAATATACGGTTGATGTGCATTGTGTGGATCGGAACGAAGTCTATGCAGTCCGGGTAGATATGGAGGGCAATTCATACTGGGGAGCTTATTCAGTCTATCAGGACAGTATCCTGATTGCTCCGGAGCTGATTGATGTAACTTGTCGCTTCACTCCGCTGGACAATGATTATCTGATCAGCGACGGTCACCGTTACTCTTGTGCGGCATTGGCTACGGACAGTACCTTTTTCCGCCTGTTTTCTTTCCGTACGGTGCAGGGAGAGCAAGACCTGAACGATCCTTCATCGGTTATACTGACCGAGGGTTATGCACACAGACTGTTCGGCAAAGAGAATCCCATTGGCAAAACCATCCGTTATTCCAATGGAAAGGATTTTGTGGTCAAGGGAGTGATTGCCAAGCCCGAGAACAAGGCCTGGCTGAATTTTGATCTTCTCTTGCCTGACACTCCTTCTAATCACTGGGAGCGGATGCCGCTTGAACTTTATCGTTTCGTAGCAGGGGCAGACATGGACCAGATTAACCGCATTGGAAGTTATCCTCGCCGGGTCAATCCGCACTGGCCGGATGATACGCGTATGTACACCTTCAGTCTGGTTCCCCTGAAAGAATGCTATTGGTCTGGACTGAAAACAACGGAGGAGGGGCATATTTATGTCTGGGGCGACCGGGCGCAGCTTCGTATCTTTATCAGTCTCTGTGTACTTCTGTTGCTGACAGGCATTCTGAACTTTATCAATCTTTATTTGATCTTTATGCTCAAGCGTACCCATGAGTACGGCATACGCAGGGTGTTCGGTGCAGGAAAATTCCGGATGTTTTCCCATATTTTTGTGGAGAACCTGCTGCTGTCGGCTTTTGCCGTCCTGCTTGCCTGGGGACTGATTGAACTTACCCGGATACCGGTGGAACACTTCTTTGGGTTCAGTTTTCCCTATACGGCATTCGACTGGCAGCTTTCTCTGGCCCTGCTGTTTCTTTTGCCTTTGGTGGCTTCTCTTTATCCTTATTTCCGTTTTACCCGTATCCAGCCTTCTGTCAGCATACGTTCTGTCAGTACAGGCAACCGTTCGGTACGTGCACGTATGTTTCTGCTGTTCCTGCAATATACAGTAACCTTTCTGCTGGTTGTCATAGCCATCTATTTCAACCGCCAGCTTGATCTGATGCTGCACACGGATCCCGGATACCGGACGGAGAATATTCTGGTGGCCAGTCTTGTACACGAGTCAAAGGATTATTCTTCCTATCCTGATAAGGAAAGTATCGAGGTCCGCAGGAACCGGGTCCGTCAGATTGATGCCATGGTGGGAGAATGTCCGGATATTGACTGCTGGATGGTGGATTATTCCTGCCTGGCTCCGAGTGACTATGGAACCAATTTCATCGGAAAGGACGGTCGCAAGGCTTTTCTGCATATATGGTATGCCAGTCCTGTTTTCTTCCGGCTTTATGATCTTCATGTTGTGGAGGGAAGTCTTCCTTCGCTGACTGGAGATGAGGGAAATGAGGATTATTACGTTGTCAACCGGGCCGGCCTGAAGGCTCTTGGATATGATTCCTGCCAGGGGGCTTATGTCATAGCAGAATCTGACCAGCAAAGAGGCAGCAATCCGAAGCTGCATCCCATTGTGGCAGTCATTGATGATTACTACGACGGACATATCAGTACCGGCGTACGTCCGATGATATTTCAGGTCATGAAACGCTCTTCAGGTGATATCTACAGCATCTCTTTCCGTCCGGGACGTCTGCCGGCAGTGCTGGATTACCTGAAGAAAGTGGAGCGTGAAGCATATGGTATGGAAGAATTTGAGTATATACTTTTTTCCGACAAGGTAAAACAGATGTATGCAGCCGACCGCCAGCTGGCTGTTCTTTACAGTGCATTTGCTTTCATGGCCATTGTGGTTTCCTGCCTGGGACTGTTCGGTATCTCGTTGTTCGACATTCGCCAGCGTTATCGTGAAATAGCGATCCGTAAGGTACATGGAGCACGTCTGTCGGATCTTTACCGTCTGTTGCTCCGGAAATATCTGCTGATTCTGGGCGGAGCATTTCTGATATCCATTCCTTTGTCAGGATATGTTATCCATCTGTACACCCTCGATATGGTGGTCAAGGCTTCACTGAATGCCGGTATTTTCCTGCTGGCTTTGCTTGTGGTCGGCCTGATTTCCATCGGAACCTTGCTCTGGCAAGTCCGTAAGGCAACCCGCATCAGTCCGGCAAATGTAATGAGAAGTGAATAGAATGAAAACTAGAAAAAAGAAGTATTATGATCAGACACTATTTGAAGGTTGCCATGCGCAATCTGTGGAAATATAAGACACAACATTTGATTTCTTTAGCAGGAGTGGGAGTAGCCTTGCTGTGTTTCAGCATTTGCCTTTACCTGGTCCGCTATGTCTACGATCTCGATCATTGTTTTGAGAATTATGACCGGATTGCTGAGCTGAGCCTTTATGAGGAAAATGACAAGGGGGTGTCAATGTCTACACCTGTCACTCTTGCCGAGGAACTGCGTCTGAAGAAGCAGGACGGGATTGAAGCCTTCTGTGTGGTTGACCATCCCTATAGGGATCGGCCTTTCAATGTGGAGGTGAAAGACGGTAAACAGCTGCCTTACACTTTCAATGTGGCAGAGACGGATTCATCCTTTTTTCAGGTGCTGGCTCCCCAGGTTTTGTGCGGTTCGGCTGCCGTTGCCAAGGTGACACCAAACTCACTGGTCGTGACTGAAAGCATGGCACGACGGGTATATGGTGATATCCGTCAGGCAATCGGAAAGCAGCTGGTGATGACCCGCCGGCTGTCCACTTCGCCCGATTCCACTCCCCGTACCGGCGGCATAGTCTATACCGTACAGGCGGTCATTGCGGATATTCCGATGAACAACAGCATTTCTTTTCTGAGCCGTCTGGATATGTTTAGCTTGAACGATTCAGAAGGAATCATACAGAGCGATGCCCGTTATTCGGTCATCGGTTCGCAAACGTTTGCCCTGCTTCGGGAAGGAGTAACGCCGCAAGACCTGAATGAACAATTCCGCAGGAGCAAGGTGACTCACCATTATTTTGACAGGGACTACAATGTGGCCGTTTATCCGATGGGAGCCAGACTTCTGGAGAAAGGTGCTCTTCCGGTAATAGCTCTGGTGACAGGCATAGCCGGAATGCTGATTCTGTTGGTGGCTTTGCTTAATTTCTATCATCTGATGGTCGGATCTTTCCTGACCCGTGTCCGTGAGTTCTGTATCCGGCAGATGACAGGAGCTACTGCTTCCGGACTTTTTCTTCAGTTGTTTGTACAATCGGCTTTGCTGATATTGCTGGCAGGACTGTTGACTTGCATCTGTATTGAAGTCATGGATCCCTGGCTGCAAATGGAAGTGACAGACATATCCTTACAGATTGATTCCATTGAGCTGATGAAACAGACCTTTGAATATCTGGCAGGTCTGCTGGCTGTTTCTGCTCTGGTCTGCCTGTTTGTTGTGTGGAAGGTACGCCGTATTTCTGTACATGCCGGAGTGGTCAGCGGTGTGCGTCGGAGTGGAAAAAGGCGGTTGCGGAATATGTTGCTGGGCATACAGCTGTTTATCTGCTGGGTATTCATTTCGCTGGCAGCCGCTCTTTACCTGCAATCGGATATGACAGGACGCACTTTGTTCAACACACTGACCATCCGGGAAAAAGAACAGATTCTGAGTGTTCCGATGGATTTCTCCTTTATGAATGCGGCCCAGAAGAAAGATCTGATCCATCAGTTTGAAGTTCTTCCGGGAGTAATGGAGGTACTTCCTTCGGATGTCAACTATCTGAAAGGCATGTCGAGTACGGGTATGTTTACGGAGAAAGGCAACAGGGACAGTTATGTAGCTGTAAATGTCATGCGCATTACGTCGGGTTTCTTCCACTTCATGCACATTCCGATGTTGTCGGGACAATCAGTCCGCGAGCCTGCAGATCTGGTGGCAGATGAAGCATTGTCCAAACGGATCGGAAAGGAAGTTCTGGGAAAACCACTTTATAATTTTGATGAAACGCCCTATCTGGTCAAGGGAGTCTGTCAGACTTTTGTAACCAATGTATACCGCGAGAGCGAAGGATTTATTTTTATGCTGACCGATTTTGATGATTATTGCGGACATTGTTATGTGAAGTGTAAGGACGGACAGGCTGAAGCCGTACGTGAGGGAATCCGGACGATCCTGAAGAAGAATCTGCCGGAAAGTGTGGAAGTCCGGATCGGGACCTTTATGGATGACATAAGTGAATCGCAGGTACTGGAATTCAAGTTGCGTGGGGTTATTCTGTTCTTCTCGGTGGTTGCTCTGGTTATTTCACTGCTGGGAGTCTATTCGGCTGTGACCATTGATACGGAATCTCGCCGGAAGGAAATGGCTATCCGTAAGATCAACGGAGCCGGTGTACGGCAGATCGTAATGCTCTTCGCGCGTTTCTATATCATTCTGCTGGCTTTGACAGCTGTACTGGGATTTGCGCTGGTGGAATTCCTGTTGCGTGCACTCAGCGGCATGTATACGGTTTTCTTCCATCACGGGGCAGGGTTCTATCTTTGTATTTTCCTGCTGGTTTCCCTGTTTGTCGCCATCACGGTAGCCTTCCGCATCTGGCAGGTTTCACGGGTCAATCCGGCTGAAGAGATTAAACGGGAGTGACGGAGCGGGCAGACGATCCGGGCTCAATGAGCAGACGAATCGCGTGTTTCATCAGTACGAAACTTGAGTTCCACCAGGACGAAATAAAAGTTCCACTAAGATGAAATAAAAGTTCCACCTAGTCGAAACAAAAGTTTCATCTGGTCGAAACAACAGTTTTGTCAGGACGATACAGGCAAAACCTTTGCAGAAAGTCTCCGGATCGTTTGTAGAAGTAAGCTCCTTCATGCATTCTGTTGAAAGAAACGGAAGAAATATGAAAGAAACAAATTATATAAGAACGAATCAAATTATGTTAAGATGATATTACACTATTTGAAAGTAGCTCTGCGCAATCTGAGAAAAAACAAGACACAACATTTGATTTCAGCTTTGTGTCTGGCCATCGGGATTCTGACTTTCTCGTTCATGCTGTGTTTTGTGTATACAGTGGGTGAGGAAGAAGAATATATCGGAGGTGAACGGGCTATGAGGCTGATGATCAGTAAAAAGGATTTTGCCGGTGATGTTCCCTGCGTGGAGGAAGATTTCCGGGCACTGAAAAGTCAGACGTCCGGTATGCTGGAAGGTTGGGCCGTTTTCTCTTATGAGGCTGAAATGGAGGTGGAAGTGGTGGAAAAGGACGGGCGCGAAACGCCGTACAAGGTAACTTATAAAGTTGCGACTCCTGCTACTTTCCCTTTCTGGAAACTGCCTCTGCTTTACGGTTCCCGTCTGCCGGAACGGGAAGATGAAATCATTGTTTCCACTTCCTTTGCCCGCCGGATGGCCGGCAGTGAGAATCCTGTCGGACGGATTGTCCGGCTGGCTTCGCTGACTCCGGCAAATGGTATTACGGATTATCGCATCGTGAATGTGGTGGCAGAGAAAGAGAAAGGCGGTTCTCCGAGAACGGAATGCTGGTTCCCTCTGGAGATGAAGCCGAAGACCTGGCTGCAGATGTATGCCCTGAGTAAAGAGGGAGTTTCTTCAGAGTCGTTGGAGAAATATCTGGCAGGAGTCAGCTGGGTACGTGGAGATGGAACGATGATCGTAGAAGCCAGTTCGCTCAAGGAAATGGCAGAAAACCGGAATACGGATCTGGTTCAGTTTTTCCTGCTCTTCATTTCTTCGCTGATTCTGGTATCGGGACTGATCAATTTCCTGAAATTTACTTTCCAGCAGTTTTATGTCCGTCAGCGGGAACTGGCGCTGCGTAAATGTGTCGGTTCTGGTTCAAAAGGCCTTTTTCTGTTGTTGTTTTTTGAAGTATTTATCATGCTGACCATAGCCTGGTTTCTTTCCTTGCTGATGGGAGAGGTGGTAATGCCGCTGGCCCGTACCTGGCTTCCTGCAGAACACATTTTCTGGTTGTCTGCTTCGGCGGTCTATCGTCTGCACATCCTTGTTTATCTCGGAACTTTGTTGCTTTGTATTCCTCTGTTGCTGATTCCGGTGTGGCGGGTCCGTAAGGTCAGTCTGATCCGTCTGATTCCTGTCACCGGCGGAAAACATGTTTTCCGTTCCCTGATGATCGGCATTCAGCTTGTAGTGTGCATCTTTTTCCTGGGAGCTATGATGGTGGTTCATTTGTCTTATGCCGAACTCTTCGGAAAGACGTATGCCCCTCTGAGTCCTGCTGAAGAAGAACGGTGTCTTTCCCTTTCGGTGAATTCGGAACGTATGCGCCAGAACTGGGATGAGATTCGTTCCGGACTGACCGCCCTGCCGGGTATTGAACGTCTGGTTACACTGGGTGATGAAACTTTGGACAGAAATCAGTTCTCTTATCTGTATACATCTTATGAAAAGGCAGACCATTCAAAGGTGAGTGTTACCGTAGCTCAGGGAGATCCGGCTTATTTTGATTTCTTCCGTATTCCGATGAACGGGAAGCCGATGGAGGCCGACACTGAAGGATATGTTTATATCTGTCAATCCTTTTCAGATCTGTTGCAGACTGAACAGACGGATGGAACAGTGGTACTTGACGGGAGAAGCTATCGGATTGCAGGAGTATATCCGGATCTCTACAAACAGGTAATTCTGGATGGACAGGCCAACCTTTCCGTGTTTTTCCCTTCCTCGCAGGCAGCTTCCTGCCTGTTGAAGATTGCACCCGGAAACGATGTTGATCAGGTGACGGAACAAGTCATTGCGTTGTGTCGCCGGTATGTTCCGGAGACATTACCGCTGGAGATTCACAGGCTGACGGATGTCCGGCAGACACAAGCTGCTACAATCGGGATGATGAAATCTTCCATGGGAGTGTTGGCGCTCATCTGTGTTCTGCTGGTTGTCCTGAGTGTATATTCTTCGGTTACAATGGATGCGGAAGCACGAAGAAAAGAAGTTGCCATACGCAAGATTAACGGAGCTTCTCCCCGGGATATCGGTATATTATTTGCACGCGGTTATGTCGTAATCTTTCTGGTTGCTTTCGTTGTGACTTATCCGGTGCTGAGGCTTGCTATGATTCAGACATTGAGTGATTCCGGTCTGCAGTCCATTTACGGTTGGGGATGGGGAGTGTGTCTGTTTTTTGTAATCGCCTGCCTGATCGGAATGACTGCCTGCTGGCAGATCCTCCGGATTATGTGGTTGAATCCGGTAGAAGAAATCAAGAGAGAGTGAAGCTGGATGGATATGGGACAGCGCAGGTACAAAAGAAATTTGTGAGTGAGATAATCCTTCAGAAGGATTGGAAAAAAGATTATTATTGGTTTTTAGATATTCAATTAAGATGATGATTAAGACAGTAAATTTACAGAAGGTATTCCGCACGGATGAGGTGGAAACCTGGGCATTGAACAATGTGAACATTGAAATTCAGGAAGGTGAGTTTGTGGCTATTATGGGACCGTCCGGTTGCGGCAAGTCTACTTTGCTCAACATTCTAGGTCTGCTGGACAATCCGACAGGAGGAGAATACCGCCTGAACGGGGAGGATGTTTCAACGTATACCGAAGCGCAGCGTACGGCTTTGCGCAAGGGAGTAATCGGATTTGTATTCCAGAGTTTCAATCTGATTGACGATAAAACACATTCAACAATGCTAAAAGCAGAGGAATATTGAGGAGGACGAAAGATGAAAGAGAAAAAATACACTTGTGACATATGTCACGAAGAACATGACGTATCAGAATTAACATATTTTGATGAATCGTATTTATGTGAGGCGTGTTTAAGACGTGAAACATTTATTTGCCGTGATTGCGGTGACAGACACTGGAATGATGATTCGGCAGATGGTGACTTGTGCCAAACTTGTTATGATGAAGATTATGTCAGATGTGAAAGATGTGATGCGGTAATTCATTATGATGATGCTTGTTATCATGAAGATGAAGAATATCACGACCACCCATATTGCAGAGATTGTTTTGATATGGACGAGATAATTCACGACTATTACTACAAACCTGAGCCGATATTTTATGGTGACGGTCCGAGATATTTGGGTGTGGAACTTGAACTTGACGATGGCGGTGAAAATGAGTTTTGTGCGAGCAAATTGCTTGAAATAGCTAACAATGGGTGTGAGCGTATGTACATCAAACATGACGGTTCACTTGATGATGGCTTTGAATGTGTAACACATCCAATGACACTTGACTATCACATTAATCAAATGCCTTGGAGATCGATTCTTAACAAAGCGGTAGCCAAAGGATATCTAAGTCACCAAGCCGGAACCTGCGGACTTCATGTACATATCAGCAGAAATGCACTCGGAGCAAATTACGAAGAACAAGAGGCAACAATAGCGAAGATTCTCTACTTCTACGAGAAGTTCTGGAATGAAATCTTAACATTCAGTCGAAGAACGGAATCTCAAGCAGAACATTGGGCAAGACGTTACGGCGGCGGAATAATCAATCCTAAAGAAACATTGAAGCACGCAAAAAATTCACATATGGGACGATATGCGGCGGTTAATCTTGAAAA
>OGXZ01001730.1_pt1 | contig 12084 bp, 8 predicted proteins | sample 1576431 | NCBI WGS metagenome assembly OGXZ01 (sample SAMEA3541590, study PRJEB24748) | human gut metagenome | biome: human gut; feature: human-associated habitat; material: faeces | place: China | collected 2012
CAGATGAGAGATTGGAGTCAAATAGCTCCATTATTGAAAAAATTCCTCCAAAAGGAGAGAGTTTCTCAGATTTTATTGCTACCTTTACCATGTCTGTCGGGTTTGATACATATTTTGATTTGCAACACTAAGATAGGTGAAAAATCTGACATGGCAAAATCCTGAGCAACTTTTTGTTGCTCAGGTACTTAAAAAGTTATATTTGTAATAGTGTTGCGGAATTAAGGTTCATCATGAAAAGAATTATTCTGCTGCTCGTCAGTCTGCTGCCTGTTCTGTCCGCTTTCTCACAAAAGGAAAAAGACCTTACACTGCTAAAGGAACAGATTCAGGCAATCATTCATTCCTGTAAAGCTCAGGTGGGCGTTGCCTTCATCTGGAACGGACAGGATACCCTGAGCATCAACAACGACCGTCCCTACCCTTTGATGAGTGTCTTCAAGTTTCATCAGGCGCTGGCTGTTACCCACTGGCTGGAAACCCGTCACCTGTCATTGGACACTGTCCTTTACATTACTCCGGAGGATTTAAAGCCTGATACCTACAGCCCGTTACGCGACCGCTATCCGCAGGGAAACTGTTCCCTGTCCGTCCGCGAGCTGCTGAAATACACGCTCCAGCAAAGCGACAACAATGCCTGTGACATCCTGTTCCGGCTTACCGGAGGACCACAGGAAACAGACCGGTACATCCGTTCGCTGGGATGCAGCCATTTCTCCATTACGGCTACTGAAGATGACATGCATGTCGATCTGAACCGTTCCTACGACAACTGGACAACCCCGCTCGAAGCTGCCCGGCTGCTTGAAATTTTTCTGACCCGGGAACTTTTCCGGCCATCTGACCGGCAATTCATCCGACAGACACTGACCGAATGTGAAACAGGAAAAGACAGACTGGTGAAACCGATTCCTTCCGGAAAGGCAGTCATCGGGCATAAGACCGGTACAGGAGACTGCAATGCACAAGGACAAATCATCGGAATCAATGACATCGGTTTCTTCCTTCTTCCTGACGGCAGCCGGTACAGTCTGGCGGTGTTCGTCAAAAACTCCGAAGAGGATGCTCCGGCAACAGCCGGAGTGATTGCAGCCATTTCAGAAGCAGTCTGGAATTTCGTCCAATAAGCCCGCGGGCTTTTTTTAAAACGTTTCGATATTTTTAAAAAACGCTTCGGCATTCAAACCCAAACGCCGAAGCGTTTTTTCAGCACTCAGGAATTCAAAAAAAGGCCGCCCGGAACTTTCCGGACGGCCTTCTGTCAGTTTATCTTCATCTGTCCTATCAGATACCCAGAGACTTCTTAATAGCTTCAACCTTTTCCATGGCATCAGCGTTTGCTCCGGCATAGCATTTCGGACAATGCATTTCACCTTTAATTTCCATATAGAACTTGATCTTCGGTTCTGTACCTGACGGACGAACAGAAATCTTGGTTCCGTCTTCCGTGAAGAACTGAAGTACATTCGACGGTTCCGGCATATCCAGCGGAGTAGCCTTTCCTTCTCCATCGGTAGCAGTCAGTGTCTTGTAATCTTTTACCAGAACAACCTTTGAACCGCCCAGCTCTTTCGGAGGACAAGCACGGAAGTTGTCCATCATGGCCTTGATTTCGTCAGCACCGCTCTTACCCGGTTTAACTACATTGACGGTCACTTCTTTGGAGAATCCGTATTCTACATAGATATCCATCAGCACGTCATACAATGTCTTGCCCTGATCCTTGGCCCAGGCACAGATTTCTGCCAGCAAAGAACAAGCAGAAACAGCATCTTTATCGCGAACGAAATCTTCAGCCAGGAAGCCGTAGCTTTCTTCACCGCCGCCAATATACTGTTCCTTACCTTCACGCAGACGGATTTCACGTGCGATCCATTTGAAACCGGTATAGCAGTCCAGCATCTTGATATGGTTCTTGTCGGCAACGGCTTTGATCAGTTCAGTAGTTACAATTGTCTTCACGATAAACTCATTGCCTTTCATCTTACCCATTGCGATGCGGTTCTTGATGATATAGTACAGGAAAAGCAGACAGGTCTGGTTACCGTTGATCAATACCCATTCGCCTTTGCTGTCCTTACAAGCCATACCCACACGGTCAGCATCCGGGTCGGAAGCCATCACGATATCAGCATCGATTTCCTTCGCCAGCTTGATAGCCAGAGTCAATGCTTCGGCATTTTCCGGATTCGGTGAAACTACAGTTGGGAAATCTCCACTCTTCACCATCTGTTCGGGTACACAATGAACATTTTCAAAGCCCCACAGTTTCAGAGACTGCGGAATCAGCATCATACCTGTTCCGTGGATCGGAGTATAGACGATCTTCAGATCTTTCTGACGCTTGATCACTTCCGGATCAATTGAGATGGAATGTACCTGACGCAAGTATTCGTCATCCACTTCCTTACCGATAATCTGAATCAGATCCTTGTTTCCTTCAAACTTGATATCCTTGGCAGAAGCAACTTTATTCACTTCGTCAATGATACCCTTGTCATGCGGAGCCAATACCTGTGCGCCATCATCCCAATAAGCCTTGTAGCCGTTGTATTCTTTCGGGTTGTGAGAAGCTGTCAGGATAATACCGCTCTGGCATCCCAGATGACGGATGGCAAACGACATTTCAGGTGTCGGACGCATGTCTTCAAACAAATATACTTTAATGCCGTTGGCAGAGAAAATGTTTGCAGAGATTTCAGCAAACAGGCGGCTGTTGTTACGGCAGTCATGACCCACAACAACAGAAATATCTTTCTTTCCGGCAAAACATTTGTTCAGATAATTGGACAAACCCTGTGTGGCTGCACCTACGGTATAGATATTCATGCGGTTGGAACCTACGCCCATAATACCGCGCAAACCACCTGTTCCAAATTCCAGATCCTTATAGAATGCTTCTATCAGTTCGGTCTTGTCCGGATTTTCCAACATACGTTTTACTTCTGCCTGTGTTTCGGCATCGTATGCAGGAGTCAGCCAGTTCATGGCTTTCTCGGTACACTGCTTGATCAATTCTTCATTTCCCATATTGATAGTATTTTAAAATTTAATTTGTTTACGCAAATGTAGGATAATCTGTTTATAAATCCTAGCTTTTCGACGGAATAAATTTAAAAAGCCCGTTCTGTCAGAAGACCGTATTACAAGGAAAATAAAAAGCAAGGCTACCTGCCCTCCAGGGGGCCGGCAGCCTTTTTCTCTGAGACTCAAGAAAGTCTTAATTGAAGAACTTGATGCCTACAAAATAAGTACGCGGCTGAGTCGGTCCGTAGAAATATTTGGAGTCGCGGCTTCCTCCTTTATCCAGATCTTTCTGGAAAGCATTGAAGATATTCTGCACGCCACCGTTGAGCTGTAGTTTCAGATGATCATTCAGAACAAACGTATAGTTCAGCTTCACGTTTACATCCATGAAATCGGGTGTTTTCTCCAGACGGTCCTTCTCGATGTACCCGGCAAAGTGAGGAACAATCATCTTTCCTGTATAGACTCCCGACACCGAGAAATCAAAGTTTTTCAACGGTGCCGAAGTGAAAGTCACATATCCGTAATAGTCCGGTGTACGAGGCATACGCTTAATAGGAGCCACATCAGGATCATCACTCCAGCTGACAGCCTCCGTGTAACGGCTGCGCTGAAGGGTAAATCCCAGCTGAAGGGCAGCTTCCCGACCATGAGCGATCTTGTAGTCAATGTTTGCTCCATACACTCTTGCACCGTTTCCGTTGCGGCGTTCCTGGATCTGCGTTCCGGTCTGCGGATCTTTGCCCAGCGCTTCCAGATAAAACACATCGTTCAGGGCGGTATAGAAACCTTCTACCAGCAGGTTCGACTGGAAATGTCCGAAATTGAAGCTCCAGTCAATCGAACCGCTGAAGCTGTTGGATTTCTCCGGTTTCAATCCGTCTGCCAGCTTGATCAGCATAGCTTCTCCACCCACAGCTGCCACATGAAGATCTTCATCATAAGCCTGTGGAGCACGGAAGCCGGTAGACCAGGTCAGACGTCCCTGCAGGCGGTCGGATGGTTTCCAGAGTGCATTGACACGGGGACTGAAAATCACGTTGTCCACCAGGTTGTGTTTGTCCAGACGGAAGCCGGCCAGCAAGGTAAAATATTCCATCTTCCATTCATTCTGTGCAAATCCGCTGGCAATCTTCACATCCTGTTTCAGATCACGCTTATAACCCGTCATCACATCATGCAGGGAATTATACTGATATTCGATTCCTCCCGTAAAAGTAGCCGGCGAAAAGAAACAGTTGTCCATATTCCCCACATACATGGCTCCGCCTACGACGGTCAGGTCCTTCGTTCTTCCGTAAGCATTCGGATCCATACCGGCACCATAGTAACTGTTGCGGTCCGTATGCTGTGCTGAACCGTAGATAGAGAGCTTATGTTTATACTCCCGGAAGAAGACATCGTATGTCAGTCCTCCGCTGTTGATGATATGCTTGGTCTGTTCAGTAATATCCGTTTCATGCGGCTGAAGATCAAACTTGTTTCCGCCGCGACGAAACTCATTTGTCGTGTGATATTCCAGACTGATGCGGCTGAACTGCGTAGGACGATAATAGGCACGCAAACCGAAAGTATTCATATTCAGTTTTCCCAGCTCGGAAAATCCGTCTCCGTCTGCATCATACGGATTGCGGTTACGATAAGACTGGTAAAGAGCAATCCCGTAAGAGTTGTCAGAAGATACCAGCGAAGCATTGGCTCCCACATACTGCTCCCACGATTTGGAATTCATATTCGACATCGTTGATGATACCTGGAATGAATTATTGATGGGGTCTTTCGTGATAATATTAATGGTTCCACCTACCGCATTGGCTCCGAACAAAGCAGAACCGCCGCCGCGAACAACTTCCACACGCTCAATCATATTCACCGGAATCTGCTCCAGTCCGTATACACCCGACAAGGCGCTCATCACCGGACGGCTGTTGATAAGGATCTGCGAATAAGGGCCTTCCAGACCATTGATGCGGACTTGCGGGAAACCACAGTTCTGACAATTGTTTTCCACGCGCAGACCTGACTGGTAATTGAGCGATTTGGCCAGATCAGTAGAATTCACAATCTCAAACAGACGGTTATTCATGACATTCACCACCACAGGCGCCAGCTTGCGGCTGGTTTCATTCCGGTTGGCAGAAACAACCACCTCATCCACCTGAATGACATCTTCTTCCATCACAAAATGCATGTCAACCGTAAACTCCTTGCTGACGGTCACCCTCTTTGTCTGAGTAGCATAACCCATCATCTGTACTTTCAGGGTATATTCTCCCGCAGGAATATCCTTGAAACGGAAATAACCTTCATCATTGGTCACCGTTCCCTTTCCGGTTTCTACGATTAATACTGTGGCATAAGCGATACCCGCTTCTGATCCTTTCTCAATCACATGTCCGGTAATAACGTTTCCTTCCTTTACCGGATTGCTGGCATAAGCCCATGATAAATTCATAAAAGTGCACAGCACTCCTACTATATATAATAAGGTATATCTTTTCATTGAAATAAGTTCTTTAAAGCATAAAATAAGACAGGCCGGACTAAGAATGCAACCGGCGGTTCAGAAACATGCGAACACACTCCGGGCTAACAGCAGAACGCTGTCCGGTTGCGGGCTGGCATAGGCTTCTGAAGGCTTTTCAGTACATTCCTGGCCTGATAATTGACAGAATCTTAAATGAAAAGACTGGAAGGAGGAGCGCGAAGATGGATACACGCCACATGAGGTGAAACGGCATGCCACAAATCCATGTCGCCGGACAATACATACAAAACCGGACAGACAGGAGTGACCCAATGAGCCATTTCAGGCTCTATTGTGGAGAAGGTTGACAGGAAGTGCAGGGTCAGTGCCTGCCCTCCTGCATGAGTATGTTGCTTATTGAAAGGATGCGAGTGTACCAGCATCACGCCGTTCACCACGTGCACGTGGGCAAAGAGCATGACTGCCCCATAATAGGTGGCAAACACGCTCAACAGGCAGATCGCCCAGATACGTACGTGACGGGAAATATACTTCATCCTTTCAACTTACCGGATCAACCGGTTTCTTTATTTATTGCCAAATAATAACTGATAATCTCGTTCTATGGCCGGGCGCGTCCATTCTTCGGGAACAAACCGCCACTGGTTCAACGGCTTCGGATCGAGTGTCTTTACTTCTTCAATGCGTTTCATCAGGTAGTAACGCAGATCCTTATCCGTAGAAAAAACGATACGTTTGGACAGTTCCGACTTGGGGATGCCTGCCCCTTTGGTCAGCAAGTCTCCCCCACCGTTTCCGCGATAGGAATTGACTGCCACCTTATATATCTTTTGCAGACTGAAGGGAGTTCCGTCAGCCATGCTCTCAATCCGGATCTTCTCACCCTGAGGCTTGGTTACGTCAACCGTATAAATGATGCCGGCAGCCGAATCGAAGTTGAAGCTTGGATTCTTGAAACGTCCAAAGCCCTTGTCTTCCTCATTCAGCAACAGGATATGATCATCTGCCGATTTCATCTGATTGGTCCAGATGGCATACGACATTTCCAGAAAGTCCTTGATTTCCTGCCCGGAAAGTTGCATGACGTAAAGCATGTTCTCGTATTTATAGAGATTGAACATATCACTCATATAAATATCTCCCTCCCTGATTTCCGCATTAAACGAAAGAGGAGCACAGAAAGAGATGTCCGCACCACTGATATCCAGCTGCAGCTGATGAATCAGATCAATAAAGGCTGAAGGACCAAAGTAGGCATCTTTCGTGGAAATAGTCTGATTGATACGTCCGATCTTACGTGACACAAAATCAATGGTGGACTGGTATTGAGGCTGGAATTTACGGACAAAAGCCTCATCGGCCGGATAATCACGGACATTGGTCAGTGTACCCTCCACCGACTTACGGAGAACTTTGCCATCCTTCTTGCTGACACGGATGGTCACATCCGAAACAAAGCCTGCCCGATTGGCAGGATCTACAATCAGTACGGAATCACCCGCCACATTGACAATCTTGCGGCAATGGCGTGCATGATCATGTCCCATAAACACGACATCGAATCCCGGCACCTTCTGTGCTACGTCCGCCGAAGCATTTTCCACCACATTGTCAAGCCTGTTCCCCTCCGGACCGGCATGGAAAAGGCCGACCAGTACATCCGGATGCTCTGTCTCCCGAATGGTCCTGACCCATTTGGCTGCACAGGTTTCCATATCTTCAAAATGAAGTCCCGGCCACAATTGCTCAGGCAACCATGACGGAACGGCAGGTGTAATCATACCCAGCACCACTACCTTGACGCCGTCCCGCTCAATCACCTCATAAGGTTTCAGATAAGGACGCCCGGTTGCTTTCTCAATGATATTGGCTCCCAGAACAGGAAAGTCGCACTGTTTCACCCAACGATTATATACAGAAGGGCCTGCTTCCACATCATGATTACCCATGTTGCCGACATCATAACGCATGAAATTCAGGATATCGGCACACACATGTACCGAAACCGTATCCATAAAATTATAATAATAAGCAATCGGCTGTCCCTGCAGAATGTCTCCGTTATCCATAAGTATCAGGTTGTCACCATGTACCTTACGCTGTTCGTTCACAAACGAACTGACCTGCGCCAGGCTCCCTTTCACCGGGCGGCGACCGATAAAGTCATAAGGAAAATAACATCCGTGTACGTCACTGGTTTCTATCAATCTCAGGGTTACTTCCTGGTCTTCGGCTGCACGCATCTGCAGGCAACCCAGACCGATCAAAGCCATCAGGCAAACAAGATGTTTCATGTTGAAGTCTGTTTTGTTTTTGCAAAGATAGAAGAAGTTCTTGTTTTACTCAAACATTCAAGGATAAAATACTGTGAAAGAAGATTCAATTATGCTTTAACCGCCAGGAGTGGCACACAGTTTGTAATATTTCCGTAAACAAAACAAACAGACGATATGGCTTATATAGACTATTACAAAGTACTTGGGGTTGACAAAAATGCCACTCAGGATGACATCAAGAAAGCATACCGTAAGCTGGCCCGGAAATATCACCCGGACTTGAATCCGAACGATCCTTCGGCCAAGGACAAGTTCCAGGAGATCAACGAAGCCAACGAGGTATTGAGCGATCCGGAAAAGCGTAAGAAATATGACGCATACGGAGAGCACTGGAAACATGCAGATGAATTTGAAGCACAACAGCAGGCTTACCGTGCACAGCAAGGAGGCGGAGGTCAGGGTGAATACTGGTATTCTACAGATGGTGAACACTTCACTGGCGGATTCGGACATGGATTCGGAGGAGGTAATGCGAGCGGATTCTCTGACTTCTTTGAAGAATTGTTCGGACATCACGGCACCGGAGGCAGACGCTCACAGGCAGGATTCCGCGGACAGGACATCGAAGCAGAACTGCAACTCAGCCTGCGTGAGGCTGCCACGACTCACAAACAGACCTTTACCATCAATGGTGAGACCTTACGGATCACTGTTCCGGCCGGTGTTGCCAACGGACAGGTCATCAAGCTGAAAGGTCATGGAGGCAAAGGTGCCAACGGAGGACCGGACGGAGATTTGTATATCACTTTTGTGATAGGCGATGATCCGAACTTCCGCCGGAAAGGTGACGATCTGTTTACTGACGTGACCATTGACTTATATACGGCCGTTTTGGGTGGCGAAGTAACTGTCAACACCCTGGACGGACAAGTAAAACTGAAAGTACGGCCGGGCACTCAGAACGATGCCATGGTACGGCTGAAAGGAAAAGGATTTCCGGTCTACAAACAGGAAGGAAGTTTCGGAGATTTGATTGTAACTTATCATATAACCATCCCCACCAATCTGACAGAAAAGCAGAAGGAACTGTTCCGCCAGATTCAACAAGGATAAACAGAAAAACGAACGATTATGCAAAACGATTTGATCATCATCAGCGAATATTGCAACCATTGCAACATCGAACCGTCGTTCATCCTGATGTTGGGTGAGGACGGCCTGATAGACATTGAGGAAATTGACAACCGAAGTTGTTTCCCGGCGGCTCAGTTAAGAGAACTGGAACGTTATGCCCACCTTTATTATGACCTTTCCATCAACGTGGAAGGTATTGATGCCATCCGCCATCTGCTGACACGGGTAGAAAGCTTACAGGAACGTGTCCGTACTCTGGAAAACGAACTGCGGTTCTACCGGCGCTGACAATACATCCGGAATCCTGTGCGAAGAAACCATTATTCGATTCGCATCCATACAAAAAAGCTGACACATCAACCTCTTGTGTCAGCTTTTTCTTATTTCTCTCTTCTTCCTATATGCCATAAACCCAGGCTGTGGCAGAGGATCTGTTTTCTGATCCTGTCCTGCTTCAATAAACTTCCGGTAAGAGATTTCTTTCGAATCACAGAAATATAGGTATATTTGCACCAACAAAATAAATAAAGAATGATCAGAAATGCCAGACCAGAAGATGCCGGTGCAATGACTGACATCTATAACTTTTATATTCGGGAAAGTGTGGCTACCTTCGACACCGATCCCCTGCCGACAACTACCATGAGCCGACACATTGCTTCGGCTTCCGAAGGATATCCCTGTCTGATCTGCGAAGAAGAAGGACAAGTGGCCGGATTCTGCTACGCACATCCATGGAAGGAAAAGGCAGCCTACCGACATACACTGGAAACTACGGTTTATCTTCATCCGGAACATACCGGAAAAGGACTGGGAAGACAATTGATGGAACGCCTCATCGAAACATGCCGTACCAATGGCTCTCATGTCCTGATTGCGTGTATCACCGGAGGAAATGAAGCAAGCATCGCCCTGCATCAGTCACTCGGGTTCAAGCAGGTTTCACGGTTCGAAAAGGTCGGACTGAAATTCGGACGCCAGCTGGATGTCGTAGACTTCGAGCTTGAGCTTCAGCCCTGAGAGCAACCGTCCCCAGTTCATATCAATTCACTAAACTATTTTTTATCTTATATGGAACAATTCAGCCAGATGATTGCCGATGCACTCAAGCTGCCGGTTCATCGCGTAGAAAATACACTTAAACTACTTCAAGGTGGTGCCACAATCCCGTTCATCAGCCGTTACCGCAAGGAAGCTACAGGCGGACTGGACGAAGTGCAGATCAGCGAAATCAGTTCGCGTTACGAAAAACTCCTCGAACTCTCCAAACGCAAGGAAACCATACAGTCAACCATTGAAAGCCTGGGTAAACTGACCGATGACCTTCGCCGGCGTATCGACGGATGCTGGGACGCAACCGAACTGGAGGATATCTATCTGCCCTACAAGCCTAAACGAAAAACACGGGCTGAAGCAGCCCGTCAGAAAGGACTGGAACCGCTGGCTGCCTGGCTGATGTTACAACGAGGAAACGCCCTCGATGCATACGTAAAGAATTTCGTCAAAGGAGAGGTGAAGAATGAAGAGGATGCTCTGAAAGGAGCCCGCGATATCATTGCAGAACAGGTAAACGAGGACGAACAGGCCCGTAACCAGATCCGGCATCAGTTCAGCCGGCAGGCAGTCATTTCCGCGAAAGTGGTCAAAGGCAAGGAAACAGATGAAGCTGCTGCCAAATACCGCGACTATTTTGATTTCAGCGAACCGTTGAAACGTTGTTCTTCCCACCGTTTGCTGGCTATCCGGCGCGGAGAGGCTGAAGGAATTCTGAAAGTCAGCATCACCCCTTCTGATGAAACCGAATGTACCGACCGGCTGGAGCGCCGTTTTGTCAGAGGCAACAACGAATGTAGCCGCCAGGTATGCGAAGCAGTCAATGATGCTTACAAACGTCTGCTTAAGCCTGCCATCGAAACCGAATTTGCAGCTTTAAGCAAAGAGAAAGCCGACGATGAAGCCATCCGGGTCTTTGCAGGTAACCTTCGCCAGTTGCTCCTTGCCCCGCCGTTGGGACAGAAACGGGTACTGGGCATCGATCCGGGATTCCGTACCGGATGTAAGGTCGTATGTCTGGATGCACAGGGAACTCTGTTGCACAATGAAGCCATCTATCCGCATCCTCCAAAGTCTGAATACCAGCTGGCATTTACCGATAACTCCGTCTTCTTCTCCACCGATAGATCCAACTTCAGCTTCGATAGACATTCCTTTTCCTGTTGCAACTTTTACAAGTTCTTTTGTTTTTTCAACATTTTCTTCGATTGGATAGTGAGATCCATCAAACATGATAGAAGAGAATCCAGCTTCGATACATTTGTAGCATCCTTCGTAAGAACCATGGTCTAAGTGAAGAGCTACTGGTACAGAAATGTTTAATTCTTCTAACATTCCGTTAACCATTCCTACAACAGTTTTATATCCTGTCATATATTTTCCTGCTCCTTCAGAAACACCAAGGATCACTGGAGATCTTGTTTCTTCTGCTGCTAATAAAATGGATTTTGTCCACTCTAAGTTGTTGATGTTGAACTGTCCAACTGCGTAATGTCCGGCTTTTGCCTTGTTTAACATTTCTTTTGCTGATACTAACATAGTTTGTCCTCCATATAATTCGTTAACTTTTTCACATCGAGTTTATTATACTCTATTTATACGTGGGTTGCAAGCTTTCACTTGTTACTAATATCTTCTGTTTTCCTGCAAAAATTTGGTCATTATTTTACTTGCAAATAATCGTTATCCTGTTCCACTTGTAACAGCAGATTCAAATGTTTCCGGCAGGAATTTTTTAAAACTCTTGTCACATTTTTACTGTCACTGTTTTGATACCATTCCACAGCTTCTTCTCTTGTGAGACCTCCTTTTTCCTTTCTTGAGATCAGACGTTCTTTCAACATCTCTTCCTCTGCCAGGATCAAGATTTTATAGTCTGCGTATTGCTGCATGGATTTCCATGGTTCTTGTTTTAATAGTAACCAGTTCCCTTCGATCAAAATGATATCTTTGGTAACTTTAATCTGATTTTCCACAACGTCGTGAAGATTTCTATCATAAATCGGCCATAAAATATCTTCTATTTTTATCTTTTCAAGTTTCTGTCTTAATTTTTCTGTGTCATATGTTTCCGGACATCCTTTTACCTGCTTCATTGGAACTTTT
>OGXZ01001732.1_pt1 | contig 12069 bp, 8 predicted proteins | sample 1576431 | NCBI WGS metagenome assembly OGXZ01 (sample SAMEA3541590, study PRJEB24748) | human gut metagenome | biome: human gut; feature: human-associated habitat; material: faeces | place: China | collected 2012
ATCAGACGCTGTGAAGCCAAACCAGGAATCTGGTCGAAACCGCAGAAGTTCCTGGGTTTATCGATGGGTACCAAACCATGGATACCATCGCCGCGCTCAACTTTGGCCTCATCATCGCACTCAATATTCGAGCGTTTGGCGTCAAGGACGACAATGCCGTCGTCGCGGAAACGCTTAAGGCCGGTCTCATCGCGGGGGTGCTCTTTGCCATCGTTTACGGCGCCTTGGCTTGGTTGGGGATGCAGTCCGTGGGTGCAGGTTTTTCAGCGGAAAATGGCGCACAGACCTTAACCGAAGTGGCCCGCGCTCAGTTCGGCGCGCTTGGGATGGTGCTCTTAGGGGCCGCCTTTTTTATTGCCTGTCTCAACACCTGTATTGGATTACTTTCTGCCTGCTCCAATTACTTCAAAACGATTTTCCCTGTGTTGGGCTACAAAGCGTGGTTGGCGGTCTTCGTACTCACGAGCATGGTGATTTCAAACGCTGGGCTCACCACCATTTTGAAGCTCTCGATTCCTGTGCTTGTGGCCATCTACCCCGTGGCCTTGGTCCTCATCATATTGGGCTTGTTGCACTTCGTGCTCCCACGGTTAGCAACACCCTACAAACTTCCCATCGCCATCACCGCCCTCGTGAGCATTGCATCCGCTTACGTGATGACGGGGCTTCCAGGCGCGGCCTCCCTTGGGGAGGCGCTCAAGCACCTGCCTTTGAGTGACGTGGGGCTGGAGTGGTTTATCCCCTCGCTCGTCGCTACCGTCGTGGGCTATGTGGCCGTGAACGCCCGAGCTTGCGCTTCCAACGCAGCTCGATAGTTTCACGATAGAAACAAGAAACGCCAATAAACGCCCTCTTTGAGATCGTCCTTTTCACCGTTCTTCGAGAGGGCGTTTTTGTGGACGTCGGTTGTCTGAGTCTGTCATGGGCTCATCGTGAGCGCCGTGTCAGTGCGCTCTGATACGGTGAAGTTAGCGAAAAAGCGCAATGAGCACCGGGCAGACGACAACCGCGAAAATGAAGGTGGTCGTCATGATGGACGCAATGGCCACTTCAGTCTTGAGGCCGTAAAGCGCGCTCGCCAAGACGGCATTAATCGCCGTCGGGCAGGCCGAGACGATAATGATGCTCGCGGCCATCACCTCATCGTCAACCCATAGCCAACAAAAGAGCGACATGATGAGGGGCAAAAACACAAAACGCACCGGCAGAATCAAGAGCGTTTTCTTGAACATCCTGCGCGCCGCTTGAAAGTCCAACAACAGTCCCACGGGTAAAAAGGCAATCCACGCTGAGATATGCACCATCGGTCCAAATATGTCGATGAGCACCTGGGGTTGGGGCACGGCATACCACGAGAGGCCCAGCCCCAAAAGCATGCCGAGAAGCGCCACTTGGTTCCAGGTGAAAAAGAGATCGACAAAACGTTTTTTAGGGCGTTCCCCACGTTGGACATTCCCGCCTTTGGCGCGCAAGAGCGCATCGGCTTGGTCACGGAAATGCTGGGAGAGCGGAAAATTAAACAAAATCAACACGACGTTTTGGATCGTGGCCATGATTTGCACGTAACTAAAGGAAACAGGACCCAAGATTAAGTAGCACAGAAGGCCACCCAACGTGCCTGTGTTACCCAGCATCCCCGAAGTCACTTGAGCGCCGCGCACCAAGGGGTTTGTTTCGCGCCGAGTGAGATAGAGCATCAACCCATAGGGCAGCATGGTGAGACAAAGCGTAGCGAACGGCACCCATAAAATGTGTGCCGAGAGCTCCAACTTCCAAAATGAGAGGATCGAGAGCAGCGTGAACACCACGCGCACGTTGATTTTGATCACCCAGTCGATCCCACGCTGGCTAATTAAGTGGTGACGGTGCAACACGTACCCGATGCTCACGGGCACCAGGGTATCGAACAAAATAGAGAGAAGGCGAAACGTTAGATCAGACATGGGATCTGGGAGAGTTGGAGAAATCGTCAGAGGGCTCGACGAGTGCAAACTGAGAGGTTGCTCAAAGGCGCATTCTGGCCCATCTCAGGCATTCGATACGGTCGATAGCCACCCTCACTCAAAATATAGTCATTTTACAAGGCGCAAGGCACAAAGACCGCAAAAACGCCTACAGCAAAATCACCCAGAAAACACCACCTTAGCCAAACCCGTGAGCGATTTTGCCTAGGACGAAAACCCCAAAGCCCTTGGGATAACGCAGGAAGTGGTGGGTTTCGTCCAAAATCCTCTTCTATCGGCTCACGTCACCACTGTCTTTTTCGCTAAAGTATCCCTAACAACTTTCAGGGATTATGCGTTGACGGTCTTCGATATTCCTCGAACCCAACACCGACGCTCCCCAGCACAAAGCCCCTCGGGGCAAACAAAGCGAGTTGTTACGAGTGAGAGGTTGAGATCTCTTTGTTTACTTTCTCCACCTTTCTTTGATTCACAGTGATTTCTTGGCGGGAAGACCGAGCGAGTATGCACTCGCAACAGGTCCACCGAAACGACAATGAAACCGTTCTGCGCCTATTCACGCTTTACTTGGAGACTTTCGGCACAATAACCGAAAGGGATTGATCATGATGAAATTTCTTGAAAATGTGAGCCGCTTTTTCAACAAAACTTTTGCTTTGTGGGTCGTCGTCTTCGCGATTCTAGGGTTCCTTTTTCCGGAAATTTGCAAGCAGATTAGTCCCTGGGTCCCCTACTTGTTGGGCGTCATCATGTTCGGTATGGGCTTGACACTCTCGCCCGCGGACTTCCGTGAAGTGTTCCGTCGTCCTCGTGATGTGGCCTTGGGCGTCGTGGCGCAGTTCACCATCATGCCTCTGGGCGCTTATGTGGTGTGCAAAGCGTTTGACTTACCCCCCGAAATCGCCGTGGGCTTAATGCTCTTGGGGTGCTGCCCTGGTGGCACGGCCTCCAACGTGGTGACCTATTTGGCTCGTGGTGACGTGGCGCTCTCGGTGACCATCACCTCCTGCACGACGCTCTTAGCCCCGTTAGTCACACCAACACTTATGTATTTCTTAGCCAACACTTGGCTTGAAATCAATCCAACCGCGATGATGCTCTCGATCGTGAAAATCATCTTAGTGCCCATCGCCGTGGGTGTGCTTGCGAACAAGTTCTTCTCTCGTCAAGTGCAAAAAGCCGTCGTAGTTCTGCCCGCTTTTTCGACCTTCACTATCATGTTGATCGTGGCCGCCGTGGTTGCTAGTACCCGCTCGCAGTTGCTTCAGACAGGGTTACTCGTCTTTGCCGCCGTGGCGGTGCATAACGCCATCGGCATGGGAGCTGGTTTTGCACTGGCTCGCTTAACTGGAATGAGTATGTCGAAAGCTAAGTGCTTAACCTTCGAAGTGGGGATGCAAAACGCAGGGCTTGGTGTCGCACTCTCGGGCTTACACTTTGCCGCCTCGCCTATGACAGCCCTGCCCAACGCCTTGGGTGCTCTTTGGCACAACATCACGGGACCATTACTCGCAACGTACTTTGCGTCGCGTCCCGATAAGGAGGCAGATCGCTCACCACTTTTTGCCAACAGCGATAAAGGTCATCCTGAAGCGGCTTAAAGGGATTCCACGCTAAATCGATAACAACAGCCTCGACATTTCTACGGCTCAACACGTCGAGGTTTTTTGCATTATCATTTAACGATCTACTTCATAAATAAAGAAAAGCCCTCAAATCATATCCAAAAGGTAAACTCTTCATTAATTAGGATAGTTACCCTATCAGTTGACTAGATTAAAGTTAATCAATTCTTGTTTCATGTCCAAAAGTTAGCTATAATTCGCCTAGTTTTCACAGGGATAGCAAGGTTATCGACGATTGGCAATCCTAGTTTTCACAGGGATAGCAAGGTTCTGATCCTGCGCCTTACCTAGTTTTCACAGGGATAGCAAGGCTCGCATCGACTCTGAGACCTAGTTTTCACAGGGATAGCAAGGATGTCTGGTGTCAGGCAGCCTAGTTTTCACAGGGATAGCAAGGTCGGAACTCGTTCTCGCTCCTAGTTTTCACAGGGATAGCAAGGAAGACGCACTACGAGTGGCCTAGTTTTCACAGGGATAGCAAGTTAAGGGAGTGAGTCTCAGACCCACTCCCTTTCCCTTTTACTCCTCAGATTTCATATAGACGATCGAAGCCAAGAATCGTCGACCGATATTGACGGCTGCATTTTCATCTGCATGGTGACCGTGCCCGTTCCAATCACAGTCTTTAAATACACAGAAGTATTGACTCTGAGTGGTGTCTTTTGACTGAAGGCTCTTCGGCGCTCGACGCAGGTTTTCTCGAATCCGTTTGGTTAATTCCTCAAGGGTATACTCACCTGCTTCTAGAGGCCGCACCCAATCTGCTCGTTCGTTCAGACGCACAGCTGCCTTCGACTCTTGATAATTTGGACGAGCAAAGAGTTTTAAGGTCTCTTCACCTAGCTTCACCTCGCCCTCAGACGTTACGCTGACCTTTTTTACACCGTCTTCTTTTGCCTTAAATAGCAAGTCAAAGGCGTTGCGTCCACAATGTGAACAGATACGACTCGTCATCGATGCTCTAACGCCTGCACCAGGATAAAGATTTAACGGTTTATACACCTTACCATCGATCTTCACCATGGTCTTCTTTTCAAACGATACAAAGGATGGTACCTCTCGATAGTAGCCTGGAAGTTGCCAACAATTAGCTCCGTACCACCAAGCTTTGCGTTCAGCATTTTGCATATCAACATCAGAATGCAAAAAGCGAGCATTCACCTTTTTGTATACTAGTGCTAATTGCTTTGAACCACTAGCTAAATTTTTCACCTCATTCTCTAGAATAGGAAAAGCATGGAATCGATGCATTAACCCTTCAATTACACCGCACACATCACCCGCGACGTTCTCGCGAATCGTAAACATCGTCGAGTCAAACCTCTGGTTAAACTTCTGTGTAATTTGTCCCGCTTTGCGGTAACGCTTAACGCCTTTTATTAAGCGTCGAATAGAACGAATTGGGATTGTTCCAACAGTAAGCGGTTTAGCCTGAGACTGCCCCCAATCTGACAAATTAAAGACGGCATAAGCCAATCCTGCTTCGCCTTGGTCGATCGCCACTATACGGGTAAAGGGTATGGCCTCGTCTTCTTGCGCAACGTGCACAACTTGCGCCATGGGGGTCACCAAAGTCAGAATGGGTCTCTCTGGCTCCAATTGAACCGAGTTTTCTCTCACCATCTGCTTCATCGGTTGGTCGACAAGAAGTGTGACGTCACCGACTGTTTTTTCTCGATCGATAAGAATGTCATCGAGTCTGGACTTTAAAGACGAAGGACCAACCAGTCGGGCTAGATTTGCTTTAGGGAGTTTTTTGGCTGTGACTTTCACACCCGCCGAGCCATCTTTAAAAACTTCGAAAACCTCTGTCTGCTCTTGTGAACGTGCGGCTCCAAAAGGTAATGCATAGCACCAATCATGAGGAAGTTCGCGCAAGAAGGCGCCTAGCGAATACTCTCCTTGTTTAATACGAGTGTGGATTTTAAGAAAAGTTGCTTGGACATCGACCTTCTCTGAGTCATCGAAAACGACAAAATCCTCGTCCATCCAAGTGGCCCACGTCGGATTATTCAAATAACGCTCTGGCATTGACCATAGCGTCTTTTTCGGAACGTATATTAGGCTACCATTCTTTATCCAAGTAAATTTTGTTCTGACAAAAAAGCGTTCCCTACGAAGTACAATTAAATAACCGCTAATCAAACTCATGTAAAGATTAAACGCTTTGGAGAGAATTGAAGCAGGTACTTTTTGCTGGGCTAGACTCAATACCATATCAGATGGAATCGATTCAGCATAACTTTCGGGCAATCCCATTGCTGCAATATCGTGGGGAATATCGACTTCAATGCTCGACAAATAATGCCCCTCTACCAACGCTTGTAGACGAAGCAGTGTCTCAGCCGCTTCAGAAAAGGGCTCAAAGGAGAGCGATTTCAACAACTGACTCAACTCTTTCCATAACTCTGCACGATTTAAAACCACGCTTGGCGTTAGAGCATAACCCTGATGGCGACGATTGCTAAAAGGGGAGACATAAAGACTTCCGGTTTTACTATCGAAATATTGGTGATAATCCTTGTGACGAAGGAAAATTTGCTTTTCTTCAAACCAATTTATAACCTCTTTAGTGCACTGGTCGGAACGAGTTCTTACCAAACGAGCAACTTGGTTCAGCAAAAAGCGTATTCCCAACTCCTCAGGATTTGCCGTTTTATTGGCATTTCGGGACTGCAGGCGCCTTCTCTCTAGGCGAACTTGATGCTCAACCACATCCACAGCAATACCCTTATTTTTCACCCATTGCTCAATTTTCTTGAGATGTTTTTCCCGAGCAGCTAAAACCTCATAGTAGCTCTTTAATGTTTCCTGTAAACTCTCCTCAACGTTGGGAACTCCTCCATTAAAACCGTTGAGCTTAGGTAACTTTTTAAGTTGCTTCCACGGAGCAAATTCTTCAGCCACATCCTTGCTAATGGTTTTCCAAGGAGAATTGTCGTCTTGATATGCCTGCTCCATGGCATTTGTAAATAGCTCTCGAATAGCAAATAAACGGTTAAGCAACTCTGCGCAACGTACCACATCAGTGACAGCAGCAACAACCTCATCGCCAGTGTTTGCTGCGCCCAGCAACTTTCTCACCGAGTTTAAAGCCGTCTTTCGTACTAAGGCAAAATCTTGGCATAAAAGTTCAATTTCAGCCCGTTTGCAGTCCGTTGTCACTAGAAAATCCTGACCATGACGGATGAATGCACTTGGGAGGACCAACGCATCAGGCAAATCTTCTAGTAAGGCTTCTAATTCCTCTAGACGCTTAATATAGTTGGCTACCCAACTGTCCAAACGCCCACCAATCGAGACACGAAAGTCTCCATAGCTTTTACCACTAATTAGCGATAAAGGGGAAATAGCTGTTACGGCCTGATGGATACGATCAACGGCATCTTGTCGATGGGTAGGTACCCCATAAGCCTTGGCAATTTCTTCAACTGGAGTCGTTCGCCAATACTGAAAGCCTTTACTAAAAAGCCAAGATAATCCATTCGAGTTCGCAGTAGTTAGTCGGTTCTGAACAAACTTTGCTCTATCACCCTCTTCAGGCTGGTAATCTCTTAATAAGGTTGCCACGACGGCATAGGGTTCATAGTTTGTAGGGACTCGCAAACTAATTGCTTTACTATCGTATGACACGGTGGACGATTTGGGGAATTGGGGATTTTCCCCTTTCTCACACGTTGTCACCAAACTTGGCAGCAAAGCGTTTTTACTCAGGATTTCGTCTATTAAACGGCAAGCTTGCAGTTTATTTTTCTTGAGGTTATTCCAAGAACCAAAAACCGTAAGAGCGTTTGCGATTTCTTTAAAAACCGCCTCGATTTTATCTGCCGATGCCTCCGGAGCAGCCTTTTTTGTTAGGTCTTTTTGAAATTCCGCCGCAATCACGGGAACAATAAAAGAATTGTCTTTCCCGTTTGTCGAACGAGGGACCGTTTCAAGACGATTTAATATTTTTTCAGGGCGAAAATTAGGTAGATCTCCACCAAAAATCTGTGCACAGGCTTGAGCAAAAGCTTGCTCTTGGGAAGCAAACAAGTCTCTTGAGGGAAACTTTTTCGCTTCACCTTCTTTAGAAAAAATCCGAAAACCCGACAAAATACAAGTAAAAAGGAAATGTACCAAACTTCCCTCGTCCACGCCCTCTATGACGTCGTAAGCTTTACGAAATTCGGCAAATGAAGGTAACGACCCTTCGGGACATTCCAACTTAAACTTGGTTGAAAGAAACGTCCCATCGTTTTTCGAGACGAAACGAGCTACATTTTTTCGATATTTACGAGCCCTTTCTCCCGAGATTAAATCATAAGCGCGAATTGCCTGCTTTTTCGTCATTTGTACTTTATCTCCGAATGTAGTAATATTGATCCCAGTCTTCTTCTGGCTTTTGGATAGAGCGTTTACGCTCCTCCGTACCTTGGCTGGAAGGATGCCGCCAGGGGGTCGGTACCTGTGAAATTACCCCCTTTTCTATTTTCCTCATCACCTAACCTCACCAGGTAGCTTATAAGCAACTTGTGGGGGACGACCTCCTGCTTTCCTACCCTCAACGGGAATCACGAAACGTTTAGTTTCCCCAACCAAATAAGATCGTAAGGCCAAAACAACCCCATGTAAGAGGTTTTTACGGCGCACGTATTGACGCGTAGCAGGAACGTACACGATTTCATCCAGCAAGGATTTGAGCTCATTGGTCGAATAAGCAACTAATTTCTTTTCATCGTCACCAACTTGCTGCCAAGCTTTAGCAACAGACGCTTCAATGAGGTACCGAAAAGGTTCCATAAAGTCGTAAACTAAGCTCTGATAACTGGTGAGTTCATGCAAAAAGCCGTGAGAAGGACTCAATTTATGGAAAAGTATCCAACGCAGCAAAATGCCATGTAGGAACTTGGAGCCCGCATCTAACGCTGTTTGCAAACTGCCCTCAGATCGACGCGTTTCATCCACCCCAAGCTCTTCAAACCAATTCTTCCAATATCGAGCTGTGGCATTTGCCTCAATGTTACGAATTTCTTTAACATTGGTTGCTTTTTTCACCTTCTCTATCGCTAGATCGTAGGCTGATGGCGTTGAAGAGAAACGTTCCAATCGTGCTTTAATTAGCACTTTAGCCAAATACGCACGTTTTTGAGCGTGCTCTCTCACTAGAATTTGTTTTGTGATAACGTCGGATTTATCTATTAATCCTGGTGGGTAAAAAATATATGGGTGAAGTTGGTTGCGACGATGAATAAGGAAAATAATTTGGTGCTGAGCTAAGGTATCGAGAAAATCGAGAGGAAGCTCTCCTGACGCACCATAAAACATAATAAAATCGATTTTTTCAGGTTCGAATAAAAGGCGGCCACCATTGTAGTCCAAAGCCCACTTTTTACTTCGAGGTATTTTTTCTACATGCTGAAAATATGGCAACCATAAACTCACTTTAGAGCCCCGCGCATTGGAGGTCCAAGTCCAGATAAAATTCTTTTCCTGAGCCTCGTCGACAGTCATGAGTTCTTCCACATTATCCATTTCTTGCATGCCCACAAATCGATTGGTAATTCAGAAACCTTTTCGATTATTCTAAAATACTTCTACATTACTCATCCTCAAGATTAGGGTTTTCCTTTATCAACACAATTAGTCTTTTCGCATAAAACATGCTGAAGCTCTGTTCCCTTTGAAAATCTACAATATTAGTTCTGTGGTTTTCCCTTAAAAATTAAATAAAGCCTTGATATTTTTCAAAAAGTTAATTACAATTCACCCAGTTTTCACAGGGATAGAAAGGTTTCTGGCGTGTTTTGCGCCCCAGTTTTCACAGGGATAGAAAGGACGTATACGAGAAACTCTCCCAGTTTTCACAGGGATAGAAAGGAAAAAAGGGCGCGTTCATTCCCAGTTTTCACAGGGATAGAAAGGTTTTTCCCGTCCTCAGCGCCCAGTTTTCACAGGGATAGAAAGGATCCTGGTGGTGTTTTCTACCCAGTTTTCACAGGGATAGAAAGGGATGGACATGACAGCCTGGCCCAGTTTTCACAGGGATAGAAAGGGCTAAAAGTATCTGTGAGCCCAGTTTTCACAGGGCTTACTAAGCAAAAAACCGACATAGGTACGTAAGCAATAAGCCCATGTCGGTTTTTCTTCCTCTAAAGCTTTATCGTTCAGCTAAGAGATACCTTGTCTGTGACGTTTCTTCTGCCGTCAGCGCAACATAGTTATCTTCTTCCTTTAACAAACCCGATCCATCCGTAAAGACATACAGCTTCACTTTTATTGGATCTCGACCTAATTCTGCTTTGAGAGAGGCCAATTTGGCCGCAGCTATTTTTTTTGCTTCTTCAGCGGTTAACGACACCGTAGAAGTGGCGAAGATAGCTAGCGGTTCGGGAAGTTCTTTCGGATCGAACGCAGGTGTTACCACTTTATGTGGTGTTCCCAAAAGCTCTGTATTTCCAACCTCACTCATCACCATCGACCCAGCTAATGCAGTAGCAATCGTGCCTTGGACGTGGTCGAACGCTTCGAGAAGAGCTGCATTGACAAGTTCTTCTTTTTTCTCCTCCCAGTAATCACGTCCCCATTTCACGGGATCTTCCCCATCAAGTTCAACGATTTCGTCACGTGACCATGGCGCACAAAAAGGCGACTCGGTGTGCATATCACCCATAAAGCCACCCGCCTCTTTCCAACCTTGTAAAAAGAGTTTCTGATCCTCCACGGTGAAATTGGATGTATCGACACGTAACTTTTCTTTTGCCTTGGCTTTGTCTACCTCGCAGCAGCAGGCGCTTTCTTGGCCCATCTTGTCACAGGTCTTTTCTTCTGCCATAGTCTTCCCTTTCAATGTGGCTAGCGTACTTCCTTGTTAACACGCTACTTTCGTTAGTATTCTTACACTCAACGCACGTTTTCGTTCTTATATAGAGGCAAACCACGTTGAGATACCACTCATTATAAAAAGAGCTCCTAAGCTTTCGTTATCCTCCAAGAGAACCCATTACCCACCTTCTAACGGTGGAAGGGTTAACCCGTAAAACTCAAAAAAAGGAAAGGTTCGAACGAGGGTTGGCGCAAATCGCTAAACGTTTTTACCATCGACTGCGCTAGACTTGTCTATCGTTTTCCAGTGATCTCAAGGTTTGCAATGATGTTCGATTGTGTTCTTAGCTCTTCTCTTCCTCTGAATGACGCCATTGAGGCTTTGCGTCAACATCACTCCAATACACAGTTACTGACTCGACCGGGTGTTGTGCGCCTGTGTGGATTCCCAGAAAACACGGTTCAAGTTTTGCAGACCCTGACGCAAACGTGGTCTGATATCGATGTGTTATGGGTCCCGGATACGCTCTCAACAGACACCATTAAACTTCTCGCTTTTGACATGGACGGCACCTTAATTGAGAACGAGTGCATCGATGAAATGGGAGCGCTCTACGGATGCGGCGACGACATGACAAAAGTCACTCGCCGAGCCATGTTGGGTGAACTCGATTTTGCAGGTAGCCTCGTGGGGCGTGTCTCGCTACTCAAAGGGGCACCCTATTCAGTGGTGGATGAAGCAGTGCAACGTATGCGTTTCTTCCCTGGCGCTCACGATTTGGCTAAGTTTGCCGAACGCCACGGTTTACACACCTATATCTTCTCGGGCGGTTTTCCCGAATTTACGAATCGTGCGGTTGACATTCTGGGTTTTGAAGGGTCCGTCAGTAACGAGCTTGTCTACGATAAACACGGTCACCTCACGGGCGAGGTTGTGGGCCCCGCTGGAGGAAAACTCTTCGATGCCGATGGCAAACGCCGGGCGCTTGAAGTCGTCACTCGCTTGCATGGCCTTACGCTTGAGCAAACGCTCACCGCAGGCGACGGTGCGAACGACGTTCAGATGCTCTCGGCAGCTGGTTTTAGTGTCGCCTTCCGTGCGAAGCCCACTGCACAAAAAGCGGCCTCTTGCGCCATTCGCTGGGGTGGTTTGGACTTAATTCCTCTGCTTTTTAGAGAAGGTTGGCGCTAAGCGCTACCAACACACAAAGGCCCACGATGCTGAGTACGTCACGCCGTGGGCCTTCACTTTTCTTTTACCAGACGCCTTTGGGGGCAATGCTGGGACTATCGAGAATGAGGCGCTTTTGACGCACATCGTCTAATCGCGCTTGAGCGTCTTTCCCACGGTATTCGGTCCCGGCAAACTCAGGGTCGTACTGTGTGGATACCACACTGGACTTAAGGGTATAGCCTCCTTTACCGTCGGCATGCCAAATAAATTGGATGATGCCACCCACCGGAGCACGGCAAGTGAAAAAGACGACACCGGGTTCCATTTCTTCCCAGACGATGGTTTTTGCCACACAGCCTGGGTACTGGGCAAACATCTGTTCGTAGGTCGTCCCAGGCACTGGATTATCCTTATCAACCAAAGCCTTGACGTTTAAAACGTCTTGAGTAATCTTTGGATCGGGTTCGGTCTTCACTGGGCCCGTGGAGCAAGCCGTCAAAAG
>OGXZ01001734.1_pt1 | contig 12060 bp, 5 predicted proteins | sample 1576431 | NCBI WGS metagenome assembly OGXZ01 (sample SAMEA3541590, study PRJEB24748) | human gut metagenome | biome: human gut; feature: human-associated habitat; material: faeces | place: China | collected 2012
ATGACAACAGAGAAATTGAATAAGTACAGCTATGAAATCTGCCGACATCACCATGAGAGATTTGATGGCTCTGGATATCCGGACGGTTTAAAGGGAGATCAGATTCCGCTTTGTGCTCAGGTGGTCGGTTTGGTGGATGCCTATGATGCTTTGGTCAGTGAGCGACCATATAAACGAAAACTGAAACATGCCGAGGCGGTAAGGATGATTGTAAATGCTGAATGTGGAGCGTTTTCCATGAAATTGCTTCAATGTTTTTTTACTGCGGCTATGCAAAAAGAGTGGGTGCAGAAAGTAGAATCAAACAGAGAAGAGTAAGGAAAAAGTCCAGTAGGTATTTGATGAAAATGAAAGAAATTTTAACGGATATTATAATAAAATTAGTTATTTTATGCTAAAAAATCATTCTAGATATTAGAATGCAATATTGAGTAAATGGTAGGAATTTTTATTCCGATTAGAGGTCCAGATATGAAGAAAAAAGGAAGAATAGAGAACAGAATTATCGCAGTAATACTATGTATGGCTATCTTATTTTCTCAAGTGAATATTGCGGATGCAGCAGATGTAAATCCATCGGGTACCAACACTAGTCAAGTGGCACTTTCTGATGATGCCAATAAGAGTAATGGTGAAGTATCAACCGAGTCCACAGTTTCAGATGAAATAAATGGCACCACGGAATCCGAATCTAAGATATCGGAGGAAACAAGTGAAAACTCGAAAAATGACGAATCGGAATCGTCCGGTGGAAATGTTAAAGCGGAATCAACAGATAATATAGATGCTTATTATAAGGATAGTAAAATATGCATTTATAATTATGAACAATTAAAACAGATTGGTTCAGATGCTTATATTTACACAGGTGATAAGGATGGACAGATTGGTTCTGGAGAAGTGGTAAAGAGTGAAGGCACAGAGCTGAAATACGGTGCAGATGCTCAGTACATTTTGATGAATGACATCCAGATGAACTCGGAACAGATTTGGTCAGTACCGGATTCATTTACCGGAACTATCACAGGCACGAAACTAGAAGAAAACGAAACACCAACGCTGTATGATAAGGAAACGGATACAATCTACATATACAATCCATATCAGTTGATGGTGCTTGCACAGGAAGAATCTGAAACGGAACCAGTTATGTCGATGGATTATGATGCACCACAGTTTGGTATGGGACAGATGATTTATCCGGATGGAGAAGATCAGGAGTATCTGACTTATAGTAAGTCTCATAATTACGTGTTATCGCAGAAGTTTAATTCGGATAAGCCGGAATTGGTTGCGGATCAATTGACAGAAAAAGCGGCGAATGGAGTTCAGTGGCTAGATGGTGAGCATGCAGATGGAAGAACAAAACCAGGGCAGTTATATGTAGAAGTTTCCGGGAAGAAATATATTCTGATCGGAAATGAGTCACAGTTGCGGGCGATTGGAAGCAATAAGAGCGTAACTCCTAGACTGTATGTTTATTACAAACCGGGTTTGGTAACTGGTCTGTTTGGTGGCAATCCTTTTTACAGTCCTTATTATCCGGGAGATGCGGACCTTGGCCTGGATGCTGTAGCAAAAGAAGGTGCAACTACGCACGGTCTTATAAACCCAAAGCCGGACAATGTCAAAGGAGAAAACTCATATCTATATTATAAAGATAAAACAAACGGTGTAGAGAACGGTAAATACAAGCTGGCGAATGTAAACCTTTCCGACGATAACATTCTTGCAGGTTTGCTTAAAGGCGTAGGTGGTCTTTTAGGGACGTTACTGGGCGGACTTACTGTTGGAACCGGTGAATTTTGTGGAGTCAATGAAAATGGTCTTCCTGACAAAAATATAGATAAATATAAATTAAGGAGTGAATACGGCAATCTTAAATATTCATCCAATGCAAATTACATCATTTTCCGAGATATTGACTTATCAAAGGATGGTGTGAATTCAAATCAAGAAGATGATCTTTGGACGCCACTTATGGTATCGGGAGATATCAAAGGTGCAAAGTTAGCAGATGGACAGGCGACACTTACGGACGGAAATTCTATTTTGGCAACTGGAAGACCTGTAATTTCTAATGTGAATGTGAACCAGACAGAAGAAATGGATGGTTCTAAGTATATAGGAATTGGTTTTTTTGGAACAATTACGAATGAGGTTAATGTAAACAACATTGGTGTCAGTGCCGGAACGGTCTCTGTATCAAACCTGGAATTACGAAATGTAAATGTACAAAATAATACGAATGAACATAAAAACACTCAGACCATAATAAGTGGACTCACATCAGGACTTGGATGGCTTGTAGGTGGTGTAGTTGATTTATTAGTAGGAGTTTTAACATTTGGAAACGTAAACCTGAATTTGAAAGATACATTATCAGCACTTTTAAATGCAAGAGCAAAGGATCCGACGATTTATGCAACAGGTGCATTTGCCGGAAGGCTAGTGGGAGATGTTTCCATTGAAAACTGTGATGTGACAGGAAAAGTCAGTGTTTCGAATATTAATGACCGTACTGGTGGGTTTGTCGGTTATACAGAAGGTGTAACAGAGTATGACGGGTTGTCGAAAGCTCTTGGAGTAACGGTGAATGCATTATCATCATTGTTAAATGCAATTCCGGGACTTGGACTTGGAGATTTGATCACAATTCTTCTGGACAAGGCATTGCCGGTTGGTAGTTTAATTCCTACTGGATACAAAAATGTAAATATTAAAAACTGTCATGTAGAGAATCTGGCAGGAACTATCGGAGCTGCCGGTAAAGATTATGCTGGTGGTTTTGTAGGACAGCAGGTAGGAACAAGAATCTTTGACTGCTCTGTGAAAAACAGTAGTTATTCTGTAACTGCAAAAGAATACGGCGGAGGATTTTCGGGAATCAGCAGAGATGCGGAAATCCGAGGTTTGTTAAGTGATGTAGGTGTTGAACTTATTCGAGTAATGCAGCCACAGAGTATCTTGCTAAATTGCAATCTGACAGAATGTAATGTCTCAGTATCCGGTGAAAATTATCAAGGTGGTATTGTAGGAGCACAGACAAACAGCTATGCAGTCAACTGCGGAGCAAGCGGAAGCATTGCAGTTAAAGCAAGCGGAAGTTATGCCGGTGGTGTGAGCGGTATTTCAACAGTTGGATGGATTACAAACCTTGGAAATAAAGAAGTCAAGGATGCAAGCCTTTTAACAACAGTGAAAGACTTGTTGACGGGTCTTTTGTCGAGTGATCCGGAAAAAGCAGGTATGCTTCTGTCACTTGTAGGAATTGCACCATCAGCAATCCTGGGATGTAACATGGATTGTTCATCTGTTTCAGTTGAGGCTGGTAAGAGTTATTCTGGTGGTATTCTTGGTGGCGGTGATGGCGTCTATATTGCAGAATCCAGTACAGAGTATCTAAATAAACTTCCTTATTGGAAACATGGTGGAGCAGATGCAAGTAGCGTAGCACAAAGAGATAATGTGCTTACAGGATTGAAAACAGTTACGGCAGGTGAAAATCGTGTCGGAGGTATTGCAGGAAGTGTAACAACAGCAAATGTCACAGGACTTTTAAATAATACGCTTGGAATCGGAAACTTTCTTGGATTTACTGTGCATCATGTAACAGTGACGGGAGTAAATGATGGATATATAGTTGAAGCAAAAGAAAATTATGCCGGCGGAGCACTTGGTGAGGCTGTTGGTGGAGATGTGGATACTGTAACATTGAATCAGGTAAAATCTGTTTCGGCAAAAAACAGAGTAGGTGGTTTTATCGGTTGTGCAGGTCCGGGAGATCTGGCTGGTGGAAACGGACTGACTTTGAATCTGTTAGGACTGAACAACTTGCTGAAAGTAGAAAATCTGCTTTCTGTGGCAGAAGGTGTCAGAGTCAAAATCAACGAAGCTCATGTAAATGGCATCGCAGGAGGCATGACTGTACAAGCAACAGGTACAAATTCCAACGGCGAAGTAGTGGATTATACAGCCGGTGGTTTCATCGGAAGGAGTAACAGCTGTGAGATCATTAAGTCCGATGTGAAAAATTTAAAAGAAGTAACAGCAAATGATACAGATGGCTTTGCAGGAGGATTTGTAGGTTCTTCACAGACCGGAGGTCTTGCAGATGTAGCTGGTGAAGCGGATGTCAAGGCTTTGCTAAATGCAAATAAGTTGTTAGGTGCTGTCACGTACTTGCTTCCTTCTTATACAGAGTGCACGGTTACTTATGTTGATAAAGGCGGAGTTGCTGCAGATACAGCTGGCGGTTTTGTCGGAAACTTCCAGAGTGGAACGGTTAACAACCAAGGCGCAGGAGAAGGTAGCTATTATTCTGTCTATAATCTGGATCATGTAAACGGGCAGTCTTATGCCGGAGGCTTTGGCGGAAATGTTTACTCCGGAGCATTGGCAGATGCTGGAGGTGGAATCAGCATTCTTGGAGGAATCACAGGTCTGAATATTAATGTCGGAGATTTACTGAACCTGATTAATGCTTACATTCCATATGTACAGTATGCAGGAGTTAAATCCGATAATGGATTTACGGTTACGGCTAATAAAATCAAATCGGATGATACGAATTCTGGTAGTGCTGGTGGCTTTATTGGTTATGGCAGTGGAGTTCAAGTTAGTCATTGTGATGTAACAAATTTAAAACATACAAAGGTAACACCTCCTAAAGATTTAGAGGGTGAAGATAGTTCAAATTATTTTGGACAGGATAGTACATATGCAGTAACGGGTGCAAGATATGCCGGTGGATATATTGGTTATATGAATATTGGTTCCGCAGCTTCTGTTGGAAAAGGATTGAGCGTACTTGGTCACTCAATAGGAATCAATCATGTGCTGGATGCATTGAATGTCGTTGTTTCTACAATAGAACATTCGAATGTTACAGGAGATGTTGGAGGTTTTGCAGTAAAAGCGACCTGGAAAAATACAGCATCCGATGCCTCAGCAAATGACGTTCTTGGAGATGCAGGAGGTTTTGCCGGAAAGATATCTGGCGGACATATTCAGGACTCTAATGCAAATAACTTCTCCTATATCATTGGACAGATTACAGCCGGTGGTTACGTGGGAGATCTTGAACCCGGAAATGTGGCAAATGTACTTGGCGATACTGGTATCTTAGGTGGTCTTGTTGATGTGTCAGATACATTGGCATCATTAGCGGAGGACTTTGTACCGACGATCAGAAACAGCTCTACGACTTGTGTTCCTTGCGGTGGTGCAGTTCGTGCAGATGCGGCTTCCACAACACAGGTACAACGAGGTATGGCCGGAGGTTATGCAGGGCATAATGAAGGCGGTCATATCTGGGGAAACAATACAAAGAAATGGAAAGGTAAAGACTATACCGGACCAACAAGTGTCTGCAAAGCAGTCCGGATCCGATCAGTATACGGAGAAGAAATTGCTGGTGGCTTCACAGGACTTATGGAGTCAGCAGATACGGCAAGTACCGGAAACCTGTCCTTGTTGTGTGCTTGCTGCGGCGGCAGTATACCGCCGCTACGGATAGCTATGCCCCCTTGGAGCTATCCTACAACCCCACGCCCCACTTCTTCAGCTGCTCGAAGTCGATGTCGGCAAAGCCGGCTTGCTTCAGCGTTACGGAACGGTTGTGGTCGTTGAGGTAGCGGCGAGCGCCGCAGCGGTATGTAGGATTGGCGAGCGAGAGCGGCATCACATCGGCGACGCACGACGCACTGATGCCTGCGATGGAGAGCATCGTCGGGAAGACAGACGCGCTCGACTGCACATCCTTCTCGCGGTTGGCGTTGAGCGCTGCGACAACAGCAGGATACTCCGCACGGTAGGAAGCCGAGGTCCAGACGAGGAGCGGCACATGTATGCCGTGCGACGCCGGCGTGGGCGAAGCGTGGAGGAAGCGCTTGCGATAGTCGTCGAAGATGTTCTCGCCGTGGTCGGACGTGTAGAGCATTGCCGCCTGCGCCCCACTCTTGCCGAGCATCGTGATGATGCTGTGCAGCACGAAGTCGGTCTGACAGATGGTGTTGTCGTAGGCGTTGATGAGCTGCGCACGGTTCTTCGGCTCAGCCTCCGTCGGCGTGTCGGGCAGGAACTTGGCGTGACTCTGCGGATAGCGGTCGCGGTAGTTGAAGTGCGAGCCGTACGTATGCAGCACTATCAGCTCCTTCTTGCGCTTCTTGGCGAGGATGTTCTTCACGTAAGGCAGCAGACGCTCGTCGCTGGTCTGCGCCGTCACGTCGCCTGTGATGACGCTAACAGCCGAGCGGATGAACACGAAGTCGTCGGCCTCATCGCCGAAGAAGTCGATGAACGAGTGGTTGGGCTGCTGGTTGGAGATGAAAGAGGTGTGGAAGCCTGCCTCGCGGAACGCCGTGATGAGACTCTTCTCGCGGTACAGACGTGCGTGGTTCTCGGCAGAAGCCGCAGCGAGCAGCATCGGCACACTCTTGTGCGTGGTGTTCGACTGCGAGAGCACATGGCGGAACACGCTGAGTCCGTCGGTCTTTGAGAGCAGCGGATTGGTCTCGCGCTCGTAGCCGTAGAGCTGGAAGTTGTCGGCGCGTGCCGTCTCGCCTATCACGAGCACATACACCTCGGCAGAGTCGGCGTCGTGAGCCGAACGGGCATTGAAGCGGAAGGAGGCTACATCCTTGCGGTAGTCGGCTACACGTCCGCTCTCGCGGCAGGCGAGGTAGAGGTTGTAGAAGATGTTGGCTGGATAGACATGATCCTCGGCACGATAGTCGAAGTCGCTGTCCTTAGGATAAGCCGCGTAGCACAGCGCTATAAGCACGGCGCCCGCAGCCATACCGCACCATGAGTAGCGGCGCACACGCTTGAGGAACGCTACGTCCTCGGTGCGGTGGCGTGCCCACGACATTGCGGCGAGCACGAGCAGCGGCAGGTAGAGGATGAACACGGTAGCCACGGCGGGCACGAGGTTGTTGAGCAACTCCATCGCCTCGCCGGGGTTGGTGGTGACGAGGTTGAGGAACATGTCGACGGCTATCACGCCGCGACCGAAGAGGTAGAGCAGCACTATCTGGAAGGCTGCGAAGAAGACGATGAGGAAGAGGAACCACACCTGGCGTCCCGTCTTCTTGGAGAGCGTCATCAGCAGCGCGTAGAGCGATACGGGCAGCACGACGTTGGCTACGCAAGCCAGCAAGGGCATGTGCTCGGTGAAGCAGAGCGCCACGTTGGGGACAGCGAGCGAGAGCACGATGTAGAAGAAAAGGAAACGGGGAGAGGTGAGGAGACCTAATATCTTTTTCATAATTAAAACGCTTCGTTGATATTGAATATAAAGCTGTGCTGTCCCGACTTACCGAAGCCGTAGTCGAGTCGCACGTTGACATTCTTCTTGAACTCCCAGCGGTAGCCCACGCCCATGTTCGGCAGTATGTGCTTCCACTCTATCTTGCTGAACTTCGGGAAGATGGTGCCGGCGCCTACCCACGCCACCACGCCGTTGCGCTTCCACACATGCTGTCGCAGCTCCACCTGCGCCTCCATCTTATGGTTGTCGCGGTAGCGGCCCTGGTAGTAGCCGCGCATCGAGTAGCTGTCGCCGAGCTGCGCGAGCATCGACCACTCCACTTCGCCGAAGTTGAGCTGCGTGCGGAAGTCGGCAGCGAGCGTAGCAGCGCGCCACAGATGCGTGTAGCCGTCGATGCGGAAGTCGGTGGTGTAGGAGTTGTACTTGTTGCCGATGAACTTCGGGCGCATCAGCTGCATGAACTGGATGTACATGCCTCGCTTCGGCGCCGTGAGGTTGTCGCGCGTGTCGTAGATGGCAGTCACGCCCGCACCGAAGTTGAGAGTCTCCGGGCGTTCGCCGCCAAGCAGCTCCTCGCGGTCGAACTTAGTGCCGCGCACATAGTCGAAGTCGACGGTCGGACCGATGAAGAGGTTGTCGGCGGTGCGTATCAGCCAGTCGGCTTTGAACTGCGCCTGCCAGCGCTTCATCTTGCTCTTGTTGGCGTCCTGGTTGCCCATGTCGTAGCCCCATCCCCAGATGTAGCACGGGAAGGAGTAGAAATAGACCGTGTAGTTGAGGCGGTGGGTGTCGCGCGGGAACTTATGTGTGCCGCGCACGCCGAGCATGTAGAAGCCCACGGTAGAGACATCGCCGAAGAGCGACACGTTGCTCGGAGCCGAGAGCGAGTCGGCAGGGTCTGAACGGTAGAGACCGGCAGCCACGAGTCCGATGCCGAACTTGGTGTCGGAGCTGTAGTGGGGTCCGCCTATCACGCTGAAGTCGAAACGCTTGTTCTTCTTCTCCTTGTTGGCGTCGTTGAAGTAGGCAAGGAAGCGGTTGAAGAGGCTCTTCTTCGGCTTTGCCACGCTCGCGCTGTCGGCAGCCAAAGGCACGTCTGCGGCAGGCGCAGCAGCTACTGCGGTAGTGTCAAAACAGAACGGCTCTGTAGCCCGAGCGGGCTGCAGAGCTATCGTAAAGAGTAAGAAAAGAATCGCTTTTAAGGGGCGCATAACCTTGTTTTTTATTAATAATTAAATAGTATTCTTGGCTTAAGAAGGCTCGGATATCTCAACACCTCACCATCTCAACACCTCACCATCTTAATACACCAGTCCTACGTTGTCTACCCAGAAGGTGTTGCCCACGGTGCCTACGTAAGCACCGCCGTGGCTCGACGAGAACTGCAGCACGATGTGCGTCGGTGTGGCGTCGGCATCAGCCCAGCCGGTCTCCTTCACCAGCACGCTCTTGCCCTTGGAGTTGCGAGCGTAGTCGGTAGAACGCAGACCCATCATCGAAGCGTCGTAGAACGACTTGCCGGTGATGTTGCCGTAGTGAATCTCGTAGGTGGCGTCCTCAACCCATCCGTTGGTCGACTTGCCGTACTTTACCACTACGGTGCCCACGCGCTGCGCGGTGATGTTGCCATGCGCATCCTCGTGGCGACGCTGCAGAAGCAGAAGAGCCACGCAGTAGTCCTTGCCAGGCACAGTGGTCACCTTAGAGAAACCAGTCTGACGGATGCGGTTGGCGTTGCCCGGCACATGCACACGGTAGTCGAAGCGCAGAGCCTTGGGACGATGAGTGAACGGAATGCCGAAGTTAAGCGCCTTCGGACCTTCCTTCGTGCCGGTGATAGGCTCCTTCATGTCGCCGAGGAAGATGCTGCCGGCGGCGAGCACCTTAATATTAATAAGACCAAGCACCTTGCAGGTCTCGATGTGGGTGGTCATTTTGACGCAATGTCCCGATCCGCGGTTGTCGCGATACACCGAATTGTTGGTCTTCGTGATGCCCGAAACCTTAGCCATCACGTTGCTCGTGCCCCAAGGCGATCCGCCGAGGTTCACGTATGGGTTGTTGCCATTCAGGGCTCTGTTTGGTCCAATCTCGTAGAGTGTCTTTGTGTTGCCGCCGATGACAGCCGACTCGTGAATCTGACGTGTCACCCATGTGTCGAAATTGCCGTACTTGAACAATACGAACTTTCCTTCCGCACTGGCTGAAAGACTACATAAAACGCAAAGCATTGTCACAATGCTGCTCTTGAACATTAATTTTTTCATCTCCTAATTATTATATATGTTGTTACTATTTCATTACAACTGATGTTGTAGTTTCAATGACTACTACTATTACAGTTTGGTTGCAAAGCCGTTAAAAGCCTTGTCGTTAGGCGCAAAGATATACAAAAAAGGCAAATGCGAAAACTTTTTTATTACAAAAGTTTTCCATTTGCCTTAATATTTAATGTCTGTCAACACTTCGAAAGAAATAAAGACGACTTTTAGTAGCTTTTAAGCCAACACGTTTTTACTTGCCCGTAATCACTTCTACCGCTTTGCTCACGATGTGGTTCTGCTCGTTCATCAGGCGGAAGTATTCGTTCATATCCCAGATGTCGCGGGCTATGAGCGCCTTCAGTTGCAGACGCAGCATGGGCAGCGTGCGCTTGCGCTCGGCGTCGTCGCGAGGCTTCACCTTCTGGCGCTCGGCTTCAGCGAAGAGCGTGTCTACCATCGCCTGCGGCACCTCGAAACGCTTCATGTAGTCGTCGAACTTCGCGTACTTTGCCTTCAACTCGTCGCGGTGGTCCTCAACGTATCGCAGCGTTGTGTTGATAACGAGCGAGCGGGCTACGAGCTGGCGGTGGAACGCTGTGTACTGTGTGGTGTCGAGCGGCACGAACACGTCGGGCATAATGCCTCCACCGCCATACACCGTGCGGTGCTTGCGCAGAGTGTAGCAGCGCAGCGAGTCGTTGAAGTGTATCGAGTCGGCAGAGTAGAGTTCGCCGTGCTTGAAGCGCTTCTCTATATCCTGCGCGTAGTCTTCCTTCTCGCCCTTCTCGTAGGGCTTCTGTATGCAGCGGCCCGAGGGCGTATAGTAGTGGGCTACGGTGAGACGTATCATCGAACCGTCGTCGAACTCGATAGGACGCTGCACCAAACCCTTGCCGAACGAGCGGCGGCCTATCACGGTTCCGCGGTCCTGGTCTTGGATGGCGCCGGTGACGATCTCGGCTGCCGACGCCGAATACTCGTTGATGAGCACGCATACCTTGCCCTTCTCAAGGCGTCCACCGCCACCAGCGTTGTACTCCTGACGCTTCTGGGCGCGTCCCTCGGTATACACTACAAGGTCGCCCTTCTGCAAGAACTCCTCAACGATGCGCACAGCCGACTGCAAGTAGCCGCCGCCGTTGTCCTGAAGGTCGAGGATAAGGTCGCGCATGCCGGCTTTCTGCAGCGAGTCGACTGCGGTCATGAACTCACCGTATGTGGTTGCACCGAACGAACCGATGCGAACGTAACCCACGTGCGGACGTATCATATAGTAGGCGTCGAGCGTGTGTACGGGTATCTTCGCACGCGTTACGGTGAACGTGAGCAGGTCGGGCACGCCGCGACGCTTCACGCCGAGCTTCACCTTCGACGAGCGCGGACCGCGCAGGCGGCGCATTATCTCCGAACGCTCCATCTTCACACCTGATATGATTGTGTCGTTGACGGTGATGATGCGGTCGCCGGCAATGATGCCTACTTTCTCTGACGGACCTTTGCGTACGGGTTGGATAATGAGCAGCGTGTCGGAAATCATGTTGAACTGCACGCCGATGCCGTCGAACGATCCCTGCAGAGGCTCGTTGAGCGACTTTGTCTCCTTCGCCGTAGTGTACGACGAGTGGGGGTCGAGCTTCTCAAGCATGCCGCGTATGCCGTCCTCTACGAGCTTCTGGTCGTCTACCGAATCGACATAGAGATTGCTGATGGCGAGCTCTGCTATCTGGAGCTTCTTGAGCGGATTGACGCGCTGCGCGAACGTAGCTACGCACAGCAAAAGAAAAACCAACGCACCCACTCCCGTCTTTAACGAGAATGAGTGCGATGCGTTATGTTTGTGATTATTGGTACGTTTCATAATCTGATTGTTTTGTTATTCCATGTCTTCCTCGGGCAGATCTTCCTCCACAACAAGGTTGTCGATGATGAAGTTCTGTCGCTCCATGGTGTTCTTGCCCATGTAGTATTCGAGGAGCTTCTGCACCTGGTCGGTCTTGTGCAGCGTAACCTGCTCAAGTCGCATCTCGGGACCGATGAAATGGGCAAATTCTTCCGGCGAAATCTCGCCCAGACCTTTGAATCGTGTTATCTCAGGGTCGGGACCGAGGTCGCGTATCGCCTGCTGGCGCTCGTCCTCGCTGTAGCAGTAGCGGGTTATGAAGTCGCTCTTCTTCTCCTTGCCCGTAAGACGCGCGTCGGCGTCTGCTACAACCTTCTTGTTCTTAATCTTGGTGCGGCGGTTGCGCACGCGGAACAGCGGAGTCTGCAGCACATAGACGTGTCCTTTCTTGATAAGGTCGGGGAAGAACTGCAGGAAGAACGTGATGATGAGCAGGCGTATGTGCATACCGTCCACATCGGCATCGGTTGCCACTATCACCTTATTATATCTGAGCGTATCGAGTCCGTCCTCAATGTCGAGCGCAGCCTGCAGGAGGTTGAACTCTTCGTTCTCGTACACCACCTTCTTTGTCAAGCCGTACGAGTTGAGCGGCTTTCCGCGCAGCGAGAACACCGCCTGGGTGT